>JACKQG010006547.1_pt1 | contig 12193 bp, 10 predicted proteins | sample 8237621 | NCBI WGS metagenome assembly JACKQG01 (sample SAMN15677084, study PRJNA649215) | marine metagenome | biome: marine; feature: Black Sea; material: saline water; isolation source: suspended particulate matter (SPM) from the Black Sea western gyre | collected 2013-06-09/2013-06-10 | depth...
GTAAAAGAGTTATTACAGAGATATAAAGAATTACAAGATATTATTGCAATTTTAGGTATGGATGAATTATCTGATGAAGATAAATTAGCTGTACACAGAGCAAGAAGAGTACAAAGATTCTTATCACAACCTTTCCATGTTGCTGAGCAGTTTACAGGCCTAAAAGGATGTTTAGTTGATATTGCAGATACTATTAAAGGATTCAATATGATTATGGATGGTAAAGTGGATCAATATCCTGAAGCAGCATTTAACCTTGTAGGTTCAATTGATGAAGCAATTGAAAAAGGAGAAAAAATGTTAGCTGACGTTAAATAATTAAAGCATGATATTAGAAATAATAACACCAGAAAAAGAAGTTTTTAATGGAGAGGTTACTTCAGTAAAATTCCCTGGAGAATCAGGTGAGTTTGAAGTACTTAATAATCACGCTTCTATTATTTCAACGTTAACAAGTGGAAATATAAGAGTGATTACTATTGAAGATAAAACTGAAAACTTCACAATAAACGGTGGCGTAATTGAAATGAAACAAAACAAAATTATTGTTTTAGCTGATTAATAATAAGCATTAAATTCAGAAAGAGGATTACATTGTAATCCTCTTTTTTTTATGTTATTTTTGAAAAATGAAAAATTACTTTTTTATAATCCTTTTTTACAGCATTCTTTTAAGTTCGTGTTTACCTAAACAAAAATTTGAATTACAAGAGGGTGATTTATTGTTTCAAGATTTAGATTCTTCTCCCCTTTGTGATGCGATTGAATTGGTAACACCAGGATACAAAGATGCTAATTTTTCACATATAGGTTTAGTAGTTTTAGATAATGATACACTTAAAGTTTTAGAAGCTATTCCTCCAAAAGTTGGTTTAACAGACATGAAATCATTCTTTAATCGTTCTTATGATAAAGATGGTAAATCTAAAATAATAGCAGGAAGATTGAAAGATGAATTTCAACATACAATTAAAGATGCAATTATTTATGCTAAAAGCAAAATTGGAATAAAGTATGATGAAGTATTCCTAATGAATAACAACTCCTACTATTGTTCCGAACTAATCTTTGAAGCATTTGAAAAAGATTCTATTTTCAAACTAAAACCAATGACATTTTTACATCCAGAAACTAATGACACACTAAGTGTTTGGAGAAATTACTATTCAAAATTAGGTGTTGAAATTCCACAAAACGAACCAGGAATAAATCCTGGAATTATGTCTCTTTCAAATAAAATTGAAATGATCTATTTTTACGGAATACCTGATGGAATGAAACAGTAGCAAGCTCTACTTCTTATTTATAAATAATAATACATTCACCAAAAATCTAGCATACAAATAATCAGCTAGGATTACACACAACAACAAAATGAAAAAAATAATATTAATTACACTTACTATAGCACTTGCAATATGTAATTTAAAAGCACAAAATTCAATCGAAAAAAATCTTGATGAAGTTATTGTATCTGCAAACAGAGCACAAACTGAGGGAAACATTACAAATGTTCAAATAATCGGCTTGGAAGAGATTGAAAACGCACCTGTACAAACTATTGAAGATTTATTGGAATACGCAATGAATGTTGATGTAAGGCAAAGAGGAGGTCAGGGTGTTCAAGCAGATATTAGCATCAGAGGAGGTACTTTCGAGCAAGTTCTTGTCATGTTAAATGGTATTAAATTAAATGACCCTCAAACAGGACATCATAGCATGGATTTACCGGTAAGTTTAGAACAAATTGAAAGGATTGAAATAATTACTGGTGGAGCTAGTAGAATTTTCGGGAATTATGCCTATACAGGAGCTATCAATATTATTACAAAATCAGAAATGGATAATTCAGTTAGTATTAGTGGGGGAGAAAATGCATTTAAAAGCGGAGGTATTAATTACCATACTTCTACTGGAAATCTGAAACACAATATTTCAGTAAATCAGAAAGAAAGTGATGGATATATTGAAGGGATGGACTACAAAATAAAAAACTACTATTACCAAGCAAAAACAAATATTGACGGAATAAATGCACTCTTTAATGCAGGATATACTAACAAGGAGTTTGGAGCATTTAGCTTTTATACACCAAAATATCCTAATCAATTTGAAAAAACACAAACTACTTTCGCCTCATTACAACTTAGAAAAGAAGGAAAGATAACTTTGGATAATAAAATATCATGGAGAAAACATAATGATGAATTTATCTTATTTAGAGAAAATCCATCTTGGTATCACAACTTTCATGAAACAAATGTATTTAGTATGGATATGAATGTGATACAAAAAACAAAAACAGGAACCAATGTAATAGGTATGGAGATGAGAACAGACAATATTATCTCTAATGTTTTAGGCAATGACCTTGAAAGTCCAATTGAAATTGATAGTAATAATTTTTATTACAAAGGAGCAAATACAACAACAACAAATCTTTTTATAGAAAAAAATATCAACTTAAATAATTTAGCAATATCTGCAGGAATCATGATGAATATTAATTCTGAATATGGAAATGAGTATTTTCCTGGAATTGATATGTCATATAATGTTAGTGATAATATAAAATTATTTACTTCATATAACAAATCAATGAGGACTCCTAATTATACTGAATTATACTACTTATCACCTACGAATCAAGGAAATATTAATCTCAAATCAGAACATTCCACCAATCAAGAATTAGGTTTAAAATGGAATGGAAATTCACATAAAACTACTTTCACTTACTACAAAAGAGAAGGGGAAAATATGATTGATTGGGTATTAATAAATGGAGATAGTATTTGGAGGACTCAGAACCTGAGCAAACTTACAACAACAGGATATGAATTGAACTCTAGAATTGATATTAACAAAATGTTCAACACTAATCTGCCAATTTCAACTTTAAATATTAACTATGCCGTAAACGAATCAGATACAACTTCTGAAGGATTCCAATCTGCATATGTTCTAGATCATTTAAAATCAAATTTATCATTCACTGCAAGCCAGAATATTAGTGAAAAAATCAGAATTGATTGGAGAGCTTCACGACAAGATAGAGAAGGAGGATATATTGATTTCGAAAGCGGGGAAGATGTAGAGTATTTACCTTTTTGGTTAATTTCAACAAGACTATCATACAAAGCATTTAACAACAGCACAATCTTTTTAGAAATAAATAATCTATTTGATAATGAATATGTAGACTTTGGCAATATACCTCAACCAGGAAGATGGATGAGAGCTGGAGTAAAAATTACAATCTAGTTAAGAATTTAATTTTTTATTGTTCTGATGTCTATCGGCATCCCTTTCTGTTTTTAGTTGCATCTTTTTATCAAATGCTTTTTGCAAATCAGTATCCGTTTGGTTTGCTAAACAAAGCAATACAAACAATACATCAGAGAGTTCTTCTCCTAAATCCTTATGATCCGTTTCTTTAAAGGATTGCTCACCATATTTTCGAGCAATTACACGAGCTACCTCACCTACTTCTTCTGTTAGGACTGCCATATTGGTAAGTTCATTAAAGTAACGAACACCATACTTTTTTATCCAAACATCAACTTGTTTTTGTAATTCAGAAATTGGCATTATTCTTTATTTTTAGTATCAATTAGTATAGTAACAGGTCCGTCATTAATAAGGCTAACTTTCATTTCTGCACCAAATTCCCCAGATTGCACCTGCCTGCCAATTGCTAAAGCCAAATCTTCTTTAAACTGTTGATATAAAGGAATTGCTTGCTCTGGTCTGGCTGCTTTTATATAAGAGGGTCGGTTTCCTTTTTTAGTTTTAGCATGCAAAGTAAATTGACTGACCACAATTACTTCTCCACCTGATTCAGTAATTGACTTGTTCATCACTCCTTTCTCATCTGAAAAAACTCTAAGTGCCGCAATTTTACTGGCCAACCACAAAGCATCTTCTTTTGCATCTTCAATTTCAATTCCTAATAAAACCAAAAGTCCCTGCTCAATTTTTGCAACTTCATTTTCTAAAATTACAACTGATGCTTTTTCTACTCTTTGAATTACAGCACGCATAAATTAATAATCATTTGTTCTAAAATGCTCTTCTTCCTCTATTAGCATTTTTAGGTAATTTTTATATCGACTTTCAGCAATAGCTCCGTCTTCTAAAGCTGATTTAACAGCACATTGAGGTTCCCTTTTATGAATACAATTATGGAATTTACATTTTAATTTTAACGCAAAAAATTCAGGAAAATAATTAGCTAGTTCAGCTACTTCTAATTCCACTAAGCCAAACCCTCTAATTCCTGGCGTATCAATAATGGACGCTCCAAAATCAAGCTCATGTAACTCAGAAAATGTAGTTGTATGTTGACCCTGTCTGTGAGTGTCAGAAACTTCCTTAGTGTTAATATGCAAGTCAGGTTGCAAATAATTTACTAGTGTAGATTTTCCTACTCCAGAATGCCCTGAAATCATATTCAACTTTCCCTTCATTGCTTCTTTTATCTCTGATAAATCATCATGAATAACAGAAGTAGCAAAACAAGTATAGCCAATTTTTTCATACACATTTTTCAGTTTCTCATGTTGAACTTTCAATTCATCACTTAATAAATCTACTTTGTTAAATAGAAGTATCACTTCAATTCCATAAGCATTTGCTGCTACCAAAAAACGATCAATAAAACCGGTACTAGTAACTGGGCTATTTAAGGTTATCATAAGTAAAGCCTGATCAATATTAGCCGCAATAATATGGGTTTGCTTACTTAGATTTACTGATTTCCTAAGAATATGATTTTTTCTGTCATATAACTTTACAATCATCCATAGTTCTGATTCTTGTACCACCTCCACTTTATCGCCAACCACAATTGGGTTTGTGCTTTTTATTCCTTGAATACGGAATTTTCCTTTCAAACGACATTGTACAATTTCTCCTATATCCGTTTTTACGGTATAGCGTTTCCCTGTTGTTTTTGTGACTACTCCATTCATTGGTGCAAATATACAATTAGATTTTTCTTATATTTGCCTATAATAAAAACTATTAACTATGAAAAAAGTACTTGTTTTACTATTTTCTCTCCCGCTTTTAGTAATTGCACAAAACACAGTCTGTTTTACAATTGATCCTAATCCAAATATAAATGACCTAGCACTTGTTCCTTTTACAAAGTATGTGGATCTGTTGGATGGATCTACAATAGCTACAAATAACAATACTCCTCTTTTTTACATCTATGATGATGGAACAGTAGAGAAGACAATAATTCTTGAATAAAACAATAGATAAAGAATGAGAAGAGGACTACTTATATTACATTTGCCTTATGTCAATAAGCATCAATAAAGTCAATAAATTTTACGGAAAACAACAAGCACTGACTGATGTTTCCTTTTCACTAAACAAAGGAGAAATAGTCGGATTCCTTGGTCCTAATGGAGCTGGGAAATCAACACTTATGAAAATTATTACTTGTTATTTAGAGCAAGATAGTGGTATGGTTCAAGTTTGTGATTTAAATACTATAGAACAAAATTTAAAAGTAAAAGCAAAAATTGGTTATCTGCCAGAACACAATCCGCTTTATACTGACATGTACATTAAAGAATACCTAACTTTTGTTGGCCGAATTTATAAAGTCCAAAATCTTAATAATCGTATTACTGAAATCATTCAACAAACAGGCCTAACTGCTGAACAAAGCAAAAAAATAGGAGAACTATCCAAAGGGTTTAAACAAAGAGTTGGTTTGGCTGCAGCCTTAATTCACAATCCTGAAATTTTAATTCTAGATGAACCTACAACAGGCTTAGACCCTAATCAATTAGTAGAAATAAGAAACCTAATAAAAGAAGTAGGAAAAGATAAAACTGTGTTGCTTTCTACACATATTATGCAAGAAGTAGACAAAATGTGTAACCGAATAATCATCATCAATAAAGGAAAAATTGTAGAAGATCAACTTATCAGTAATTTACAAAAAGATAATATTGACCTAGAAGAACATTTTAGGAAATTGACAGCCTAAGCAAAACTCCCAACAATTTTTTGCACATTGTCCGATTTCCCCATGGTATAGAAGTGAATACAAGGTGCTCCAAACTCAATTAATTCTTTCGTTTGTTGTATTGCCCACTCTACCCCAACTTGCCTTATTGCTTCATTCGTTTTACACTTTAGCACCTGATCCACTAAGGGATTAGGAACATTCAGGTGAAATCTTTGTGGTAATAGTGTTAATTGCTTTTTAGTTGACATTGGCTTAATCCCAGGAATAATTGGAATAGTAATATCATTTTCTTGACATAAGTTTACAAAATCAAAATACTGCTGATTGTCGAAAAACATTTGAGTAACAATATAATCAGCTCCCGCCTCTACTTTCTTTTTTAAAAAATGAATATCTGAACGCATATTGGGTGCTTCAAAATGTTTCTCAGGATAACCTGCAACACCTATACAGAAATTAGTTGGGGCTGAACTTTTTAGTTCTTCATCCAAATAAATTCCATTATTCATTTCATGCACTTGTCCTAATAACTCTGAGGCATATTTATGCCCATCTTGCTCGGCAGAAAAATAAGTTTCCGATTTTATAGGATCACCCCTTAGCACCAAAACATTATCAATTCCTAAAAAATCCAAATCAATTAATGCATTTTCAGTTTCCTCCTTACTAAAACCTCCACAGATAATATGAGGTACAGTATCCACTTGATATTTATTCATAATAGCGGCACAAATTCCCACTGTACCTGGGCGTTTTCTTACCGATCTTCTCTCTAACAATCCATCAGCTCTTTTCTTATAGACAAACTCCTCCCTATGATACGTTACATCAACAAATGAAGGATTAAATTCCATTAAAGGGTCTAAAGAAGTATAAATAGATTGTATGCTTATTCCTTTTAAAGGGGGTAATATTTCAAAAGAAAATAATGTTTTCTTTGCGTTTTTAATATGTTCCGTTACTTTCATAATGTCATTTTATATGTTTGAGCGGAGCCATTTTTCCACTTGTTCTACACTCATATTTTTTCGTTTTGCATAATCTTCAATTTGATCATCTTGTACTTTTCCAACACTAAAATATTTAGCATCAGCATGTGCAAAATAATAACCACTTACACTAGCATTAGGACTCATAGCCATGCTTTCAGTAAGGCTTACATTTATACTTTTTTCAGCATTTAATAACTCAAATATTTTTAATTTTTCAGTATGATCAGGACAAGCGGTATAACCAGGAGCTGGTCGGATTCCTTTATACTCTTCCTTTATCAAATCTTTATTCTCAAACTGTTCATCAGCTGCATATCCCCAAATTTCTTTCCTAATTTTTTCATGCATATATTCGGTAAGTGCTTCGGCTAATCTATCCGCAATCGCTTTTAACATAATACTATTATAGTCATCATGATCTTTTTCATAAACAGCCAATTGCTTTTCAATTCCCAGCCCTGCAGTACATACAAAGGAGCCCATATAATCTTTCCTACCTGAAGTAAGTGGTGCAACAAGATCAGCCAAACATCTATTACTTTTACTCTTTTTTCCTTGCTGACGTAAAAAATTATAAGTAGAAATTTGCTTTCCGTTTTCAAATAAATGTACATCATCACCAACTGAATTTGCTTGCCAAACACCAATAACTGCTTTGGCTTGTAACCAATTATTTTTAATGATATTATCTAACATTGCATTAGCATCATTCATTAACTGATTTGCTTGTTCAGCAAATAACTCATCCTTCAAAATATCTGGGTATTTTTTACGCATCTCCCAAGTAAAAAAGAAAGGTGTCCAGTCAATATAATTACGAATAGTTGCAATATCAATATTTTCAAAAACTTGCACACCCAACTCATTGGCAGCAGGAATAGTCGCATTTTCCCAATCTGTTACAATCGCATTCTCTCTTGCCTTACCAATACTTAGATATTCTTTATCTGACTTTCTGTTTAAATAATTATCCTTAATCGTTTCATATTCTTCAGTAACGGAAATTCTAAAATTCGCTTTTTCTTTACCTAATAATTTACTCGTTACTCCAACTGCTTTAGAAGCATCTAATACATGCACAACCGTATTATTATTGTAATGCTCGTTAACTTTTACTGCTGTATGAATCTTAGATGTTGTAGCCCCACCAATCATGAGTGGTACTTTAAAGTTATTTCTTTGCATTTCCTTAGCAACATCTATCATTTCGTCCAATGAAGGGGTAATTAACCCGCTTAATCCAATCACATCAACTTCATTTTTTATGGCTTCTTCTAAAATTTTATTGGCAGGGACCATTACTCCCAAATCAATAATTTCATAATTATTACAACCCAAAACTACACCTACAATATTCTTTCCTATGTCATGAACATCTCCCTTTACTGTAGCTAAAAGAATTTTACCTGCCTTACTACTTGCTATTTTTTCTTTTTCAATAAAAGGAGTAAGAACAGCAACCGCTTTTTTCATTACCCTTGCACTTTTCACTACTTGTGGTAAAAACATTTTACCGGCTCCAAAAAGCTCTCCAACTACACTCATTCCATCCATTAACGGCCCTTCAATTACATCCAAAGGTCGAACTGATTTTAAGCGTGCTTCTTCAGTATCCTGTTCAATAAAAGCAACTATTCCTTTTACTAAAGCGTGTGATAATCTACCTTCAACTGATTGTTCTCTCCAAGACAAATCCTCAACTCTTTTCTTTCCTTCTCCCTTAATATTATCTGCCAAATCAACCAAACGTTCAGTAGCTCCATCATCTTTATTGAGTAGTACATCTTCAACAGCCTTCAATAAATATTTTGGAATATCTTCATACGCCTCAATCATTCCTGCATTTACAATTCCCATATCCATACCATTATTAATAGCATGAAACAAAAAGGCAGAATGCATAGCCTCACGGACTATATTATTACCTCTGAATGAAAAGGAAACATTACTTACACCTCCACTTACTTTGGCATAAGGTAAGTTTTCTTTTATCCATTTAGTCGCCTTGAAGAAATCAACTGCATAATTATTATGCTCATCAATTCCAGTTGCTACTGTTAATATATTTGGATCAAAAATAATATCCTCAGCAGGAAAACCAATCTCATCTACTAGTATGTGATAAGCTCTTTTACAAATTCGAATTTTTTCTTTATAATCGGCAGCTTGCCCTTTTTCATCAAAAGCCATAACAACCACAGCAGCTCCATATTTCAAAATGGTTTTGGCATGTTGTTTAAAAACTTCCTCTCCTTCTTTTAAAGAAATAGAATTAACGATTCCTTTTCCTTGTGTACATTTCAAGCCTGCTTCAATTATATGCCATTTGGAAGAATCTACCATAATAGGTACTCTAGAAATATCAGGATCTGAGGCAATTAAATTTAGGAAATGAGTCATGCATTCCTGTCCTTCTAACATTCCGTCATCCATATTAACATCAATAGCCTGTGCTCCACCTTCTACCTGATGCAATGCTACTTCAAGTGCTTTTTCAAGATTATCATCTTTGATTAATCTCTTAAATTTTTTAGAACCCATCACATTGGTACGCTCACCAATATTTGCAAAATTACTCTCTTGGGAAATGGTGACAGCTTCCAATCCACTCAAACGCATGGCTTTTTTAAGTTCTGGTATTTCTCTAGCTTTATATTTTTTAGCAGTGCGTACAAACTCGGCAATATGCTCAGGAGTTGTACCGCAACAGCCTCCAACAATATTAACCAAACCGTTTTGCATAAAATCTTCTAATTGAGCTCCCATTGCTTCTGGGCTTTCATCATATTCTCCCATTTCATTGGGTAAACCAGCATTGGGATATGCACTAACAAAAAAGGGTGCTTTTTTTGCTAATTCTCTCACATAAGGACGCATGGCTTTTGTACCCAGAGCACAATTAAAACCAACACTCAGCAGTGGAATATGTGAAATAGAATTTAAAAATGCTTCTGCAGTTTGACCAGAAAGTGTTCTTCCACTTTCATCCGTAATAGTCCCAGAAACCATAATAGGAATTCGTATGCCTTTTGACTCAAATACATCCTCAATAGCAAATAATGCTGCTTTACAATTAAGGGTGTCAAATACAGTTTCTACTAATAACAAGTCTACTCCCCCATTAATCAAAGCATTTACTTGCTCAGTATAAGCTTCCTTCAATTGATCAAAAGTAATATGCCTGAATGCCGGATTATCTACATCAGGAGAAATAGAAGCTGTTCGATTTGTAGGACCAATAGCACCAGCCACAAATCTTGGCTTATCACTTGTTGAACAAGCAATAGCTACATCCTTAGCTATTTTAGCTGATTTGAAATTCAAGTCATAAACAGATGATTCTAAACTGTAGTCAGCTTGTGCAATGCTAGTTCCACTAAAAGTATTCGTTTCAATAATATCAGCTCCAGCATCCAAATATTCTTTATGAATTGCTTTGACAATATCAGGTCGTGTAATCGATAGCAAATCATTATTTCCCTTTAAATCACAAGTATGATTTTTGAATTGTTCTCCTCTAAAATCTTCTTCAGTGAGCGTATATCTTTGAATCATAGTTCCCATTGCACCATCAAGTACAAGGATTCTATTCATTAGTAATTGTTCTATCTTATGTATCATAATTAATAAGACTTAACAAAAAAGATAGGGGGGGGGAATTTATATATTCCGCTCATCTTCCTCCATTAATGGAGTGGGATTTGGCACCTTGTATTTACAAGGTTGCCAAGACATCATAGGGCCCATCCCTCCGTCTTTCTTGATAAGTATGATGCAAATAAAAACAAAAAAAACAAAAATGAGTAGCAATTTTAAAAAATTTTATAAATTTGCAAAGTAAAGTGGATAGATTTGGCCTATTGCAACCACTAAAAAAAATGCTAAAACAGTATTTCCTTTAGCGCTTATTCGCCAAATCTTCCTTAAAATAAATTGTAAACTTAAAATTTAAGAAGATGTCATATTATTTCACGTCAGAGTCCGTTTCAGAAGGACACCCAGACAAAGTAGCCGACCAAATTTCGGATGCATTATTAGATAATTTTTTAGCCCAAGACCCCCACTCAAAAGTAGCTTGCGAAACGCTCGTAACTACAGGATTAACAGTACTAAGCGGAGAGGTAAAAACAGAAGGGTATGTTGATGTACAAAAAGTAGCGCGTGAGGTAATTCGTAAGATTGGATATGTAAAATCAGAATATCAATTTGATGCTGATAGCTGTGGTGTTATTTCAGCAATACACGAACAATCAGCTGACATTAGACAAGGAGTAGTTGAAGGAGAAGGGCTGAATAAAGAACAAGGTGCAGGAGATCAAGGAATGATGTTTGGCTATGCTACCAATGAAACTGAGAATTTAATGCCTTTGGCTTTAGATATTTCCCATAAAATATTAATTGAGCTTGCAGCAATTCGTAAGGCAGGAAAGGAAATGACTTACTTGCGTCCTGACTCAAAGTCGCAAGTTACGTTAGAGTACAATGATGATCATACCCCTAAAAGAATTACTGATATTGTAGTCTCTACTCAGCATGATGATTTTGCAGATGAAAAACCTATGCAACAACAGATTGAGAAAGATGTAAGAGGTATATTAATACCAAGAATTAAAGCCCAATTATCTGCTGAAAATGCAGCCTTATTTGGAACAGAAAAATACCATGTAAACCCTACAGGAAAATTTGTAATTGGAGGGCCACATGGAGACACAGGATTAACTGGAAGAAAAATTATTGTAGATACTTACGGAGGAAAAGGAGCGCATGGTGGTGGTGCTTTTTCAGGGAAAGACCCAAGTAAAGTTGACCGATCGGCAGCTTACGCTACTCGTCATATTGCAAAAAACCTAGTAGCTGCTGGTGTAGCGGAGCGTATATTGGTACAGGTAAGTTATGCTATTGGTGTAGCTGAGCCAATGGGAATTTTTGTAGACACTTACGGCACTTCAAAAGTAAATTTAACAGATGGTAAGATTGCTGAAATAGTAAAAGAAATGCCTTGTTTCAACTTAAAACCCGCTTCAATTATCAGCCGTTTAAAGTTAAAAAATCCTATCTACTCCGAAACAGCAGCTTATGGACATATGGGAAGAAATTCTGAAATTAAAACTGTTAAATTTTTAGTTGGAAAAGAAGAAAAAGAATTTGAAGTAGAAACTTTTACTTGGGAAAAATTAGATTGCCAAGAACAAGTGAAATCTGCTTTTGG
>JACKQG010006548.1_pt1 | contig 12192 bp, 10 predicted proteins | sample 8237621 | NCBI WGS metagenome assembly JACKQG01 (sample SAMN15677084, study PRJNA649215) | marine metagenome | biome: marine; feature: Black Sea; material: saline water; isolation source: suspended particulate matter (SPM) from the Black Sea western gyre | collected 2013-06-09/2013-06-10 | depth...
GTGCCCATCGTTTGCTAGGTCGCCGTGTTCGAACGACCAATGAGCCTGAAATTCCTTTTGCTGTACAGCGATCGCGGCTTCCGTTTCGCCGTCCTTGGCCTTGACCGTTTGATGAGGGTTGTTTCCATACCACCCCAAGCGGACACGTCAACGGTCCATCGATTCTTGTAGAATCAATTTGGTCCCGCGCAGAAATATCCTGTTGTACCTGTGCATTTTCGACGGCCTTTCCAGATTCCTCTAGTTGCTTCACTCGCCTCTTTGTGCGCTCATCAATCCTTGCTTCTAAGAAAAACCGGACTATTGCATCTGGAAAAACGACAGATCCTTGGTCGCGACCTTCGGTAACAAGCAATGGATGTTCACGAGCGATTCTTTGTTGTTGTTCTACAAGCACAGTCCGCACTTCTGGTTGTTTGGCAACAATTGAGACAACACTACTAACATCAAGGTCTCGTACTCGATTGGAAACATCTTCACCACCCACTAGTATGGTCGGGGGCTTCTGTTTCCAATCGAATCGTATACCTAGTTCATTGATTGCTTTTGCAAGTCCCTTTCCATCGGTCGGATCAATGCCGTGCTCAACTGCTAAAACACTTACCGCACGATACATCGCTCCAGTGTCAAGGCAATCTGTTCCTAACCGTTCTGCTAATTCTTGCGCCACAGAGGTTTTCCCTGTGCCAGCAGCACCATCGATTGTTACAACAAAACGGTGCGAGGTTTCCATTCTTACTTCTCATCCTCAAGATACTTTCGCATCTTCTTTGTCATTTTTCCTATTTCTTTTAGTGCATCGCCCTTGCCAATGTAGTTAACTGCAACAGTATTTGAATACCCAACCTCTCGAATTGCTTTTAGTCCTTCAACCGGATCTACATTTTTCTTCCCCCTTCCAACTGGGAAGTCAGCAACAATTCCTCCAGCATACGGTGCGAGTTTTCGAAGTGCCTCAAGACCTTCGCCTGTTGCACCCGCTGCAGAAAAAGTTGGCAACGCGCCTATGCGGAAGCCGCCAATCTGTTTAATGATTTCTATGAGTGTGTCCGGATTACTCGATAATCCTTCACATGGCTGTAATAAAAGATTCAGTTCTAATCGTTCAACCCCAGCCATTGCACCCCGCAATTGTTCCACTATTTGGTCAATTGCATTTGAATCCTCGGAAAATGTTGGTGTAATCGCAATTGCATTACAACCCAAACGATTTGCAGCAACCGATAGTCGTGCAATCCGTTCGAGCGATACCTCGGTTGCACCAAGTATGTCCATTAATGAATTATCTCGAACAAGTAAACATGGCGATTTTGCTTTGTCGCCGTTATTTCGAAAGCTATCGTACGATTTCTGGTCCCAACCAGAGAGGTGCTCTGCATCAATCATTACGCCTCTAAGGTCTAATTTCTCAGATGCAATCGAGGGAACTTCGAGAATATCATGGATTCCAGCATCAATTAATGGATTAAGGGATTGAATTGCTAGCGTTAGAAGTAGAGTCATAAATATTTGGGCAAACCCCTAAAATGGGTTTTATGCATTTCTAAGAAGCGGTACTATACCCTCCCTTTCACTACCTAAGGAGGTTTTACCGAATGCCAAGTCCAACTGAATGTCGTTTTTCTGATTCCCACGAATGGTTTCTACTCCAAGGGGACACCGTAACTATCGGAATTAGCCAGTTTGCCGCAAACGAGCTCACTGACATTACCTATGTCGAGATGCAGCCAGTTGGAACCACCCTTGCAAGTGGTGAATCTGCTGGTGAGGTTGAGTCCGTCAAAACAACGAGCGATATCGTTTCTGTGTACGCAGGTGAAATCGTCGAAGTAAATGAAGCGGTGACTGATGATCCCTCGCTGTTAAACAGCGATCCATTTGAAAATGGTTGGCTCATCAAATTGCGGGTTGGGGAAATTACGGGCGCCGAGGCATTGATGGACCAAGCAGTCTACGACGAAAAGTATCCTGTTTGATTGTCGATGTTCCAACTGGTTAGTGAGTTTGAACCAAAAGGAGATCAGCCTGAAACGATTGATCTGGTTTCAAATTGGGTACAAAACGGGGATCGGTACAGAACCCTGCTTGGTGCAACTGGCACCGGCAAAACGTTCACAATGGCGAACGTAATCGCAAAGACAAATAAACCAACGTTAATCCTAAGCCATAATAAAACGCTCGCGGCGCAACTCTTTGAAGAAATGCGTACTTTGTTTCCAAACAACGCGGTTTCCTACTTCGTTAGTTACTACGACTATTATCAACCCGAAGCATATATTCCACAGCGTGATATTTACATAGAAAAAGACGCTGCGCGCAACGATGATCTCGACAGGCTACGGTTGAAAGCGACAAGCAGTTTGATTTCTCGCGACGATGTCATAATAGTCTCGTCAGTTAGTTGTATTTACGGGCTCGGTTCACCCGATTCGTATCAAAATCGGATCATCCCAATTACCGTTGGGCAAACCGTTAATAGACGGGAACTGTTCCTCGAGTTAACCGAAATGCAGTACAAAAGAAATGACATCGAGTTCGCGCGTGGTTGCTTTCGAGTTCGTGGTGATATCATCGAGTTGTTTCCAGCGTACGAAAAATTCGCGATCCGAATTGAATTTTTCGGTGATGAGGTTGAAAGAATCGAGTTGATTCATCCAACTTCTGGTGAGACTCTCGCGCAAGAAACAGACGTATTTATTTTTCCAGCAGTGCATTACGTGATGCCACAGGCTGGCTTAAAGAGAGCATGCGCTGCTATTCGCGAAGAACTAAAGATGCACGTTATCCAGTTAAAAAAAGAAGGGAAACTTCTAGAAGCCCAACGCATACTTGCGCGAACGCATTACGACCTTGAAATGATAGAAGAGGTGGGCTATTGCAGCGGAATCGAAAATTACGCAAGACACCTTGAAGATAGACCTGCGGGTAGTAGACCTTTCTGCTTACTTGACTATTTTAAACACATACCGAATCGAGATCCGAGTGATTGGTTGCTGTTTATCGATGAGTCACACGTCACGATACCGCAGGTCCGGGCGATGTACAACGGTGACCAAGCACGAAAACGTACGCTCATAGAGCACGGCTTTCGACTTCCTAGCACTTTAGACAATAGACCATTAAAGTTTGAAGAGTTTGAAGATTTGGTTCCACAGACTATTTATGTTTCTGCAACACCAAGCGATTACGAACTTGAAAAATCTGAAGGTATCATTGCACACCAAATTATTCGACCAACCGGACTGCTTGATCCAATTATCGAAGTTCGCCCTGCAGCCACGCAAGTGCAAGACCTTATGGATGAAGCATCCAAATGTGTCCAGCGAGGTGAGAGAGTTCTTGTCACAGTTCTAACTAAGAAAATGGCAGAAGACCTTTCTGAGTTTATATCTAAAACAAAATTGCGTAGTAAATACCTACACAGCGATATTGAAACACTCGAACGCATCGAAATCCTACGCGAACTGCGACAAGGAAATTTCGATTTACTAATCGGAGTAAATTTGTTACGGGAGGGTTTGGATTTGCCTGAGGTATCACTCGTTTGTATCCTTGATGCAGACAAGTCGGGGTTTCTTCGGAGTGAAACTAGCCTGATTCAAACAATTGGCCGTGCTGCGAGGCACGTAAATGCGAGAGTGATTTTGTACGGTGATAAAATTACTCCTCAAATGCAAGTTGCAATAGATGAAACAGAACGACGGCGTTCCATTCAAAAAATATACAACGAAGAAAACAGCATCACACCTGAATCAATTAAGAAATCCATACGCAAGGGGATTGAAGATGAACTATCTGCGCGGCAAATCGCAAGAGAAGCTTTTCACGCCGACGGTAGCAACGAGGAGTTTGATATTGATGAGCGTATTGAGATTTTAGAAAATGAAATGCTCGACGCAGCCGAAGATTTACAGTTTGAGAAGGCTGCTATGCTGCGAGATGAGATTGCTGCTCTTCAAAATAGAAAGTGACCAGAAGTAATATCGTCGCTCACACTTGAACAACGCCTACCCTACTACCGATATCGCTCCGCCAAAATGCACCCTCAAAGTGAATTTGTTCACACGCTGCGTTCGCGCGAGTTCTTGCCGTTTCCAAATCAACTGCTAACGCTGTAACGCCGAGTACCCTGCCTCCCGAAGTCCGAATATCACCTTGTGTGCAATCAGTACCCGCGTGGAATATTACTATGTCATTCTGCGACTGTGCGTCATCTATTCCAGTAATTACGAAACCCTTTTCATAGGAGTTGGGGTAACCTTTACTACACATCACAACACAATTTGCAACGTTATCGTCAAAATCTATTTCAGCACCGTCCAACTCTCCTGCAGCAGTCCGCCAAAGAACATCTATTAGATCACCATTGAAACGAGCCATTAATGGTTGGGTTTCTGGGTCTCCAAACCGGCAATTAAACTCAAGAACTTTCGGGCCAGCGGGTGTCAACATGATTCCAGCATACAACACACCTCTGTAGTCGATTCCATCTCTTCGCATTGCATCAATTGCAGGAACCAAAACTTCACGCTCCACAATTGCAAGTAACTCTTTTGTGAGTACAGGCGCTGGACAGAATGCTCCCATGCCTCCCGTATTTGGACCAACATCTCCTTCGCCAACTTGTTTATGGTCTTGGCAGAGATCGAGTATCCAAATAGTTCCACCATCTACCAGCGCAAGAACACTTACCTCTTGCCCTGTCATAAATTCTTCAATCAATATTGTATTGCCTGCATCGCCAAATGCGCGATCGCTCATTATTAATTCAACAGCATGCAGTGCCTCGCCAATTGTCTTGCAAACTATAACGCCCTTTCCTGCTGCTAAACCACTTGCTTTAACAACGCAAGGTTCTTCACGTTTGTCGAGGAAAACCCGAAGTTCTTCTGAAAAAATGAATTGCTTCTTCTTTTCACGTAATTCACACCACTCCATAAACCGAGAAACTTCTTCAGCAAATTCTTTTTTATTTTCCGCTTCAAATTCTCTGTCTAGTCCACGAAGAAGATAACTTCTCGCAGCGTCAATTTCTGAAAACGATCGCGAATCAGCGGTAGGTATGGATGCCTGCCGCATTAAATCTTTGGCATACGATTTATCGCCTTCAATTCTTGCAGCAGCCCTATTCGGGCCAAAGACCAGTCGCGTTTCCGTCGATAGTTCATCCGCAATGCCATCGGTAAGGGGAACTTCTGGACCCACAACGATTAAATCGATATTGTGCTGATCGCACCACCTGCTGAGGAAAAACGATTCAGATACATCCCATTTTTTCTCACAAGGTTCAGCGAGTTTTGCAATGCCAGCATTTGTACAGTCCGTCGCATACAACTTTCCAAGTTTCGGTGACTGAGTCATTTTCCAAGCGAGAGCATGCTCCCGACCACCGCCACCGATAAGTAGTACATTGCATTGTTCTGGACAAGGGCGAGACATCCGCACATTGTACCCAAGCTCGCTACTCTTCAACAGTCAATGGCACGTTGATTTTGCAAACAAGTCCATCTTTATCAAACCGCATCGTAATTGTGCCATGCAACTCATGGTCAACAAGCCCATCAAGTAACGACGTTCCTGTACCTACAGTACAGGCACTTGTAATTTTTGGCCCCCCTGTTTCTACCCAAGTAAGTTGTAATGCATTTGCCTGACTATGCTCTGAAGTGATAGTTACCAATCCGTCGCTATTTGACAGTGAACCGTGCTTCACAGCATTCGTCGCAAGTTCATGAATGACCATGCACATTGGCCTTGCAAGTAAACCGGGCAACTCGATATCCGAGCCAATAAAAACAATGCGTTCTTCTGAACCCGACATGTAGGGCTGCAATGTCAACAAGAGAATATCTCGCATCCAAGCCCCATTCCAATGTGATTTTGCAAGCGTTGAGTGCGCTACAGCGAGTGCGTGCAGCCGGCCATCAAGGGTTTTTGCAAAATCTTCGATTGTCTTGGCGCTCTGTTGCGACAAAGATACGAGGGACATGACCGCTGCAATGTTGTTCTTCACCCGATGATCGAGTTCACTCATCATTATTGTCTGTTGTTGTTCTAATTTATTTCGTCTTGTGATATCCACAGCAACGCCAGATATGCCAATAACCATTCGCTCTTCATCCCAAACTGGTGTGAACCAAACCTCAAAACATAACTCACCGATATGTGTTAAACCATGCGACTCTGTTCCGGCAAGCGCAGCATTGACTTGTTCTAAAATATCTGGATAATTGCGATAAATCTGATATACGCTTCGTCCAACAACTTCACCGGCACCCGCTCCCATGCTTTCAAGACCGAGACCTTCACTTAGAGTAAACGTTCCTTCGGCGTCAATACCAAACAAGATGACCGGAGAATGCGCAGTAAGTTGGCGGTATTTTTCTTCTGAACGGCGCAAACTAAATTCTTCTGCAATTTGCCTACGGTCGTCGATGCGTCGCTCAACAGCGCGAGCATATCCATTAATCGTATGGATTGCTTCATCTACCTCTAGCGTTAACCAATTGCGCTCACCAGAAACTTCAAAACAAATGAAACCTTCAATTTTTCCATATATTTTTGCAGGAACAGCCATGATTGCTCCAACAAGACCCTCTCGTACTCTCTCTGGGAATTCATAGTTTTCGCTATTGTTTACTACAATCGATTCGCTCGTAGCAAGTTTTTCTTCCCACCACTGTTTTGCATCTGCTGGTACCGCATGGGGCAATTCTATTTTCTCAATTTGCTCTGCACGAATCCATTCGTGTGTTATAAAAGCACATCCGTCAGATCTAAATCGAACTAACCGTGCTCGATCAACCACCATCGCTTCGCCTAGTATTTGGAGGAATGTCGAAATTGCATTATTCAAATCACTCGAATCTAACAGCGTTGAAAGCGAGTCCCTTCCGGAGAGATGAATCCTATTGGTATACTCCAACGTTCTGCTTCTTGCGATATCTCTCACCATACCCACAATCGTGCCATCTTCAACTTGCTTGCATTGATAGCCAACCCAGCGGTACCTATTTCCTTCATCACGGATTCTGTAGGAAATAGTAATCTCTTCTTCAAGTTTCAATGAGTCTAAAGCTGCTCGTACGGCGTCAACATCCGATGGGTGTAATCTTCCAATCCAAATGGATGGATTGTTTGACAGTATCGAAGATTCAATTCCCATCACGAGTTGCACACTCGTTGACGCATACACAGTTTCCCAATCTCCATCAAATTTGAGGCAGTGCAGACCTGAAGAGAGGTTCGATAAAGCAAACGATTTGTATTGTGCACTGTTCACCCCATACACAATACACGCAAGAATACGCATGCGCAAAGAGGATGACTCCTTACTGTTCTTTGTTTTTGTGCTCCTGTAGTAGTTCACGGACGAATTGTTCGCAGTCGGAAGGCGAACGCCAACCAGACGAAATCGCATATGGTATGGATGCCATCGTTTCATCTGATAGAACAATACCTACTTCGCTGAGCATTGAGATGACGCTCTGCGTTGCTTGTTCTTCAGAATAAAATTCTATCACGCGCATTTCCTGTGCCATAAATGGCTTCAACTGAGGCGAGACTGCACCGAATTCACCCGCAGGAGATGCAATCGAATGAATGGACAATCTAAATCCCTTAGCGCCTTCGTGCCGGATGACTTCAAGTTGCGCGTGAAGAGTTAACTCGTCTACGAGAATAGTCAACCAAATTTCTCCGGCACGCGTAACCGTAACAGAACCAGCGACTTCGCCTTTAAGAGTTGGATTTGAGGTGGATCGAGAATCATCTCGATCCTCGTCCTCCCCCCAAGAGCCTGAGCTTGCGAGGAGGGAGGAACTGGTGGCTAGCACGAGTGCTAAACCCAAGAGGAGGAGGACCATGATGTGTGCCTTACTTTTTTAGTGTTGAACGAGTCAATGGAGTAATACAGAAGTTACAAGTGAGTTATCAATATAAACATCAGCCCATTCACCCGAGGAATCGATGTGCATTGTCCACTCTTGATTATGTACAGTTGCGCTGCCATTGGTTATGCCAACTTCAAACATATAGCCAAAAACATCACTTGCGTTGCCAGATAAATTCATGACGATTGGATCTGGGCTTCCTTCTTCACCATCTTTAATCAAGAAAAGTTGACGAGAAAGAGAACTCCAACGCACCTCATCCCAAACTGGGATGGGCGAACCACCTGCAAGATTCAGTGTCGCCTTTACGTTTCCATCTTGCAATCCAGCAGCAGTTTCAAGTGATGGTGTAATAGTCCCCTTTATAACGTCGTCTTGTATTTCCAAAAATAGGTATTCACTTTCGTTTGATAATTCTGCTTGTTTAAAGCCTTCTTCAAAATATTCGTCCCAATCTGGATCATCGTGCAACACTAACAACTGACTATCTTCATCGTAAAGACAATCGATATCGTAAAAATACGAATACTCACGACCGTTGTGTGAACGAGTTTCAAATGCCCGTGTGTCTAAATCAAAACAAATAAATTGATTCGTTGTTGACCGTTGTATACCATTTCGATCTTCGCTTACTTTTGCTGTTAGTGACAGTATGCCAGTTTCATCGTTGTAGTTAACCGCTGTTTGTAATGAACAACCTGTTTCTACAAGTACAAAACTCAACGCAAAAGTCGTGCCAATAATTCCAAATACAGTTCGCTTCCTTGCTTTCATTTCAAATCCTTTAACTTTTTGTAAATATACCCATTTTCACCTTTAATTAATGTAACGGCAGCATCTTATGAGCCGTTGCTCCACAAAACACAAGTGGGGCATGCGAGTTGTAATCGATGTTTGGATTGCAACTCAAAAAATTTATGATTTTTTTACGGGCAGTTTTTTTTCTTATTACTGCTAAAAAAAACATGTAAGAAAAAAACAGATTGTTCGTGAAAACCCAAACTACTCGTGTAGGGTGGGGGCACGCAACTCAATGGTGGGTTATCGCAACGTGCAATAACTAAAGGTTGTCAGAAAATGGAGTCAAGAAAGGAAAAGGAGAATTTCATGGCAAAAACAATAAATGTAAACCGTAAGGAACGGCTTGAGCAGCTTCTAAATCTTGCGCAAGTATATCGAGGATGGAACCGAAGTAAACTTGCAAGAGAACTAGGTAGAGATGCAACGAAGTTAGCACCAGAGAGCGGGAATCCAAAATTTGATGTCATTGTTAAGTTGGCAGATGCGCTTGACTGGACTATCGACGAAGTTTCAGATTGGGTTTGGTATGGGAATGATTCTAAAGTAGACATTTCTGCAACTAGTAAAAATTTATCTTTTGCTTCACTTGATAAAAAAGCTCAGAAAGCCCATAGAGCCGGTAAGTATGAACGAATGGTAGAACTCGCGCACTGCGCACTTGAGGCAGCTACAAACCCAGAAGAACGTGCAAGATCGTACAACCGAGCAGCAGGTGGTTGGGATGGTCTTGGTAGATTTAACCGCGTTTTACGAGCAGCACAAGCGGGGTTACGAGAGCACCCAATACCAACTGATTTACGATTACTGCTTCAGTCTACTGCTGCAAATGCACACTACACACTTTGGCAACTTGACGAATCAAGGGGAATGGCTCAAAGAGTTATTGAGTATTACGAGAACAACGAGGCAGAATCCGATCGAGCAAAAGTTGCGCAAGCACATGGCTATTACGTTCTTGGGCATACTTACCGACGTCTCATAGAAATTGAACCTGATTTTTCCTCCACACATGCACATTCTTGTAAAGTAGCACTTGAAAAAGCTGCTTTGTACTACGAAGAACTTGGACGAGCAGTCCACTCAAATTACGCAGGTATAGCGAATACATGCAGAGGTGGAATTCTTGAGGCCGAAGTTTTTCTTGGCACAATCGATGCGCGGGAAGGGCTCGCAAGAGTTTTTGACGTTGTGGGTCCTATTGTGGAACCAAAAGATGGTTCGCATGGCGATTGGCTTGAAAGTTATGGTTGGTGGTGCATCGTTGGTTGCAACATAACACTTCGACACATCTCTGAAGAGAGAGATATCCAGCGATTCATGGCTCTGTTCACGAACAAGGCTGACGAAATTGCTGAACATTTGAATCACTGGGCAATGCGCGAACGTGTTTTCTCCATGCAGTTTGAAGGTCGCAAACGTCTTATAGGTTGGACTGGGCAAAATATTCCAGTAGTTATTGATAATGATGACGTTCGACTCATCACAGGAACCATGGGACGTTTTCCTCAATTCCGCGAAACCGGATGGTCAATTCTAAACAATGGAAACGTAATTCAAGAATCCTAAGGAGGTGAATGATGACAACAATTAAAACACTAGTATTATCAATCTGTATTGCTCTTTGTTTCACTGCGGTGACACCCGCGGGTTTAGAAGATGAAATTTCTTATATTCGACAAACCAAAATTACCATCTATGGACATACGGGACAAGACCCTGTGTATAAATCTACCGTTGGCAAAGATGGATTCTTCATACCAACAAAAACAAACCCAAAATTAAAAGCGTTTGTAATCGAAGATGATCCTTTTTCTAATTCTGTAATCAATGCACTAGACATTGAAAGCATAGGTCTTAGTCAACCTCTAGAACCTACTGACAACATGCTTCCATCACCGTATTTGAACGAAATGCACAGCGGTTTCGGATTCTCTTGGCAACACACAAATGGGTTTGGCGGAGCGATTCCTGCACCGCCTGCATTCATTTTGCTCATAAGCGGTTTCCTGATTAGTGCAAGGCGCAGGCCTTGACAGTCGATTGCTTGGGGCACCGATCTTGCATAGTCGGTGCCCCGTAGCATCGTTTGCGTTTGGCGAGTACGCTACACGTATGCCAATCAAATATACAAGGGTGCATCGGTTACTCGAAATAATTTCGCTTGTCCAGGGCCAAGATGGTTGGACCGCAAAATCACTTGCCGACAAATGCGGCACGACCGAACGTAATATCTATCGAGATATAAACCAAATTAAAGAAGCGGGGATTCCGATTGAAAGTACAAAAGAACATGGCTATCGAATTAACGGTACCTTCTTTATGCCGCCTGTCCGGCTTACATTCGAGGAAGCGCTCGCCGTTTCTGCATTATGCGAAGCGATGGCTGACCAAGGCGCAATCCCATTTATCCGCCCTGCATCTATGGCGATGAATAAAATTCTTGCACAACTACCCTTTGACGCAAGAGAAGAACTCACGGAACGATTGCGAACAATGCAATTACGCACCACTGCAACTATGGATGGCGAAGGGTATGAAGATGTCTACGACACCGTTCAAAACGCACTTCTGAATAAAACTGTTCTTTCATGTAAATACGAAAGCACATCAACACAAAATTCGGATGAAACATTTATGTTCCATCCCTATGCATTATTTTTCGGCACAAGGGCGTGGTACGTAGTTGGGTACCATGAAAAGAGAGAGGCAATCCGAACATTAAAATTGAGTCGATTTAATGCAATTAAAGCAACCACGCACTTGCATGAAATTCCGACATCTTTCAACTTAGACAAACATCTTGGTAATGCGTGGAATATGATTCCCGGCGATGAAGATTACAACATTGAATTGTTGTTTGAAACGCCTTTTTCGCAAACTGTAAGCGACACTCGGTGGCACTCCACACAAAAAATTCAATGGCACGATGATGACGCATGCACTTTTACCTGCACAGTTTCTGGACTTGATGAAATCGTTTGGTGGGTACTCTCGATGGGTCCGCACTGTAGAGTGATCAAACCCGCTGCACTTGCAGAACGCGTTGCATCCCTTGCTCAAAAGACCGCTGAAATGTATGAAAAAAGTCCCGTTTAAGAATTTCGTCGCAGGCACGCTATAAAAAAACCAGTTGTACTTTCGTTTGGAATGATTCGAACCGCTCGAGTTATGTCCTGTGTCACTCCCTTTCCTTCCCATTCTGAAATTGGCGGTCTTGAATGTGGTGGTCTCAAATCTTTAGGAAGTTCAATAACCTTTGCATCTATTGTTTTTTTACGAAGTACTTTTTCAAGGACAAACTCGTTTTCTTCGGGTGCAAATGTGCATGTTGAGTAGACGACAAGCCCCCCCACTCGAACACAACGCATCGCTGCAATTAGTAATTGTTCTTGGAGTTTTGCAAGACGACGTATTTCTTGCACATTCCATCGCGCCACTCGTATAGGTCTATCAAGTTGAATTCGACCCTCACCGCTGCAGGGCGCATCAACGAGAACTC
>JACKQG010004880.1_pt1 | contig 12190 bp, 7 predicted proteins | sample 8237621 | NCBI WGS metagenome assembly JACKQG01 (sample SAMN15677084, study PRJNA649215) | marine metagenome | biome: marine; feature: Black Sea; material: saline water; isolation source: suspended particulate matter (SPM) from the Black Sea western gyre | collected 2013-06-09/2013-06-10 | depth...
GGATGGTGGGTTTGGAGACATCGAAGAAATGAATCCCCCCAGCGTTTCTGCTTGCCGAGTTCTTAAAAATAACATTATTTGCAAGGGTGGGGGACGCTTAGTGATAGCATTCAACCCCGCCAGCAGTAGGGGCTGAATTAGACTTAACTATATTATTGATTATAGTAAAGTAGGAGTAAGCGGAACAGAAAATCCCACCGCCATGAAATTCGGCAGAATTCGAGTCGATAATATTGTTGTCGATAATTGCTGAAGATGAAGCGCGGAAACAATAAATCCCACCGCCAAGGTAAGCTGAGTTCTCATTGATTATATTGTTTCGTATCAACGGGGAGGATTCGTAGCAGCAGATGCCTCCGCCAGCGTATAGGGCAGAATTCTCTGTGACAATGTTATCTTGAATGGTCGGTGAGGAGAAATTACATAAAATCCCTGCGCCACTATCTTCTGGCCAATCCCCGTTCACATACCCATTCCGGATGGTGAACCCCTTCAAAATAGAATTGCTATCCTCTCCGTTATGGAAATAAAATCCCCTTCCACTGTTCTCACAATCAATTATGCAATTTCCAGGACCATTCTCTGAGCGAACTGTAATGGCTTTACCCAAAAAGTCAATATTTTTATTTTCATCCCCTTTATAGGTTCCATCGGCAACCACCACCTCATCACCATTTGAAGCAGCATCGATCGCTGATTGGATAGTATCATACTCAGAAGGCACAGGAAGAATTTTGCCCTCAGAAGGACCTACAAAACAGAAAATTCCTATTATAACAATAGAAAGCCAAAGAAGGCGAAGTTCTCCTACTTGAAATCCCGAGAATACAAATCTTCGGATTGAATTCATATAATTTCCCTTTTTTATCTTAACTGTTTATGTTTTTCCAAGAATATTGAAAAGCTCAACACTGGATAGTATTATAAAACATAATTTTGAAATAGTCAAGCTAAAATGCTAATTATTTATAGAAGCAAAAATGAAGCAGATAGACACTTTGACTCTGGTAAATTTTTTAGTCTACCAAGTCAAGATACAGCTGTCTCGTCTTAATCTCCCAGGGCCGGCACTGGAATCTGAGTTTCAGCAACTGATAGTGGGGTCGGTATTTTAACAATCGGCTCGCCGGGATAAACATATTTATGAAGCAGCGGCTCTTCTGTCAATGTAGAGTAGCCTTCAGTTTCCCTTCTCTTCATCTCCTTCTCTGCCAATGAGAGAATACGGTCAGCAGCTATTTGTTGCGTTTTCCGGAAAGGTCCAACAAGCTCCACATATTCTTTTTGCATATCCAGCATCAAATTCCTAACCTTCTCATTTGGCGCGTACTCCGCCGCCATTTTGGTAAAGGGAATAGTATTTCTTAGTTCACTTTTGAAATGTTTTAATTTAGGACCATTGAGGTAAGGATTCTTTGACTTCAGGCAATGTCTGTAGCCATTCAGATGAATTTGCAGGGAACGCATCATGGAAGGTCCATGGTTTTCATACAATTTTCGATACGTATCAAAAACAATATTCAGACGTTCCTCATGAGTGAAGTGTAGGGCGTCCATGTTATTTCCCAGCAGATGTCCTTCCTTCGGTTCAAATGGCAGTATCCTGCCCTCTCCCTTCAAGCGTTCATACAATGCGGTCCCAGGGCTGGCAGCCAAAACAGCTAATTGTGCGGTACAGGGGCCGAGTGCAACGAGTTGGTCGACATCATCATCAATGTTATCCGGCGTTTGGCAATCATCTCCAACAATCCAGGACAACTGTATTTCGATGCCATGCTCTTTAAGTGTATGAATTAAATTTGGAATATCAATATCCTCTTTTTTGATATCGTAGGAATAAAACGACTCAATTCCAATCCAGATTTGCCCGATACCGTTCAACAACAGTTCATCTGGCTCCCATGCTCCTGTAGCTAAGACCGTTCCAAAAGCAAGATAATTCATTCTGGATAAGCCATAACGGTCATCATTCCGGATTAGTTCTCCCAGTTCATTCACCTTATCCTTACGAAGGAGAAGATTTTCATCCATCAGATAAGCCTGACTGAAGTCATGGTAACTATCATAATACCACCTCATACTCTCATAAATTTCGGCAGGTGTCATCACTTCTATGACTTTTCCTTCAGCATAGGCGGACGTAGCACAAAATTCACATTTACCTTCACATCCCAAAGCAGAGAGAATATATCCCGTTCTGGTGCTTACAGATAGCCATGGTATGCTTATCACCTCTGGGGGCAAATGGCAAATTTTGGGTCTTGACACATCATCGCCAAGCAAGAGACGCATAAATTGTACGCCTTCACCTCGGCAAACATAATCAACACTATCTCGTATATATTCTGTCCCCGGTTCATTCAGCGCCAGAGTTCCATATCCTCCCAAAACAATCTTGGAATCTGGCGAAACATCTCGGATAAGTTCTATCATTTCAGCAACCGTATACAAATCCAAACATTTGAATGTAATTCCCACATAATCATATTCATCTGACCTAAGTTCCGCAATCAGTTCCTCTTTTGTGGGCCACTCTAAAACTACTGAAGGAACATTGATATTTTGAGCGAGAAAATGCAGTGGGAAATAAGGAATATGCGCGCTAATGCTGAAGAGGTCTTGGTTTGCTACGAACCTATAAGACACATCATCCGCGGATAAAAATTGTCCCAGTAGAACAGGTATCGGTTTACAGCAGGTTGTGAATAATACTTTCATAATAACACTCCTCTAAGAGGTTAAGAGGTGAAGGGGCAAAAGGGTTATTGGGTTAAGGGGTAAAAGAACCATTGGGCTAGGGCGATTAACCTCTTGCCCTTTTACCACTTTACCATTTTACCCCTGTACCATTTCACCTCTGATTTCTTCAGTTTCAGGAGAATTCAACTGCTGATGTATGAACTGAGTGAAATCGCTAACACGAATATCCTGGACACCTTGTTCAGCCAATTCTCCCAGGTATTGTGCAAACGGTATGGAGCGACCATAATGTTCTTCAATGGCTGTTCCCAAAGCTACAGCATCTATCGATTCAAATTCTAAATCAGCAAGTAAGTAAGTATCACCGGTAATTTCTCCGGAGTATTCCCAATCGCCAGTCAAATCATCCAGAACATTAATTATGTCGGCTAAAACTTCCTCTTCGCTTATTTTATTATTCATATCTAACTCCTTCCACAAATAGCACTTGCAATAATTTCATTCTCATCTCGAATGGTATAGGCTATAATCTCAGTATTTGCAAACTGAGGAAATTCGTCAGCAAATTTTCCTACAATAGTTACTTTAACTACTCCCGTTCGAGAATCCATTTCTTTTACAATCAGACCTCTTGGCCCATTCATCAATCCACGTCCTAGGGCTTTGGCTACTGCCTCTTTAGCGCACCAAAAACGCGTCATCCACTCTTCTCGCATCGATTCATCTAAATCACTTAGCAAGGCTCGTTCTTCTTCTGCGAAAGCCAGTTTCTCAAATCCTGGTTCGCGTGAGTTGATTGTCTCCAAATCAATACCAATCATCAGATTTCCAGGTCCCGCCAAACCTAAGGCGCCTTCGCGAGTATGGGTTACAGACACCGATGGCACATTCTCTTCGATCTGTTCACTTCGTTCAACGGCGATTGCTTCGCTTTGCTTGTGACCTTCGGCTTCGTGAAGCGCCTGAGTCCATGCTCCCTGTGGTATCGGTCTTCCATATTCATCCTCCGAAATCTCTATATCCGCGGGATACAATTCTATACCGTAGCGTTTTTTGATATACGTGCGAATTGAATCTTTAGCGGCGCTTCTGCCCAATAACCATTGTACTCGGCGCTCCCCTTGTTTTTTCTCTACGAAACTCTGGTAATTTTTGCGCTCATCTCGGTTGAGAATCAAATATGCCCAAACCGTTTCCCAGAGTGTCGAATCTAGTTCCTTAAAGTGTTTTATTCGAAGGCATTCCAGGTTCATCGAAATTTCTTCAGGAAGCTGAGAAAGCATCGTGTCAAATGGCTTGCTAATCATTTCCTTATTGGGAAAACGCCAAAAATCGAATAATTCTACTGGAAAATAGTAACGCCAATCTTCCCAACCTTCCACTCGCATCCAGAGACGGCCATCGGGACAAACAACGTCAATATTTGCACGCACGAATGTTGGTGTTATATCAATGATTCTCAGATAGCATGTAAAACGTTCAGAAACTGGTTGGTCAGGACGATATATTGACACACTCTTTATTCCCATAGGCAAGATAAGATATCCAGTCTTAAGGTTTTCGAATGGCCAATATCCGACCAATTGACCGATTGCGTCCATGAAGATTGGATTGATAATAAAGGATGGATTCGGATTGGAACGAAACAGATTATCGCCAGGAAGCATTTCGAGTTGTCCTATCAGTCCATCGTCTCCCATTCGGTCTAAAGAAGCCATTTTGTGAAAGCGCGGGCCGTGGAACATGTAGTGGGTTCTATAAATCTCCTCTGCGGTTCGTTGAGGTACACGTTCAGAATTAAGCGGGAATGTTTCCGGGCCCAGTGGCGCTTCTGGAAAAAAATCCTCGAAAACTGTTGTAACTGACATCATAAGCATCGGATCTTCGGGATTTTCTTCAAGGCTACGAATCTCAACCTTCACTTCATCAGCCTCTGAAGATTCTTGTCGCCTGGCTATAATCTGAAGAGTAACTGGATTCTCTACCTGAATCCATTGGTGCGCTCGAAGATTTCTTATTCCAGTTAATTGCTTGTCCCCCTTTGAAAGGGAGGTATGGGGAGTGTTATGCATCATGGCGGCGGCAGCCTCAAGCATCATTTCCAAACCGACCGTCAGCGGGATAATGGGAACACCTTTCAAAGTTGGGTCGAGATTGGAGATTTCCGGTCCGAAAGTATGGTCTTCCATAAAAATGTCTTCATTGTTCCAGTCAATGCGTCGAGTAACCACAATTTCCTCACCAGGCTTCAAAGAGGTTATATCCCCAATGAACGGAAATGATGAAATATCTGTTGTATTCGACGGTGTATTTGCTATTGTTGTTGTCCCCCTTTCAAAGGTGGGTAGGGGGGTTGTCCCATAAGACTCATCAACTGTCCCTGAAGTCGTAGTTTCCACTGGATTATTTCCATTCCCACCTCCAATTTGCTCACTAAGGAAGTCGATGACTTGTTGGAGGGTTTTAAGACTGGCAATCTGCTCAATGTCCACCTCAGTTTCAAGGGATTGAGATAATGTATAATGTTCTTGAAATGCACCCAGAATTTCGACTCGTTTAATTGAATCAATGCCTAAATCTGCTTCCATATCTAGATTAAGATCAAGCATCTCAGTTGGATATCCGGTTTTGTCGCTGACTAATCCCAGGAGAGTTTGTTTCAATGATTCGATGCTTATTTCACTGCTTTCTCCAAGCGATATAAGTTCACTATCTCTTGATACCTCAAGACCTTGATTCGAAATTGGATTCAAAGAAACCGTCTCAGCTGCCTCTTTAGAATGTTGGGGCAGTTCATCCAATTGTGGACTTAAACTTGCGACTTGCTCAAGAGGAGAGGGATTAGTTTCCTGCGAATGCGGAGTTGTAACGGTAGGAGTTTCGGGATACGCTAACTCGCCTGTATCTTTGGTTATCAGGCTTTCGAGTAGCCCGGGTTGGGGCGTACTTACGATTTGCCGCTGCGGTGACACAGAAGCTGCATTTGTCAAATAAGTCTGCATGACTTCCTGCTGGACTTCTAGAAAATTTTCCATCGTTCGCAGGTATTGCTGCATAACCAGAGAAGAATTGTTGGATTCAGCCAAATTGGAAACCGTAGGAGAAGTTGACTGTAAGTCGGAGGCCCTGGTGGGCGAAGTGAACTCCCTCTTAGAGGTTGGTTGAGGTTGAGGGATATCCTGCTTCGAAGTTTGGGGCTGAGAACCCATCTTAGGCGCTGATGAGGCCGGTGTTTGAGAAGCAACTTGTGTAGTTTGCTCAGAAGCTTTACCTTGTTGTGGATGCTTTTCCACGGTCTTAGTAGGTGATATACCTGCCGCATCTATCTTTGGTAATTGAGATGGTTTTTGCTCCGGGACAACCCCCTTACCCCCATTTGAAAGGGGGACAGATGAACGCGCTGAAGATGCCTCTGAAGCTGCTATTGGGGTTCGAGGCTCTGGAACTTTAGTTTCAGGCTGCGGCTGCAAATCAGTTGACGAAGGCTGAGAAGATTTAACTGGGCTTTGCCCAGTAGATTGCTCCATCCGTTTTTTAGCAGCTTCTTTTCTTTCTTCTGATACGTCCATGATAGGAAAGTCCAGCATCAACATTGTATTCTTTTCCTTATCCTTCTCGTCTACTCTTACATCTTCTGCTGTTAAAGTAAGCTTTCGTGGTGAACGTCGAGTATAAAGATAATCCAATCGCATTGGAACTCCGTGTGCGGCTAAAATCCCAACTAAATGATTGAGTTGTGTTATTCCAGAACGGCGAGTGACATTTGCCGGCATAGCTAAGTAGGAACGGCCACGCAGGATATCATCAATAAATGCAATGAGATTACCTCTAGGCCCCACTTCCACAAATAGGCGCGCTCCAGCCTCGTACATTGCTTCGATTGTTTTCCGAAATTCTACCGGTCGCATCCAATGTTCAATTACTAACCTGCGGATTTCTTCCGGGTCTTTAGGGAAAGGAGCCATGGTGGTGCAGGAATATAGCTCCACATTGGGAGTTCTCATGGGGACATGCGTGAAGTAACCATGAAGGCTTTCACAAATTTCCTCAAACATTGGGGTGTGATATCCTCGGTCAAATTTAAGCTTCTCGTACATAATTCCTTTATTAGTCAACAACTCTATCAGTTGTTCGCTCGCTTGCTCCTCGCCTACAACTACGCTCTGATGAGGACAATTATCCATGGCTACGTAAATATCACCATCAATCTCATTGAGAATAGCCTTGATATTTTCAGCATCGGTTCCAACAGCCACCATAGATGCTGAGGGAATAGCGCCATCCGCCGCCGCACGCTCATAGTAGGTATTTAAAATGTTGAGATTTTGAAAATAGCTTTCATCGGCATCTGCAACTCCAGCAGCAAGCAAAGAGGAAAATTCTCCGCTGCTATGGCCGACAATCATGTCAGGTTTAATATCAAGAGTATCCAAAAGGATAGTGAGAGCCCAGTTTGCTGTCAGCACAGCTTCGATGGCGCCATCCATTTGCCAAAGACGTTCTTCTGCTTTCTTACGTTCCTCTTTTGTGAATGATGGCGCTGGGAAAATAAACTGGCTGGGCAAGTAAGGGCGTTTTTGAGCGATGAAAGTTTGGTCTGTGCGGTCAAAACATGCTCGAACTTCAGGAAAATGGATGCAAAGGTCGCTAAGCATGTTCACATATTGTGAACCCTCTCCGGGGAAGAGAAAAGCTAACTTGCCTTCTGTGTAAAGGGGGGATTCAAAATAATAGGTGCCTTTGATGTCCTTAATTTGCTTGCATTGTTGGTCAGAAAGTCGCTCAAGCGCATAATTCAACTTTTGGCTGAGTTCATCCGCTGATGAAGCGATAATAGCCAAACGAGATTTCTCACTTCCACCAAATTCAGCTTGTGTATTAAGAGTGTATGCCAAATCTTTGAGCGAAACTTGAGGGGCGTCTGCCAAATATTGTTGCAGATTTTGTGCTTCTTGCATCAGGGCGTCACGAGAATCGCTTTCCAGAATAAAGACTTCAGTATCCCACTTCTGGTGATAATGCGGGCGTTCTGATTTCACGTTTTGCTTCGCAATCCGTGTTTCCTCCTCGTCAGTGCCACAATATTCTTCCAATATTAGATGAGAATTTATCCCTCCAAATCCAAAAGCATTTATGCCCGCTCTCCTGGGAACATCTTTAGAACTGTGAATCCATGGACGAGTTTCTGTATTGATGTAGAAGGGAGTTTTTTCTAACTCAAATTTGGGATTAGGTTGGTCGCAATTTAGAGTAGGTGGAAGAACCTTGTGATAAAGTGCAAGCACTGTTTTAATGATTGATGCAGCGCCAGACCCAGGCAACGCATGTCCAATCATGGACTTAACTGAACCTATAGCACACCAAGGAGGCTTAGATTCATCTTCTTTCAAGCCAAATATCTTTTTCAGCGCTTCTATCTCAGCGGCATCTCCTACTGCTGTTCCGGTTCCATGAGCTTCAATAAGTTCTATTGTTTGTGGGTCAATATCCGCCATTTCGTAGGCACGGCGTAGCGCCAGGGCAGCACCTTCCACGCGCGGCGCGGTAACACTCATCGCGCGACCATCGCTGGATACTCCAACTCCTTTAATAACAGCATAGATAGTATCTCCATCTCGTTCAGCATCTTCCAACCGTTTTAGTAGAATGGCACCAACTCCTTCACCGGGAATCGTTCCATCGGCGTCTTTGTCGAATGGACGGATTTGATAAGTTGGGGAGACTGCATGGAACGCCTCAAAAAGCATCAACAATGGAACATCGTTACAGACGTGCGCTCCGCCTGCAACCGCTAAATCACACTTTCCGGTCAATAGGTCACGAATACACAAATCGGTAGCAATCAGGACAGACGCACAAGCGCCGTCCAACATGAAATTGGGGCCCATGAAATCTAGTCGGTTTGCCGTTCGACCTGTTGTGAGATTCGGAATCAACGAAGGAGCAGTTTCTGAATTGAAGTTGCGAAGCCCTGAATGCAGTTCCTCTTTTATCTTATCCATTTCCTCCTGGGTATATTCCGGGTGCATTGATTCTATAATCTGTAGCGTCTGTGTAGTTACCACTCTTCGTTGCACTAGATTAGCGTGACCAGCACTGAGATAGTTTCCTTTGCCGATGATAATTTCGGTTTTTTCCATTGAGGAATTCAGATATCCAGACTTCTCCAACATATTGTAGACTAAATCTAACGTTATATATTGGTCTGGCTCCACCCCTTCGACAGAAATTGGCATAATGCCATATTTCAATGGGTTAAAGGGGATTGCACCTGGTAGGTACCCGCCTCGTTTACAGTGCAGTTTATCTTCAACGGAATGGTTAGGGTCATAGAATGTTTCAGGGTCCCAACGGTCAGAGGGGACATCAATGATGCAGTCGACTTTGGATAGAATATTCTGCCAGAGGGTTGCTACATCTGGTGAACCGGCATAAATACATTCCATACCAATAATCGCTATATCTCCTCGAATCACTGGGAATGTTGATTCTGTTTGAACTTTTTCTCCTTCAGTTGCACTCATTAAACACCTCTGAATTCCTCTACAATAGATTGATGATTAGTGACTCTATGCACATTGACAACAGCATTAAAATCTGAGACATGGCAAAATCAGCGATTAGAAAGGATTGTAACTCGGTAAGGCTCGCGTTGCTCTTTGCCGTTAATGGTTATATACATATCTCCCTTTTGAACATAACCCACAGGAACTTCAGAACTCCAATTAAAATAATAAAAGAAGCCTGTATATGATTCTCCAGGAGCCAAGGAGATTTTACGTTGCCTAAAAAGAAAATTATGGTTGTTGACGTATTCGCTTTTGAGTGAAGGTTCAAACAAAATACCTATATAGTTGATATCTTCTTCGTTAAGGATTTCATTGGAAATTGGAAGATTAGTCAATTGAAATCGAAACAAGGTAATCTTATCAACCTGGGTGCTTTTTGTAGGCCTAAGAATTTTAAAAGTAAAATAAATAGTTTTAGAAGAATCCTGACCGATATATTCCAAAATTTGCTCTGAGATGATTTCAGCCGCAGTAATTGTATTTGGATAAGTACCAAGAACTATTACCAGGGAAATCGTAATCAAAACAGGAAATCGACATTTGAATAACATTTTAATCTACTTCCTTAGAAAAATTAGAAGGCAATGAATATATTACCGAAATAATAAAACTTTGAGTTTATAGGCGTAGAAATCATTGAGGACTTAGTTTTGTAGTAAAATATCCGAGTCGTGATTAAAGAAATATAACCTCTTGTCTTCTACATCCTCTATAAAACATTGTTTCACAACTTAAAGACATTGCTTGAACTTACTTGCTTATCAGAGAGAGAGCTTTCTTGAGTTCTTCATCCGCGTTTTCAATTAATTGCATTGCAGGCTTTACGTTACCATCGTAGAGATGCTTCTTCGCGTTACTGAAGTGTTTGTATGCTACATCGACATGTTGCTGAACTTTCTTTGCAGTCTTCGAATCGATTTCATCTAGGGCGATGGCAAATACCGCGTTGAGTTGCAGTTCCCCTTGAGCAATCAAATCGGAAGCCTTCTCTAATTCTTCAGAGTCCATAAGTGATAAAGCTTCTTTGCCAAGCTCCTTCCCTGAATTAATGCGCTTTTTCGCAAGGTTAAGAGACGATGTTGGTTGAAGCGCAGTAATTCCGCCAAGAGGCTTTGGTACGCGTAATTGGGGCGGTAGGACATTATTCAATCGGTATGCAATAGAGGCAGATACAGCGGCATGTGTTACATAGATGCTTCCATCGTCAGCTACACTAAGCACACCCTCACAGCCCTCGCGCACCTCTACTGGTTCGCCTATGATGGAGCCATCCAGGCCCATGGTAAACACAACGGTCCGATGGGGAATGGAATATATTCTTTCTTCGTAAGGAAATAAATATCCGAAAGTAGCCGCAACGTATAAGTGGTTCATAGCAACTGCAACAAGGCTGTTAGCTTTAGCAATCCGAGTATAACCAACCTCAGGTAGGTATTCATTGATAAACGCCGCAAATTTGTATTTCGTCTCCCAGAGAACTTCAGCATTCCCGCCCATGTCCGCGATTGCAATCAAGTTACCTAGTGTGAAGCCTTCTAAGAAGTAGACAACTCCATTTGGCGCCTCCGGTGATGGTGGTCCGACCGACGGTGATCCGATCGATGCCGAAATGTCGAATGTCCACTCCAACCTACCCTCCGTATCGAATGCATATAGAAAGTCTCGGTCAGCTAAATAAATGTGAAAACCATCATGAGAAATGGCTGGACTCGTGCGGCTGTTTGCGCCTATCATTGTCTTAAACGCTTCGCTAAAACTCCCTTCTTCAAAGTCAATTCCATAGAGGTATCCAAATTCCGCATCAACTCCTCCTGTCACAGCGTAAATGCGATTGCTCACAGGGTGGATAGCAGGAGTGTTAATGACCTGACCTACAGGGCCAGGAGCGAGTGTAAAGATTTCCGCCGCTAATGAACCGTCGTCGCGATTGAGCGCCATAACCTCTCCATTTTCTGTAATCACCACCAAATAGCCATCCACAGTAATGGCTGCTGTATATATAGTATCGGAGATTGGGACGCTCCATTTCAAGGTGCCATTCGAATAGAACGCGAACAAATCCTCGGAATCGCCGCCGTATATATGTCCGTATTCATCTACTACAATTGAGCTATAGGCAGCCCGGTTGTCTAGTGAGTTAGTTCTCCATATCAGACCTCCATCTTGGTCAAGCGCGTTTAGGTGAAAACGTCTGGAGCCTATTCCGGTGGTGACATAGCGATTCCCTTCGGGACCTATAGTTACCGAACACAAAACTCGGATTTTATCAAGAGCCGTCCAATTTATCGTAAACGAATCAGGACCGTCGAATGGAACAAAATTGGAATTGCAGGAGTCTCGATGCATCGTAGGCCAAGATGTCTGCGCATAGTGCTCGGTGAGCAATGGATCTTCTTCGCTTGCTGGAGCTTTACTCAAGCTCGTGACCAACAACACCAACAATACTATGATGGTGTTTCGGGTTATTAATGTGAATGTTTTTTTGATTAACATTTTTAAATCTCCTCCAAAATTAATATTTTACTGGATAATCCAAAAATTTTTCAAAAACACGCTTTATTACAGCGAGAAGTGAACATCCTAAGGAATGAAGATTGTTGATTGGAAGTTTTTTCTTCAATCTTCATTCTTCAATTGAAAGAGTCCCGTCAAGCGATTCAAAGATTTGCTGCAATTATGTTCCAAATCTTCCAATAATCCCAACAGTCGTCCGTCTTCCCCGATAAACGCCACATCTGCATGTATCACATGGTCTTTAGAATCAGGACGAATACGAACCTGACAGCTAATGTTTTTTCCGTTAAGTTCACCAAAACGTTTGTAGGTCCCGAAACGCGAGGGTAGCGACGTCATATCCCAATACATCCTTCCCCACAAAATAGTTAGTTGAAGTCCACAGTCTACAATCACAGGGTCAATAA
>JACKQG010006551.1_pt1 | contig 12190 bp, 12 predicted proteins | sample 8237621 | NCBI WGS metagenome assembly JACKQG01 (sample SAMN15677084, study PRJNA649215) | marine metagenome | biome: marine; feature: Black Sea; material: saline water; isolation source: suspended particulate matter (SPM) from the Black Sea western gyre | collected 2013-06-09/2013-06-10 | depth...
CCAACGTCCCCTACTATACCCCCTGCTCTTGAATTTCTCCAGATAACTTTGGCTTTGAGAACGGAAGGGTGAACTTGCCTTCGGCAGATATATTGCCGCCGGAGTAGGCGGGGGGTACGATCAATAAGGATGCTATTAGAAAAATCAGGAGTACTCGAAACTTTAAGCTCATTATTTCACAACCCGCAAGGTATGTGTTTGTAGCAGTTTTTTCCACAGATTCTCAATGATAACAAAGGACGCACCGTCAGCATTTAAATTTTTTTCTCCAGATACAAATCTGCAAGATTCCATTAGTTCTTCATTGCCTGACCAAAGACCAAATGCACTCCTGATATACGCACCATAACTTGCGTTGAGATTAACCAGTTCGTCATATTCCATATCAACAATTGCGGTCTTATCCTTGAGAGTCAATTCCGATATTAATCGGTCAACAACTTCAGTAACACTTCTGGGGAGTTTCTTAGATTTATCATCCATAATTAGTGCTTATTTAACAACCCTCAATTTATGGGTCTTACGCAATCTTTCCCACAGCTTTTCGATTATTACTAAAGCTGCTTCACTTTCGTTAAGATTATGATCGCTGGAAACTGCACGACACGATTGAAACAGGTTTTTATTAACATCCTTCCTGAACAACTGATTTCGGATAAAGATGCTCAATGAATAGGTGATGACCCGGAGTTCCTCTTTATCCAGATTGGCCATCCTGACCCTTTCCTCCAAGGTCATGTCCGACAAAATCTGATTTACTGCTTCATCTACTGATTTAGGGCTGAATATACGGAACGGCTGAATATACGGGACGTTCGTGCAGAAAGTGAATTAATTATGCATTTTCTTCACGAACGTCCCGTAGGTTTCCTGCACGAACGTCCCGTAGGTTTCTCGGATCTGCCGCAGATTGAAATTGAGGATTGGCACGAAGATAGACGGTGACGTCCTCGCTCGATCTCCGCCTGCATGCAGTGACGGTTTTGCTGAGCAGATTGCGTGTGTTTTTGTCAAGGGCCATGTATCATTCTGAATTTTAATCAAGGATTTTTTTGAGCAGGGCCGGCAACGGAGGCAAATCCACCTGCACTGTATCCCATATAACTGAGTCACTGGCTCGGAAATACTCGTGAACCACAAAATTGCGCATACCGCGCATGTCGTACCAGGGAACCTCAGGGTACTTCAGGCAAATATCTTCGGGAATGTGAACAGCAGCTTCTCCAATGATAATCAGGTTTCGGACCACTGCATCCACGGTTCTCCGATCCTCAGTGAAGGTCTTGAATTTCATCCCTTGGGTATATTTTTGAACGGCGCTGACTGCATCCAATATGTCTTGAATGCGAAACTTCCAATCTCTATGCGGCACGAACGGCCTCCTTGATTATTCTGTCTTTCAGGGCCTTGTGCAGAGCGTCAGGGGTCGTCAGATCCACGGGTCTGCCAAGGATTTCCGATAATCGCCGCTGCAACCTGGCCAGGCCGAACAGACCTACACGGGCCTCGGGCTGGAATTCCACCAGGATGTCCACATCGCTTCCGGGCTTGTCCTCTCCGCGAACAACGGAGCCGAACAGATACAGCGCCTTGACATGATGGTCCTCAAGTACTGCATGGTTCTCCTTCAGAAGGGCCGCTGGTTCCTTCGGTTTCATCATTTTTCTCCTTTTAAGAAAATTATTGAAAACTTATCAAAAAAAACCATACACATCAAGGGAAATCAAGCGGTTGAAAGACCGCAAAATCTGACTCCGAGCTTGACCCTGGTTGCATATAATTACCATCTAAAGCAACTGATTATATTTATTTGGTGCTTGGAATCTGGGGTTTATAAATTTGATATTCCAATGACCCCATGCTGCTTTTATAACATCTCCTGCTTTCAGCGTCAATTTGACCCGATGATGGCTTTATCCGTATCGATATGCGTTTAAAGTATCAAGGCGTCTATGCCCGAATCGTAACAGATCAAACCGCAGTTCAGGCACCGGCGTGCTTCCAGCAGGGAAATAATTAACTGTATCAATACGTTACAAAACAGGGGTTTTGGCGAAGGGAAAATTGTATCGTTTCTACACACTGAAAATCGCGGGTTAGGGTTTATTTCACGCAAAGGCCAGGGATCTAAGGAATTAGAAGACATCGTAATTAGAGGGGACGTTAGTGCAGAAAGTTCTTGGCAATCGATTTCAATTTTGAAAGCTATGGATTAGGCCGAGATTAGCGAGATTTGATGCCCCCAGGTAGCGCATAATCTAATTTTTATGATTACAGGCAAACTCATCATAGAAACTGATCGTTCCAGATATCACTGCAGACCCTCCTTCTTAGCAAGGGATGTCATCACGTGGAGGGCATCGCCCAAGATCATCCTGTTGGCCCAATTGGCCTCGTGCCGGTAAAAGTTTATCATCTGCTCGAAGTCCAGACCGTTGTGGGGATATTGCCCCGCTTGCCCTTGTGTTTCAAACTCTCCACAGGCGTTGTCTTAGTAATCTTATTCTTATGTGCCATGATTAACTCCAGATGGTTTCAACAAGACCTGATTTCCGAATCCCCCGGTCGCTGGTAATAAGAGGGACATTCAGATAATTGGCGGTCGAAATAATGAGCCGATCAAAAATCTCCGGATATTTTATACCTGTGGCAAGGCTTATGATGTTTGAAGTGAGATCCACGATAGAGTAGTTGCTTGACTTCTTTATCGTTATTAATGCATCATCGAGATTGATCCCAATACGTTTCTTCTCTGCAAGATAGAGGATTTCAACAAGGGAAACAGACGAAAGAAATAGGTTATTCTCACCTTTTTCCACACTTTCCAGAACGAGCCTTGCTGCCTGACCTATTCGACCGGCTCCGGAAAAATGACGGATGATGGTGACCGTATCCGCAAGATAATCCATTTCTTAAAGGCTCCTTTTCAGGATTGACTTTGAAAGTTCTTTCCTGCTTTTCTTGATCTCGCTATGAAGATCCAGCTTTTCAAAACCCTTTCCAGTCCAAACACCCTTCATCTGGACAACTTTTGGTTTTTTCACTTTGTCCTTTGAGAGAAGAAAACCTATGAAGTCATCCACTTCCTCCAATTTGTGGCCGGGAAGCCGGGCAAGTTTCTTTTTGATTTCGTTTAACTTCGTGTTCATGTCTTGCATGGTTATTTCTCCTTTCATGATGAGTCTGAGGCGCACCTCTTAAGAAAGAGGCAAATGGCGGGCTAATCTGCAATAAAATCTCTTATCGCTATAGGTGAAAAATCAAAGTTTCATCAATCCTACATGCGACACCGAATATAACATATTAAGAACATTATTGAAAACCTATCAAAAAAAATCATAAACATCAAGGGAAATCAAGCGGTTGAAAGACCACAAAATCTCACTCTTTCCCAGGGAAGTGAGGGCACGATTACTCCTATGTTTTGAGGCTGCATGGACCGTGGTGTCAAAAGGGTTATGGATCGATAATCTGTATGCATAGCCGGAAGGAGTCAGGGTGAAGCGAACGGCGTTTTCACCCTGATGATTTCTGAGATATCCATCCAGAAGGGGCAAGTATCATACGTCTCAAAAAGCTGTGATATGTCTGACGTATGACTGTTTTTTTATGAAATTTCAAACTTTTCTATGATTTTTTCGACCTTCTGCAGATTGAAATTGAGGATTGCACGAGGATTTCGTTTATCCGCAACTTAACTTTTCTGACCCTATGATTCATAGCGGATTTCATAGGAATCGTTGTAATGATTTGACCCTCCAATCCTTACCAATTGCAAGATCGCCCTCATTTATCATCGAAGGCAGAGTAATCGCAAAGTTGCAATGAAAGGGCCGGAATACAAGATATAGGATCTTCCGACTCGATCCAGACCCACTGCTGTGGGATGATCAGCGGCGTTATTACCTCCACAATTCTGGAGCTCATTATCTATCCGGCAATTTATATGATCTGGCGGGGCCGTGGGCTAAACAAAGATTAATTTACTAATCTTGAACATTAACATTCATTTCCCAATGCTTAATGCCGGATCAAACTTACCCGCCACTGTCGGTGATTGGGTGCTTCTGGTTTCCCGTCGCACTTGTTCCGATAGATAGGGTATGAGCTCGCCCAGGGTGACGGCACCATCTTTGTTGTAGTCGGCCTCACCATTGAGTCCCTTCAGCAGAAAATATGTGAAAACGCCGTGCCCGCCGCCCCAGGTCTGGCCTTCCTGAGAAAACTGCTTGTCATCAGAGGCGCTAATAACGGCAATGCCGTCACCAACATTGGACAAATTTTGCAGACCGGCAGTGATCGGGTTAATCTCCACGGAACGATTGCCACGCCTGGCGATATCAAAGGATTCGCCGACTCCGCCGGAATGGCAGGCATCAGCCAGCACTACAACCTTCTTCGATTTGATAAAACGTTTGAGTGCCGTTTCTATATCCCACATAGGAAAGCCAGTGGTAGCGACATCGTCATACTGGGCATCGTAAGGCAGCAAAAATAAATTTTTCGGCTGATCAGGCGATTGCGGACTGCCATGCCCGACAAAAAAAAATGATGACAGTATCTTCTTCGAGAACCTGTCCCAGCCAGTTGAACAGAGCATTCTTTATGTTTTTGCCATTGGCTTCAGCGTTGAGTAAAAGCCTGATCCGTGCCGGTGCATAGCGGCCGCCTTTAGGTGAAACAAGCCAATCATAAAAGGATTGAGCATCCCTGCCTGCATAGCGTAATGATGGAATACGGCTATCTTGATAATCGGATACGCTGATAACTACTGCCCATTTCTGGCCTGTCAAATATTGCGCGGCATCTTCCTTCCGGGAAATATATTTTTTATCCGGTTCGATAGCGGGCAATTTAATTTCCGGTTTGGCGATCTGTTCTCTGTCCGCTTCCGCAAGGGCGATATTTACATCGACATAACCGTCATTATCGCCGCACCAGCCGAGCGTATCGTTGATCCGCAGGAAAAGAGTTCCCGTCTCATTGGGAGAAAGAGTTAATTCGTTGCCAATGGCAAATGGCACGCCATTCTCGCCGATTTTACAGATCAAGGCGCTATAAGTCCAACCTCGGACGATGGGGCTGACACCTTCCGGACACAATATTTCAGCTTAAGAAGAAAAAGTTCGGGATACAAAGTGCAACATGGAAGTTGTCACTATTATTTACCTTAACTTAATAGTTTTATTATATAAAACAAGTTTGCTGAAAAATTTTAATGAAATATCCGGGCTATGCCTGAATCGTAACAGATCAAACCGCAGTTCAGGCACCGGCGGGCTTCCAGCAGGGCATCTTTCCGGGAAATCGATCCCTGGACTTCTTCGGTAAAAGAGCGCCTGCGGATTTCCACCGGCAGTTCCCCGAATTTGATGCGGGGGAGGCGATTTATCACCAATACATGTTTTAAAATGCTTTTGGGAATAATCTTCTTCTGGAGGTTTTCCGGCACCGGTATCTTTTTTCGGGTTAAAAAGTAATGCATGGAGCGCGCTGCCCGGCGTCCGCCGGCCACGGCTTTGATGACCGTGTCCCGCCCGGTGTGCAGGTCGCCGGCGGCAAACACATGGGGCCGGGCGGTCTGCATGGTATCTTCATCAACGTCCAGGGTATGCTGCGCCGTTATTTTAAACGCAAACGGTTCCGGCCCATGATGGAGGCAGGCCAGATCCGGTTTGCGCTCCAGGGCAACAATCACCATATCGGCCTGAAGCAACGTTTCGGAGCCGGAGCCGGATCTTGTGCGGATATCGTCGGCATGGGCCTGGGCCGGTTCCGTCAACCGGATGTACTCCAGATGAGTGACGTGTCCGGCGCTATCGGCCTTCGCCCGGATCGGTTGAGTGCGAAACAGAATGTGCACGCCTTCTTCGATGGCGTGCTCGATATCGCGTTTGCTGGCGGACATGTCTTCGCGATTGCATGGACAGAGCACCGTCACCGATTTAGCCCCCAGACGAATGCAACTGCGGGAGCAGTCCATGGCCGTATTGGATTCGCCGATGACAACCACGTGCCGGGTGTCCAGGCTGTGCAGGGTGCGGCCCACATGATCCAAAAACTCGAGACTGGCAATGACACCTTCGGCCGTTTCTCCGGGAATCCCCAGCGGCGGCACCACCCAGGCGCCGATACCCAGGAATACGGCTGCAAACCCCTCGTCCTGAAGGGTCTTAAAGTTAAAGTCCTGCCCGAACACGCACTGGGTGCGCGCTTCGATCCCGAGTTTCAGGATGCCCTCAATCTCCCAATCCACAACTCTTTTGGGCAGGCGATATTCCGGAATACCGTAACTCAGCATGCCGCCCAGTTTGGGTTTGGCCTCAAAAATGGTCGGATGGTGGCCAAGCCTTCGTAAAAAATAAGCACAGGCCAGCCCGGCCGGGCCTCCGCCGATGATCGCCGCCCGGTGGCCCGTGTCCGGTGCGCAGTAGATGGAAAGCCGCCGTCCCGATTCCATTTCCCATTCACTCAGGAAACGCTGCAACCCGTTGATGGCCACGCCATTTTCGGCAATGTTCCGGCGACAGATCGTCTCGCAGGGATGCAGGCAGACCCTGCCGCAGCTTGCCGGCAGGGGATTGCGTTCCTTGATGGTCAGCAGGGCCCCGGCGAAATCCCCTTGCCGGAGTCGCTGGATGTAGCGCGGCACGTCGATGTGGGCCGGACACTTTTGAATACATGGCGCCAGGCATTCGCTGGTCTGATTCAGATGCAGCAGATGGTCGCTGATGCTCATGATGGAAATGACACCGGTGGGGCAGACCTTGACACACTGCCGGCATCTTTTGCACTTGTCGGGGTTGATCACGGGAATGCGATTCGGACCCATACGAATGGCATTGAAACCGCAAACCGTAACGCAGGTGCCGTGACCCAGACAGGCCGTCTCACATTGTTTGCTGCCGCCGTAAAGGACTGCTTCCGCGCGGCAATCCGGGGCACCGGCATAATGGTAACGGGATTCAACCCGCCGGCTGCTTTTGCAGCGCATCAGGGTCACCTGCGGTTCCAGAAGAGCCGGCGCAACCCCCATGATCCGGGCCACGGCATCGGCCGTCTCGGTGCCGCCGACCTGACAGATATAGTAGTGGGCTTTGCCTTTGACGATCGCGGCGGCCGCGGCGGCACAGCCGGGCAGCCCGCAACCGCCACAGTTGAGGCCAGGCAAAACGTCTTTAATGGACTCAATGCGCGGATCTTCTTTAACGTAAAACACCCTGGCTGCCACGGACAAAAGTACCGCCGCCAAAAAGCCCAAACCGCCCATAACAAGGATGGAGGTAACAACCATGGAAGCCTCAAAATAAAAAATCCACGCCCAGAGGACGTGGATTCCGGATTCACATAGGCCAAATCAGCCGGGTACTGGCCGGATCAACATCAGCAAACTCACCCGCCCCTCATCATAAACACAACCTTAGGTTTCATACTTAAAGGAAATTTTTACCCTGGCGCGATATGCAACGACTTTCCCATCTTCGACCTTCATGTCAAAGGAGACAACCTCTGCGATTCTAAGATCCCTGAGGCTTTTGCCGGCTATCTCCACAGCGTTTTTGGCTGCATCCGTCCAAGATTTCTCACTTGAACCAACGACTTCAATAATTTTGTATACGCTTTCTTTCATGCCCCTCACCTCCTTTATTTTGTTATTGTTGGATGGGAATTTTAAATCCCCTCAAAGACACTTCCAATAAACGGCGTCACATCTTGATGGAATGACGCATTTGCTCTAGGGTTCATAAACAAACGGATCACCAAGGCCTTTGAGTGAAAAGCTATAGAACACGTGATGGCCGTCATAATCGAGCACCCGCAGGTCGTCTGTCTGCCTGAGGTCGCCCATGATCACAGTATAATGCTTGCCATAAATCTTTTTCACCTGATCGATGGGAACTTCATAGGCGATGAACTTTTTGATTCCCTTGGCAGTCAGCTTCTCGATAAATCTTTCCTCATAAAAAGAATCATATGAAGTAATGACAACAATAGGACCCGAGCCTGTAAAAAATATCCCGGCTTTCATGGCACATCTCCTTAGCAATAGGTTAATATCATCCCTTAATTGTTTTAAACTCAATTGCCAACCCCTGACCCCGCCGCCAGCGGGGTTGCGGGGTTGGCGCATGAAGCCTAAAACTGCAGGTCCGGCCGAACGAAACGATTATCCCGGTAAAGCTGTAATAACCGTGGGGGTTTTGACCATTTGGTAAATTTGCCTTTTGGCCACTTTGTATCGCTCAAAATAAATTTGCGCGACTTTCTTCATCAATTGATATCCTATGCCGGGATCCTGCTCGCAAAGATCGAAAAGCTTCTCGGCATTGACGGCCATAACTTCGGTGTTCTCCATGCACACCGCCGTCAGAGTATACTCCTGTGGTTCCATAAAACATGCAGCCCCAAAAAATTCACCCCGCTCTCTGCTTTCAAAAGCGATACCCACCTCATCGCCGGGATTAATTTCCCTTAAGCTGACCAGGCCTTTGAGAACCACATGCATCTCTTTGGCCCTGTCGCCTTTCTCGTAGATATGGGCTCCTTTGTTATAAGACTTTTTGTCCGTAATCTTGGAAATTTTTTCGAGCTGCTTTTCCGACAACACACCAAATAATTCAAATTTTTTGAGATCGCTGACTTCCACCATGATTAACCTCCTTTTTGATTAAGTTTATAAATGATTAAGGGTACTAAATAAACTCCCGACTCATTCAAGCTGCCTTCAATTAGCACTAAAGCAATAACCACGCCAAAATGGACACCATTGGCTGCATTCTTCCAATTGGCTGAAACGATTAAAAATAAATGTTATATCACAACTGTTTTGATCGCTTTTCATAAGCGGGCACTGTCAGTCTTTTTTACAAATTGTAAAACCGCATCAATCATAAACCGTTCTGGTGTTTTCACCGTGGTCCACTATATAAAGCAGCTTGGCTTTTTCTTTCAGGATCTTTTCAAGCTCCGGCAGTTTCTGCCGATCGATTTGATAGGCGCGCAGATAAACCTTGCGATAACCGGTCGGTGCTGTTTCATAGGTAGTCAAAACACTTACGATGCGACCGTTAAATGTTGCGATCATATCGGTGATCTCTTTGATAGCTCCGCTCCGATCCTTAACCTCGCAGGCAAACTGGATCCCTTTTTGGCCGATGCCGGTCAGTGAAACCATCAGCCGGAATAGATCGCTTTGGGTAATGATCCCAACGAGTTCTCCGCTTGAGTCGACTACCGGCACCCCGGATATTTTATGCTTCAAGAGCAACTCCGCGGTTTCTTCCACGGTGTAATCCGGAGGAACCGTTATCGGCGCTTTGGTCATGACGTGTTTAATTTTTACATTTGACCGTAAATATAAAATCTCATGCATTCCCAGCGAGGTTGCATCCGAAGCAGACGCCCTTTTTATATCCCGGTCCGTGACAATTCCAACGAGCTTGGCACCCATCATGACCGGCAGCATGCGGATACCGTGCTCCTTTAACAATGTCGTGGCATTTTGCATGTAATCTTCGGCATTGACGGTGATGACCGGCGTGCTCATCCAGTTTCTAACTAACATGCTGAGCTCTCCTTGCATTCAATAGCTTTAACCAAGTTTTAAATAACGAATATTAAAGCAACAGGTGTGCCACAATCAGACAGGATGCTGTGCTGTACAATTTATTGAATATAGAGGGAAAAATAGGTGCAAAGCACAGACGGCCTTTTAGCGCAGACAGTGATTTGTGTCGAATATTTTAACAGGTTGTAAAAAATATTAGGGCTGCCGGCAGGTCAAAGAATCGAATTTGCCTGAACCTTACAAAAAACGAACGGATGCCTTTGTAGCTGCCTGTGCAAAATTGCTCTTGACTAAATAAAGGTTATTATAGCAAAATACTCTATAACAATTTGGCATTTTTTATTTCATTGAAATTGACCGGCAGAAAAACCTGATTCTTGTTTCTGTTTCTAATGAGGAGAAGTTATGGAATTTAAAGAATTGCTTGAAAAACTCGAGCAGAAAAACAAGCAGGCAATGGAAGGCGGCGGTCTGGATCGGATCAAGAAGCAACACGAATCCGGCAAGCTTACCGCCCGCGAGCGAATCGACAAGCTCCTGGACGCAGGGACGTTTGTCGAATTGGACCGTTTTAAAGTGCACCGCTGCACCGATTTCGGCATGGAGGAAAAAAAGATCCCCGGCGACGGGGTCGTTACAGGCTACGGACTTATGCATGGCAGACAAATATTTGTTTTTGCTCAGGATTTTACTGCACACGGTGGATCCCTATCCCTGGCCCATGCTGAAAAAATCTGTAAAATCCTACAGCACGCCATGCGGGTTGGGGCACCGGTGATCGGGCTGAACGACTCCGGCGGCGCCAGGATCCAGGAAGGCGTCATGAGTCTGGCCGGTTACGGCGACATATTTCAATTAAATGTCATGGCATCCGGAGTGATCCCGCAGATCAGCGCAATTATGGGCCCTTCGGCCGGTGGCGCGGTCTATTCCCCGGCCCTGACCGACTGGGTTTTTATGGTTGAAAATACCAGCTATATGTTCATAACCGGCCCGGAGGTCGTCAAGGCCGTCACGCACGAAGATGTGACCATGGAGGAGCTTGGCGGGGCCATGGCACACAGCGCCAAAAGCGGTGTGGCCCATTTCCCATGCCCGAACGACGAATCCTGTCTTGAAAAAATAAGAGAACTCATGTCTTATCTGCCTCAGAACAACATGGAAAATCCGCCGCGCAAAACAACCAGCGACGATCCCAGGCGGCGCAACGAAGAAATTCAAGAAATTGTTCCCGCAGATCCCAACAAACCCTACGACATGCGCGAAGTTATCGTATCCACCTTGGACGACAACCATTTTTTTGAGGTGCACGAGCACTGGGCACCGAGCATCGTTGTCGGCTTCGGCCGATTTGACGGTATGCCGGTGGGGATTGTTGCCAACCAGCCGGCCGCTATGGCCGGTGTGCTCGACATCAATGCCTCCAATAAGGGCGCCCGGTTTGTGCGTTTCTGCGACTGTTTCAATATTCCATTGGTTATTTATGAGGATGTTCCCGGCTTCATGCCCGGAACCCATCAGGAACACGGCGGCATCATCAAACACGGCGCCAAGCTGATCTATGCCTTTGCCGAAGCCACCGTTCCGCGGGTTACCGTAATTACCCGCAAAGCCTACGGCGGGGCCTATATTGTGATGAGTTCGAAACATCTGCGAGGCGATATCATTATGGCCTACCCCAATGCCGAAATCGCGGTCATGGGCGCCGACGGCGCGGTGAACATTATCTGCCGCAGTCAAATTAAAAAAGCCGCGGATCCCGAAGCGGAAAGGCAGCGCTTGATCGCGGATTACCGGGATAAGTTCTCGAATCCATACAGTGCCGCCGAACACGGATATATCGATGAAGTCATCGATCCGGCCGATACCCGCTGGAAAATTATCCAGGCCTTAAGGATGCTCGCTAACAAACGGGATACCAATCCCCCCAAAAAGCACGGCAACATTCCCCTGTAGAAAGGAGACGCTTACATGACCTGGGATCAAGTACTTGAGCTTATTAAAAATATCCTGCTAACCCAAACCGGGATGCCGAACCTGACCGTGGGCCAAGTGGTTATGATTTTAGTCTCCTTTTTTTTCCTTTATCTGGCCGTGGCCAAGGAATATGAACCACTGCTGCTCGTGCCGATCGGCTTTGGAATTTTTTTGACAAATTTTCCCCTGGCGCCGCTGATGGGGTTTACCGAGCACGGCAATCCCGAACTTATCAGGGCCTTTTACAAGTACGGCATCGAATGGGAGATCATTCCCTGCCTGATTTTCCTGGGGCTGGGAGCGATGACCGACTTCGGGCCGCTGATTGCCAACCCCAAAACGCTCATTGTCGGGGCCGGGGCACAGCTTGGCGTTTTCATCACCTACTGCGGGACCCTCTTTTTCGGATTTACCCTTAAGGAAGCCGCTTCGGTCGGCATCATCGGCGGGGCCGCCCGACCCACGACCAACTTCCTGACCGCCAAGCTGGCGCCCCCCCCCCCTGGTGCCCATGCCCTTGCAGCCCATTTTTACACTGCCCTGGGACCCCCGGTCCCACCGCCCCTCCATCGCCCGATGACCCCCCCCCACCCGCCCCCGATCAAAAAGCGGCCGCTCCGGCCTGCATCGGCTCCGGGAAAAACT
>JACKQG010006552.1_pt1 | contig 12190 bp, 10 predicted proteins | sample 8237621 | NCBI WGS metagenome assembly JACKQG01 (sample SAMN15677084, study PRJNA649215) | marine metagenome | biome: marine; feature: Black Sea; material: saline water; isolation source: suspended particulate matter (SPM) from the Black Sea western gyre | collected 2013-06-09/2013-06-10 | depth...
AAAATGGGGATTTGGGCTTTCGTCTGTGCGGTTTATTTGTGGCACGCAGACAATTCACAAAACGCTGGAACGCAAAATTTCTGAGTTTTTACAGATGGACGACACGATACTTTACACCTCGTGTTACGATGCCAATGGTGGACTTTTTGAAACGCTACTTGGTCCCGAAGATGCTATAATTTCTGATTCTCTAAACCATGCTTCAATTATTGATGGCGTGCGACTATGTAAAGCTCAAAGGCACAGATATCCAAATTCAGACATAACCGAGTTAGAGACGATTTTGCAAAATACTCAAAATATGCGTACTCGACTCATCACAACCGATGGTGTTTTTTCTATGGATGGATTTGTTGCAAAACTTGACGAAATTTGTGTATTAGCAGAAAAATATAATGCAATGGTGCATGTAGATGATTCGCATGCAACTGGGTTTTTTGGAGCAACTGGCAGAGGTTCAATCGAGTATCGCAATGTTATGGGAAAAATTGACATCATCACATCAACACTCGGGAAAGCAATGGGCGGTGCTTCCGGTGGATTTACAGCGGCATCGCAGGAAATCGTGGATATTTTGCGTCAGAGATCACGCCCTTATTTGTTCTCAAATACTGTTGCTCCAGCGATTGTTTCTGCATCTATTAAAGTTTTAGAAATGCTCAGCAAAACAACCGAATTGCGCGACAAACTCGCATCAAACACAAAATACTTCCGTGAAAAAATGACCGATGCAGGATTTGACATCAAACAAGGCGAACATCCAATTGTACCGATTATGCTTTACGATGCGAAATTGGCACAAAATATCGCATCAGATATGTTGGAAAAAGGAATTTATGTAATTGGGTTCTTTTACCCAGTAGTCCCAAAGGGTGAAGCGAGAATTAGGGTGCAAATTTCTGCAGCACATTCCAAAGAACATTTAAATCGAGCAATACAGGTCTTCTCAGAAGTTGGCAAGAAAAATGGGGTGTTATAACTACTTTATACTATATTTAATTGATAAAACATTTACAAATCCTGCAGAACCAAAATTCTGAAACCCAATATCAATTGTGGTTGATGAAACAGTAAATCCTGCTCCAAAAGCAATTCCTGTAAACACATCATCCCAAAAACTACCAGTTGTTAAACCCCATCTATGGTCTCCTGTGCTTATTCGCAGTTGAAATTTCCCATTTGGATTAAACTCAATTGCTCCAATAAAACGCTGATCATCACCTTTATATTGTTGAAAATCTAAACTTAAAATCCCAGGAAAATGAATTGGTTTGTAGGATAACCCTAAAATGTATCGTTCCGGAAGTTGCTCGATTGTTTGTCCATAGGATTTTATAACTCTACCAAGATTTTGAGCAGATACACTCATCATTAATCTTCGTTCTAAAACACTCGTTCGTAATCCAAAATCTGCTGAAACTACATTCGATGTATAATTTTCTATATTGCTTTTTAAATAATTTATAGACATCCCAACAGAAAGACTATTCCAAATTTTAGTTTTATAGTGTACCTTAAGAAGAATATCTTTGGCAGTAAATGTTTGATGAGTTTCCCCATCTTCCATCGTTCCATAATTTATTGAGAATAGTTCACATCCAATAATTCCAGTTTTAGTTTTTTTGAAAAAATAAGTCGAATTCCCAACTATTTCAGCTGGGTAAAATATTATTCCTGTACCAAAGAGTAAATTATTAACTTCGATTGTTGCAATATTCGAGTTTGGTGAAGAAGTTGGGGTTGATATTCCTCCACCAGAAAGTGCAATATTGCGAGCAGTTGATGGTTGAATCAAAATATTATACGCACTTTGTGAATAGATTTGCGTAGTTATCACAAAGAAAAATAAAATATATAAAACTAGATTAATTAATTTCTTCATCGTTTCTTTCTACTTCCTCTTTTTCCCAGCGTTCCATAGTTTTTTTATTTTTCTTGTATCTAAAATAATACCCAAAAATTAAAATTAGTGGTAAAAGTACAAATATATATCGAGATGTTTTCAGTAGAATAATCCAGCTATAATTATCTTCAATAAAGTCAAAATACTTAATTTGAAAATCTAACCGATTATCACCAGTAATTTTTTGAAATGCGTCGTCAAAATCCATTCCTTTTCGCATTTCTTTCAAAATATCACCTAATACTTTTGAGCCATAATAGAATTCCATTGCATAAACGGCTGCAGCTGACTGACCATAGGCAAGTGAAATTTGTGATTTCTGTCGAGCTTGTATATTGTTTAGTTTTGATAACGTCAAAATATCAGATTTCCACAATGCTTGTGATATTTTGACTTTATGGATAATAGAAAATTCCCCAGAACTTCGCATTGCCAGACCCTCCAAAAACCATGATGGAGCATAAGAATTTGAAATTCTGTGAATGTACACATGATTCAACTCGTGAACAATTACATCTTTGAGTCGTGCCTGTGAAATTTGCGCTGTAACTGGTGATAAAATAACAATTCTATCTGGTGATCTCATAGCAAGTGCGATACTCCATTCTGGTGCGTGACCGCGAGTAATTTTGTCAAATTCTTCTCTAGATGGAGCAATATGAACTGTAAATGGTTTTTTTTCTATGTTACCGAATTCTTTTGTTAACTTTTCCGTTTCTTCAATAATCATTTTTTCTATAAAACCAATGTCATCAATATCTGCTTTATGGTTTTTGAGGTAACAATTTCCAAAAGTTGTAGGAATATAATCCGCTAACAAAAATGAAAATACCAGAATTATTGAAATTATCAATTTCATAACATTGATATCGCATCAACATCAATCTGAATGCGAACTCCTTTTATCGTTTGTTCAAAAACATCCGTTCCAAGCACACCATAAATCAAATTATGCAATAAAAATGGAGATTTTCTATCCGTTTTTATGATAGTATGAAAACGCCATTTCCCTTGAATTCTTTCTATCGGAGCAGGTGAAGGACCTATTGGCTTGACTTTTCCGGTTTTTCGCAGATCATCTGTTATTTGAAAAGCAACTTGCTGTACAGAAGAACGATTATTCCCACTAAACAAAATTCTTGATAATCTGCTAAATGGTGGATATTGCAATTCCTGCCTGTGAGAAAGTGCGATATTATAGAATTTTTGAATATCCAACTGAGATGCTGTATGAATATAAATATCATCTGGATTATAAGTTTGAACAATCGCTTTACCGGGTTTCTTGTGTCTTCCGGCACGACCTGCAACCTGATAAATTAATTGGAATGTTCTTTCGCCTGCTCTAAAATCTGGAAAGAATAATCCTGAATCTGCATTGATAACTCCAACAAGAGTTACATTTTCAAAATCCAATCCCTTTGCAATCATTTGAGTTCCGAGAAGAATATCAACTTCATGTTTTGCTACTTTTTCTAAAATTTTATTGTGTGCTCCGCGTTTTCTAACAGTATCAATATCCATTCTGAGAATTCGAGCTTGTGGAAAAGTATCCTGCACAACTTCCTCAACTTTTTGAGTGCCAGCTCCTGCAAAATGAACTTCTTCGCTCCCACATTCACCACAAACTTGCGCAACAGGATTGGCATCTCGGCAATAATGACACATCATTTGATTGCCTGCTCTGTGATATGTCAACGATACAGAACATCTTTTGCATAGGGCAATGTATCCACACGAACGACATTGCTGAATTAGAGAAAATCCCCTGCGATTTTTTAACAAAATAACTTGCTCTTTTTTTTCTAAGCAATTTTGGATATCTATAATAAGTTCTCTGCTGAGGATGTTAGATGTTTCAGATTCTGAAAACTCATTTTTCATATCAACTAATGAAACTTTAGGATAAACAGCAGTGCCGTATCTTTTGGATAAATTAACTACTTTTAGACGATTAAGTAACCCATTGTAATGCGATTCTAAACTTGGAGTTGCACTTGTTAATATCACAGTTGCGTTAGCATTTTTCCCGCGAACCAACGACACATCTCTGGCATTATATCGCGGTGCAGGTGATTCTTGTTTGAAAGAAGATTCTTGTTCTTCGTCAACAACTATCATTCCTAAATTTTTAACTGGTGCAAAAATTGCACTTCTGGCACCAACAACTACAGAAAACTTTCCTTGTTTTAACTGTTGCCAAGTCCACCCCTTTTCTGCCTTTGTCATCCTGCTGTGCCAAAGCGCAACCTTATCTCCGAATGTATGTCTGAATTTTTTTGCAACTTGTGGTGTTAAAGAAATTTCCGGGACTAACACCAAAACTGATTTTCCACTTTTTATTACTTCTTGAGCAAGTTTTAGATAGACTTCTGTTTTTCCGCTACCGGTTACACCTTTTAGTAAAAACGGAGAATATTTCTGTTTATTTATAGACTTTAGTATTGTCTGATACACATCATCTTGATCAGAAGAAAGTGCAACATCTTTAACAGATTCTGTTGTATAAAAATCAAATGGATCGGTAATTCGTGATTGTTCTGTAATTTTTATAAATCCCTTTTCTTCTAATCGTTTACAAACAGAATGCGGAGAAGAACAAAATACTTTAAGTGATGAAATTGTAATCGGCTCATATACTTGATTTAGTGCTTCCATTACACGAATTTGAGCTGGGGCTTTGATTTTTGATTCAGATAAAACTGCTATTCCGGCTTCCGTAATGACAGCTACTTTTTCTTTTGGAGGATGATAAGTGTTGTTAAAACTTAATGGCACAGCAGTTTTCAATACCTTGCCCAGTGGCGTAATGTAATAATGAGAAATCCACTCTAAAGTTTTCCACAGTTCTTCTGAAAATGATAAATCTTGCTCGTGGATTCCAACTATTTTTTTAGTTTCACCAGAATAATTTGATTTTTCAGAACACGACAAAACGAAACCAATTCGCTCCTGTTTCCCGAATGGTGCTTTAACACATACTCCCGGGTTAACCTGTTTTTTGAGATTTGCAGGCACCTCATAAGAAAATGTCTTAAAACTGGAGAGTGGAAATGTTACTCGAATATACATCGCTATAATTTACTGCAAATCAACACAAAAATATTACGAATTAAATTGGTAACGCTTTTTATATTAGCATAACTATCAATAATTTTATGTGGTTGTATATCTTAAAATAATACTTATTCATCTTGTTTAGAAAAAGGATTTAAAATGAATCATGACTTAACAGTACTCATAATTGCAGCTATGTCTATTGGATTTTTCCACACGATACTTGGGCCGGATCATTATCTACCATTTATTGTGATTGGAAAAGCAAGAAAATGGTCAATCAAAAAAACTGCTTGGATTACATTTCTCTGCGGAACAGGCCATGTGCTTGGTTCTGTAATCTTTGGCATTATTGGTGTATTTCTTGGAGTTGCAGTACAAAAATTAGAATTTATTGAATCATTCCGCGGGAACCTTGCTGCTTGGATTCTTATGTCTTTTGGATTTGCTTACATGATTTGGGGAATCCGACAAGCCATTCGGAACAAACCACACAAACACAAACATATTCATTCTGACAATAGCATTCATGACCATACTCACACGCACCATGCGGAACATATTCACATCCATGATGAAAATAAAAAACAAGTAACTCCTTGGATACTATTTATCATTTTTGTGTTGGGTCCGTGTGAACCGCTTATCCCTATTTTGATGTATCCTGCCGCAGAAATGGGTTTTGCAGAAGTAGCGTTAGTTGCAGGAATATTTTCTGCAGTTACAATTTTTACAATGTTGATTGTAGTTACAATTTCACTTTCCGGTTTTAAGAAAATCCCAACAGGTAAATTGGAAAAATACAGCCATGTTATCGCGGGAGCAACTATTTTGATGAGCGGAATAGCAATCCGTTTTTTAGGATTATGATTCCTTTGTTGAAATAAACTTATGTTGATTCGCACATATATTACAATTTGTGGTGCTGTGCAGGGTGTTGGATTTCGTCCATTTGTCTATCGCTTGGCAAAAAACTTAGAACTTTCAGGCAATGTTGCTAATACTTCTGCAGGAGTGTTGATTGAAATACAAGGGACAAAAGATATTGTTGAAGAATTCTGCAGGCGAGTCGTTTCAGATGCCCCTGAAGTTTCTGTAATTGATGAAGTAAAATTTCAGGATTTAGCAACCGTAAAAGATGAATCTTCTTTCACGATTATCCATAGCGATAGTGGTGGATCAAAAACAGTAACCATTTTACCGGATTTAGCAACTTGTAACGATTGCATTGACGACATTTCAAATTCAGAAAATCGTCGTTATGGATATTCATTTACCAATTGCACAAATTGTGGACCTAGGTTTTCAATTATAAACGACATTCCTTATGATCGTCCAAACACAGAAATGCGAAAATTCAAAATGTGTCCTAATTGTCAAAAAGAATATGACAATCCACTAGACAGAAGATTTCATGCACAACCGAATGCCTGTTCTGTTTGTGGTCCCAAAATTTTATTTATTGATACAGATAATAATCCAACTCCATTAAACGAAAAAGAATGCTTGAAATTAGCTCAACAATCATTAACAAATGGTAAAATTCTTGCATTAAAAGGGATTGGTGGGTATCAACTTCTGTGTGCTGCTACTCAGTTAGATGTTGTGGCCTCTCTTCGCAAAAGAAAAATGCGAGAAGAAAAACCGTTTGCAGTAATGGTGCAGAATTTGGAAACAATTAAACAAATTTGTGATGTGAGCGAGGAAGAAGAAAAATTATTAACATCCATTTCTGCTCCGATTGTTTTATTACAAAAAAATAAATCCAACAAACAAAAAATAGCAATCAATGTTGCTCCAGAAAACCCTTATTTGGGAGTAATGCTTCCATATTCACCATTGCATCATTTGTTATTGAATAATGGACCGAAAGTCTTGGTTTGCACATCGGGGAATTTACACGATGAACCAATTGCAATTTCTAATTCTGAAGCTCAAACAAGATTAAACAAAATAGCAGATGTTTTTTTGACAAATAACCGCCAAATTGCCCGACAAGTTGATGATTCCGTTGTTCGGCAAACCGAAAAAGGAGCGCAGTTTCTTAGGCGAGCTCGGGGTTACGCTCCATTTCCAATTATTCACAAAAAGGATTATCCCAACATTTTGAGTTTGGGGGCACATCTAAAAAATACAATTGCAATTACTACAAATAATCGGACCATTTTAAGTCAACACATAGGAGATTTGTCCAACCAAGAAGCATATCAATCATTTTTGAAAATTGTCGAGGACTTACCTCGTTTATACGATTTTAAACCAGACATAGTTGCTTGTGATTTACATCCAGATTATCTTTCTACTCAACACGCACTATCACTGGGGATTCCTGTGATTTCTGTTCAGCATCATCACGCCCATATTGCGTCAGTAATGGCAGAGCATAACGAAGACAGTTCTGTGTTTGGAATAGCGTGGGATGGTACCGGATTTGGTACAGATAAAACAGTTTGGGGTGGCGAGTTTTTAGTTTGTGAAAAGGGGAATTTTGAACGATGGGGGAATCTAATGCCGTTTCCTCTGCCTGGCGGTGACCTTGCCGCCAAAGAACCGCAACGATCTGCAATTGGGATTCTTTATAAACTCGGATTATCAGCAAACTTTAATCATTTATGGAATCCTAATGAGGTAAAATTGGTAGAACAATCGTTAGAAAAAAACATTAATACTCCGATGACCTCCAGTATTGGAAGATTATTTGATGCCATATCTTCGTTGTTGGATATCCGCCAAATTACAGCTTACGAAGGACATTCAGCAATGATGCTTGAATTTTGTGCTACAAATACAGACAATTCGTATTCTTTTGATTGGCTCAATAATGAGTTAGATTGGCGACAAATGGTTCTTGAAATTCTGAAGGATCGAGATACTGGTGTTTCTAATGGAGAAATATCGGGAAAATTCCATAATACTCTAGTAAATATAATGGTTGATTCTGCAAAACTATCAGGATTGAGAAAAATAGCTTTGGGTGGCGGAGTGTTTCAGAATCGACTTCTTTTTGAAAAAGGGATTTCAGCTCTTCAAAAAGCAGGATTTGAGGTGCTAACACCAATCAATGTACCTGCAAATGACGGTGGAATTGCTCTTGGTCAAGCGTTTGTTGCTGGTTTGGTAAATCAGTGTTAATCTTGTAAATCGGTGCCCGGTTAGAAACTAATTAGGCGGTTGTCTTTCTGTAAATTTTTTACTGGCTGAATGAAGTATGTTTTTCTCGGAATCAGTCAACCCATCCCAACCATCTTGAGCTAGCTTATCTAATATTTCATCTACTCTGCGTTGTAAAAGAGTTCGATTTATTTTGCTCTTTTTCGTTTGTGTTTTATCGGCTTTAGAAACAAATTTTGGTTTATATTTCAAAAACAAATTTTAATATTCCTAAATCTAAATCCAGATTTAAGATAAATAAACCCAACACCCATGCCAGATAAATGGGTTAAATGGCTCACGGTAGATTGCAAAGGAGAAAGTGATGCCAAAAATGCAACAACTGCTAATCCAATAACAAAATATTTAATTTTTATTGGGATAAACATATACAGATAAACTGTTCTGTTGGGATACAATAATCCATAAGCTAACAATAATCCGTAAATTGCTCCGCTAGCTCCAACTACAGGTGTATTAGAAGTCAAACTAAACAGAAATGTAATTATACCAGAACCAACACCGGTAATGAAAAAGTATTCCAAAAACTTGTGTTTTCCCCATCTATGTTCTAATTCTCTTCCAAACATCCAAAGAACAAACATATTTACAGCTAAATGCATCAAATTAGCATGCAAAAATAAATAAGTTACAAATTGCCACACAAAACCCGATTGTAAAACTTTATTTGGGATTAATCCAAAAATCAAAAATAATTGGTGTTTCATTCCCGATAATTCAATAAGGAAAAAGACCGCAATATTTATGATTAGGAGGAGTTTAACACCATTTGGAGTTGACAATTTTAATCCAGAAAACCCAAATTTACTCCCTTGGCTTGAGTATTGGTATCTCATTTATCTGTTCAAATTCAGAAATTGCAAAACATCTGCAAATATCTGTTCGTGTTCTGGTTTATCATCATAAATATGGTGACTGACTTTATGATATTCGATAATGGAGACATCTTTCGATGCCACTCCATTTTTGATAATCTCAACATTGATTTTTCGAGCAGTATCATCAACTTCTGAATATTGAATTAACACCGGACATTTTATCTTTGGAAGTTCGTTTTTTATAATCGGTATCATTTTTCGGAATTCATTTACCCCTTTCATTGGATATTTTGAATATCCATAAATCAAAGGTGGGCGTTCAGAAATCATATTATGTTGTTTGATTTTATCTCGTTTGGGTATAAAATAGCACACTAACGGATTTAGATAAGTCAGTTTAAAATGTTTTTTGAATCGCAAAACAGCGGCACCGGTTACCACACCATCAATCGGGAACATACTTGCCAAATGAAGTGCCAAAGCTCCTCCCATACTCATTCCTATAACAAATATTTTATCGCAAGTTACGGACATTTCCGCTAGCCCTTGTTCCACAAACTCGAGCCATTCCGTGTATTTAGTATTATTGCAATCCTCAACAGTAGTGGCGTGTCCAGGGAGATTATCAGCTTTTGTGTGATATCCGTTTTTGCCTAAGAATTTCGCCAAATCTCGGACTTCACAAGTTGTGCTTGAAAATCCGTGAATTAAATAACACCCGATTTTACTTTCGGAATTATATTCGTAAGATTTTGTATCAAAATGTTCTGTTGTACACATTAGTTTTCCAGTTGATTTAATATGGTTAGCGATTTGATTTTCTGCATTCCTTCAATATGAATCCGCATAAATTCTGACATAAAATGCACTGCTTGATTCTGCTCCGCTTTATCATCGGAGATTTCCAATAAATTTTCTATGTGTGTAGATGCTATTTGTTTCATAAAAATAATGGCTTTTTCACTAATTGATATCCCGTGTGATATTGTGCATTTGCTACAATTTAACTCACCAGTTTGAGAGTTAAGCATTGGCTTTTGTAGTGGATGTTTACACGCAGAACAAGTATTTAGATGTGGTTTATATCCAAGTCTTAGCGATAACTGATATTGAAAAAACAACAATAAAATTGACGAACTTACCTCTCCTTCGTCAAGATAGTGAAGAGTTCTGTTAATAAGTCGAAATAAAATCGGAGATGGGTCGTTATTATCTGAAGTTTTTTCGAGCATTTCAACCATTGCAAGTCCTGTGGTTAGCGAAATAATATCGTTTCTGATATTTGTGAAATTCCGATGGAGTGATGCTTCTTTTAAAATGTGCATATCGCGATTCTCTTTTGCGTAATAATTCAGATTTAAAACATTCATCGGTTCTAAAATTGCACCTGTGGGATTTTTAGCTTTTCGCACTCCTTTAGCTATGAGTGTTACTTTTCCAAAATCTTTAGTGTAAAACCGTGTTATCAGACTGGTGTCTCCGTATGGAAACGATTTCAAAACAACCCCGTCTGTTGATACTATCAATCTTGGCTCCTATATGCACAATCTTTTAATACGACTTCGCAAATACAACTTCGTGTTTGGCTTGTTTGCTGGAGTAGATACATTTCAAATCTTTTGGATTTTCGTCAAACGGAATTGTTCTAATTGTAGCTTTAGTTTCAGATTTAACTGCATTTTCTGTTTCTTCGGTTCCGTCCCAACCGCATCGTACAAATCCACCGTGCTTAATTTTAGCTTTAAAATCGTCATAATTATCAACAGTAAAAGTATTTTCCTCACGAAATTGTTGTGCTTGTTGGAATAAGTTATTCTGAATTTCTTCCAATAATTGAACGATATTTTGTGATGCACTTTCAATATCTAATCCAAATTTTTCGCTTGTATCTCTTCGAGCAGTAAACACTTGATTATTTTCCATGTCTCGCGGACCAACTTCAATCCGAATCGGTACTCCCTTCATTTCCCATTCGTTAAACTTAAATCCTGGAGATATTTTTTTTCTATCATCAATATGGACTCTAACATTTTGTTCTTTCAACTTCACCAACAACGGATTGATATAATCCATTAACTTTTTCCCATCTTCATCTCTACGGACAATCGGTATAATAACCACTTGAATAGGAGCCACCTTTGGAGGTAGTCGCAAACCTTTATCGTCTCCGTGTGCCATAATGAGAGCACCAACCAAACGAGTGCTGACGCCCCAACTTGTGGCATAAACAAATTCTTCTTTGTTGTTTTCATTCTGAAATTTTACATCAAAAGCTTTGGCAAAATTCTGACCAAGATAATGAGAAGTTCCAGCTTGTAACGCTTTTTTATCACCCATCATTGCTTCTATGCAGTAAGTATCCACCGCGCCGGCAAATTTCTCCGACTCACTTTTGAGTCCGGTTAGCACAGGAACAGCCAAAACATCTTCCAAAACTTCACGATAGACTTCTAACATTTTTAGAGCTTCTTCGCGGGCTTCTTTTTCTGATGCGTGTGCTGTGTGCCCTTCTTGCCACAAAAATTCACTTGTTCTTAGAAATAATCTTGTCCGCATTTCCCATCTTACTACATTTGCCCATTGATTAATGAGTAACGGTAAATCGCGATATGAATTTATCCACTTACGATACATCGCCCAGATTACAGTTTCGCTTGTTGGGCGGACGATAATTTCTTCTTCTAATTTGGATGATGGATCCACCTCAACGCCTTTGCCATCCGATGTGGCTCTTAGGCGAGAGTGAGTTACCACGGCACATTCTTTAGCAAATCCCTCTACATGCTCCGCTTCTTTGGATAGAAATGATTTTGGAATAAATAACGGAAAATACGCATTTACATGACCTGTTTCTTTAAATCGTTTATCAAACGCTTCTTTTATATTTTCCCAAATTCCAAACCCATAAGGTCGTATAACCATTGTACCTTTAACCGGACCGTAATCTGCCAGTTCCGCTTTTGTAATGACATCGGTGTACCACCGTGAATAATCTTCGCTTTTTAATGTAACGCCTTTTGACATAGTTTTCCTGTATATTTTAAGTTTTTATAAAAATTTTGTGGGTTAAATTTAAGTGTTTTGGTGATATAAATCTTTAAGATTTTAAGAGCTATTCCTATAAACAACTAATTTCACAAATCAACTCACTACGAAAACGCCTACCTGAAAAACATTGGTGGACAAGCCGAAGTTACGAACTTGTTTTATTTCGTCTGTTCGTCCGTTCGTTGTTTATTTT
>JACKQG010006553.1_pt1 | contig 12190 bp, 10 predicted proteins | sample 8237621 | NCBI WGS metagenome assembly JACKQG01 (sample SAMN15677084, study PRJNA649215) | marine metagenome | biome: marine; feature: Black Sea; material: saline water; isolation source: suspended particulate matter (SPM) from the Black Sea western gyre | collected 2013-06-09/2013-06-10 | depth...
GAAAAATAGCCCAACCGAAAATGCTCTGCGCAAGTTGGCAACAAAATTCTTTAAAGTCGAATTAAATGAAAATTTAAAAAAACAGATCGAATCTCTTGATGTACTTATTCTTGATAGACGATTGGTAACATTGAAACCACAAATTTTAGATTTTAAAAGTGATCTTGAAAAATTTGTTAATCGAGGTGGTCATTTAATTGTTTTAGCTCAGGATGCTGTATCGTGGAATAACAATCCACTCTGGGAGGGAATAAAGTTAAAGTCAACGATTTTATTAGACGAAACTTATCCTGTCCAGGCAAATCCAGAGCATAAACTGCTTACTTCTCCTAATTTGATTACGGTTGAAGATTGGCGCGGCTGGCTTTTTCGACGGGCTTTTAATATAGTTTCCGCTAAAGAATTGACCCAGGCACAGCTCCCTCTAAAAACAGAGCAACTAAATACTCCGCTTATCGTTACATTTAAAGAAGGTAAAGGGAACAAAACCTATATCGATTTAGCACTCGGACATCAGTTTATGAACATTAATCCTGGTGCGTTTCGATTGTTAGCGAATTTAATTTCATATTAAAATATTTAGACAGGGAAGGTAACTACTCATGAAAAAATCAATATTCCTAATTGCTCTCGTTACGCTTTGTTTTACCTGGTTATTCGCACAGGATCTTACCCCACCGGGTTCGTTAAATCTTAATCTGGACTATGCTAGATTTCGTTATGATGAACAGTTATGTTATTTAGAAATTTATTATTCATTTTACCCCTTTCAACTTACCTATAACCTGTTAGATGGAAAATATACAGGCGGTGTAAAATTGTTTACTCGGTTGACGAATAACAAGACGAAAAAACTTGCAATAGATGAACAAACATCACTTCCCATTGTTATAAATGATACGACCGAGGCATCATTTCGCTACCCTTTTATCAGCCAGGCTGGTTACGCGCTTCCATTGGGTGAATATACTCTCCAAGTAATGGCTGCTGATTCCATTAATCCATCACGTCAGGATAGTATTAGTTTACCCGTTAGCCTTCAAGGCTATCCCGATAAGCTCGTGTGCAGCGATTTGGAATTATGCAGCAATGTTAAATCATCGAGTAAAAAGGACGACCCTTTTTCCAAAAATTCACTGGAGGTAATACCTAATGCTACTTTGATTTTTGGCGTTACTGCTCATCCGGTTATTTTTCATTATTTAGAATTATACCATCTAAATCCTGATGAAACATACACTGTTAAAACGTTAATTAAGGATTTTCAGGGGAAAATAATTCGAGAATCGTCAAAGTCGCGTAAATATGGTGTGAGAAACACGACAGAGGTTGGAATGACAAATGTGACATCAATTGTGTCGGGAAAATATAATTATTGCATTGAACTATCTGATAAAAAGTCCCATGTATTAACGCAAACAAAGAAAGCTTTCTATATTTATAATCCACATCTACAAGCAAAACCAGTAACTACACCATCTATTCAAGAGAGTGAATTCGCAGGATTGTCAGGAGATGCGCTATCAAATGAGTTTCGCCAGGCAAAGTATATGGCAACAGAAGAAGAAATTAAGATATTCAAACAAATCGATTCCGAAACTGGTAAACGCGAATTCCTGGTAAAGTTTTGGACTGAGGTTGAGAAAGGTCGGTTCGACTATTCGCCGATAAAGCGTGCGCAGTATTTACATCTTATTGAGGTTGCCAATGAAAATTACCGTGAAATGGGAAAAGAAGGCTGGCGTACAGATCGGGGCAGAGTTTATATCCTTTATGGGAAACCAGATGATATTGAGAGATTTCCCAGCCTGGGTGAAAGCAAACCTTACGAAATCTGGCGTTACCACAGAATCGAGAGTGGCGTCGAGTTTGTGTTTATTGATCGTTTAGGATATGGATACTACGAGTTAGTTCATTCTACCAAGCGCGGTGAATTGTGGAATGATGATTGGGAAGACTATTTGAGATAATTCTGCTGGTTGCTCGTTGCTTGATGCTTGTTGCTGGTTGCCCGTTGCTTGATACTCAATGCTGGATGTTCGATACTTGATGCTTGCTGCTGGTTACTTGTTGCTCGTTGCTTGGAACTTAATCCACCCATCCCTCACAATATCAAACAACCAGAAACAAGAAGCCAGAAGCAAGAAACCAGAAACGTAACAATTTACCTGTATATAAAATCAGACATTTGTGATCTTAATTCTACTTTGTAATATTGCTTATTGATACTTTTTTGTAATCTGACAACGTAGAATTAATATTTGCTCTTTAATAACCTTATTTTTGCTTTCAAAACCTTAGTAACAAGAAAAATCTACAAATATTAACCTTATTGCCTTATTTGACGTGAAAAATAAGGTAATAAGGTTAATATTTGTAGGTTATCATTATTCTACTAAGGTTAAAAAGACAAAAATAAGGTCTTAAAGATATTTAGCCGCATAAATAATTTTGACTTCTGATATTAGTGAACGATTACCAAGAAGCAAGCAACCAGCAACCAGAATCCAGCATCAAGAAACCAGAAACAAGTAAGGAATACAAATGATAAAATCCCAAAAAACAATTGCATTTCTCTTTCTTCTTTTTTCTCTTCATAGTTTTGAAACGATTTCCCAAATTACAACAATTTCAGGATATGTGCGTGATGTTAATACGCACCGCGTCGTTAGCAATGTAAATATTTTTATTAAAGACACTAAAATTGGCGCGACAACAAATGTTGGTGGAAGATACAAACTTCAGATTCGAGGCGTATCAGGAAAAGCTTTCATTGTTTTTCAGCACATTGCTTATAACCCCCTTGAAATCCCTCTTAAATCTCTCCGAGAAAAAACAGACGTTTACCTGCAACCTCGAGTGATCCCTTTGCCAGGCGCGATTGTTGAAGGGAAAAAAATAGATCGTGTTGAAATAGAAAAAGATCTGCCACAGACTGTATCTCTGATCAAAGCACAAAATTTTGAAATCCGCGGTTTTGTTGATGCCGGTGATTTGCTGCGGACAGATCACAGCATTCAGGTCGATGAGGAATTAAGCGGGAGGAAAACAATTGCCATCCGCGGTGGTAATCCGGATGAAGTATTGGTGCTATACAATGGCATCAAAATGAACAGCGTCTTCGACAATGTGTTTGATTTTTCAATGATTGACCTGGAAAATGTTGAAAGATTTGAGATCATCAAAGGGAGTAATACAGCGCTTTATGGACCCGAGGCATTTTCCGGGGTTATCAACATCGTGCCCAAAATTCAGCGCGATTACAATATCCGTTTCCAACAACGAGTGGGAACCTACCGTTCTGGCAACTGGGGTTTGCATCTTCATCATAAATATAAAGGACTCTCAGGTAGTTACAGTTTTAAACAGGGTGGCATGTCGCGCAATTTTGCTGACATGCCTTCGGATCGCCAGTTACTGGAAAATTTTTCAGAACACCATTCGGCAAATGTAAATTACAATTTTTCCGAACTTCCCAGCGGAGAACCAATTAACTCCCTGGGTGTGCTTTATATTCGTAATTCACTGAACCATGAAAACCACCGGGATCTGGAAAGCCTGACAAATTTTAATGAATTGTTATCTTTGAAATATACCGGCGATATTGGAAGTTTCAGAGATTTTGATCTGTCCCTTTCCGTACAGCAATTTGAGGAAGAACAATCTTTGAACGTAGGGACAGGCGCATTGTTTCGCAATTTTAAGGATAGGTCATTTTTTTTCGATGCTAAAAAAAATATTAAAGTAAGTAAACTTGAATTTTTATTGGGCTATCAATTTCAATATGATGAACTTGATTTTTTGGATGAACGAAAAAATTTCCAGGAAATTTATGTCGGATTGGAATCAGCACAATTCCAGCGCTTGCATCATGGATTGATTTCTATTGCTAAATTGCATGGCGATGTCAAATCAAAATTTTTCCAGTCGATTGATTTGGATCTTAGCATCCGTTATGATCAGGTGTCGGACAGGCAAATAAACCCGGTTCTGCGCGGGGAAAGTTCAAATATTGAAAAACAGGAAACCGTTGGGATTTTTGACAATAATAATTGGCGTGAATCGACCATTAAATTTGCCCTGGCGCTGCCGGGTTATCGGGGCAACTTAATTTTTAATAGTTACTTAAGCTTTGGAATTAACAAACGTTTTCCAACGCTGTTACAACAAATAAGTTCGCCGGCCATGTTTACAACAGCAGACGCGACAACAAATTTAAACCCGGAAAAAAATACCAGCACTGAATTAAGCCTGGTGTTGGGAAAAGATATCCGGGGAAGACAAACAGTCAGCGGCTGGCAAACATCAGGAATTTTTTTTCAAAACCAATATGACAATAAATTTCGGATTTCTACCACCCCGGGTTTTCCAATTCAGTTTTACGACAACGTTGCAACAGCCAGAATATCAGGTTTTGAAACAAAATCCAGTGTTTTTTTCTTCAAAAAGAAGATTGCTGTAGAATTGGGACTTTCCCGCTATTTCATTTCAGAAAAATCTGCTTTTCCGTTTAAATCTGACTTCAAGCGGACAATGAATTTATCGCTCGATCATGCGGGTTATTCATTCCAGGTTCACTGGTTTAAAGAAGGAGAACAGGTTGGCTGGTTTCGGCAACAGGATGGTTATTTTGCAGAAATTTCGCTCCCGGAATATTCAAATATTGATCTACATTTGAGCAAAACATTTCACATCGGTAAATTGAAATTGTTTGCCAACGCCAGTGGACGCAACCTGCTGGATGATGGTGAAATGCTTTTAATGGGATTGATGATCAGGGATCGGAGGTTTTATGTTACTTTGGGGGCGCAGTATTAATGAGATTAAAGCAATTTGAAATTGATGCCATAAAATCATCTTTAAAACAATTTGATAATAATGCTAAAGTATATTTGTTCGGCTCAAGAATCGATGATTCTAAAAGAGGCGGTGATATTGATCTGCTCATTATTTCTGATAAAATTGATTTTGATAAAAAACTTAAGTTGTTAATAAAAATTAAACAGTTAATTGCAGAACAGAAAATAGACCTTGTCGTCGCGAAGAATTTAAAAAACTCATTTGCCGATTATATATCAGAAGGAATGATTGAATTATGAATGAAAAGCTAATGAGATTATTAAAAGATGAATTGGCTCTTTTAGAGAACGCCGAAAATATTTTACTTTATTCATACAATAAATGTGAGGAAATTCATGATCAGGACACGCTAACACAGGAAAAAATAGATTCATTTGAATTACTTGCCTCACGATTTTCACGCTTAAGTGATATTATCATAAAAAAGATATTTAGGTTGATTGAAAGAATTGATTTGGAAGATAAAGGTACAGTCCGTGATGCTATTAACATGGCGGTAAAGAAAAATCTTATTGCTGATGCTGATTCTTTCATCTTAATTAGAGAAGTCAGGAATTCGTTTGCTCATGAATATATTCCGGAAGCAATTTCCCAAATATTTATTAAAGTATTTGATCTCACACCTGTTTTGCTGGACAGTGTTAAAAGGATAAGAGATTATTGTAAAGGTAAGTATGGAGTTTAATTTGAATTATGTACAAAATTAAATTTTCGAATTGTTAATCTAAAAAGTCTTTAGGCAGATTAAATCTTCGAACAATGGATTTTAATAAACCAATGCCGAGTTCTTTACCCTCGCCATGACATGTTACGGAATGAAATTTATTCGTGGATTCTTGAAAAAAAATTCTTTCACTTCCTCTACCACGGCTCGGAGACATTTCAAAAATATCGTGCTTTTTTAATCTTTTTTTGAGTTCGCGATATGTTAATCTTTTGGGTTTAGGCATGGTTTACTTGGTAGGAATTAATTTCACCAGACAGATCATTTAAAAATGGAAATGATGTTTTTTTACTTAAAGCTTTTTTGTCAGGAGTTATAGAAATTGGTTTCCGCAGCTCAGAGTGAATTAATTTATTCCAATACTCTGGTGGAGCAGGATTTATGATTTTATTAAACAGACCTTTTGAGATAGCAAAAGTAATATAATTTACAATATTATTGATAATACTTTTTTCTGCATCATCAACAGTTTCCCCTTCACCGACAAGATCAAATTCAAGGCAGTGAGCAGAATAAAGTTCATCTTCTTTATCTATTATAATATTTACTTTTATGACAATGCCATTTTCTGTTATTTTTATTGAATTTTCGTATGCGTCTTGTATCCAGTTTTCATATACGTACATAATGCACCCTTTTACAATATGTTTATCTTTAATGAATCATTTAATCTTACAAAATTATTTTAAAAATGTCAAGTATTTTTATTCTAATTTTCTTTTATTCTGGCTTGTCCAGATTGGATACTGTAAATTAAATTCATTGAGTTGTGGGGTTAGGAAGTAGAGATTAACAATAAATATATACCAATTACCTTGTTACCCTATCACCTATTTACCAGGCAAGAAGGAAAATAAAAAGACATGAAAATCAACATTTATTCTTCAGTTATTTTAATATTTGGATTACTCTTTTTAACCTGCACCAAAACACCTTTTGGAGATGACGACATTTACTCAGGCGCCAGACAGATCAGCGGGACAGTTGAGCTTTACGATGGCGCAAACGCAGAGAATGTTTATGTCTGGTTAGAAGGATTTTCCATTGGGACTTATACCGATGAAAATGGTAATTTTAGTTTAACGCTGCCTTCCAAATCAAGCTCCGGTAATTCGGCTGGCGTGAGCGGTAATTTTAGCCTTTATTTTTATGTTGCCAACTATACATTAAAATCTGCCCTTGTCATGATCCGGGAAAATGAATTTGTCTATTCCAGGGGTGATATAAACAAGGACGGAAAATTATCTGCGCCAATGGTATTAAAAAGATTTTTGCGGATTCAGACAGACGTGTCGCCGGCTTCGGTCCCTGCCAGTCATACCGATCCGATTAATGTGAACGTATCTTTGACAGCCACGGATAGCGCAACTGTGATACTGCCAAAATCAATGGGGGGGATGTTAGGCGCTATCCTGATAAAAAGTATCGATTCCCCTGGTGGGCAATCTTATGAATCTGTTCCCTATTTAATGACCAAAGCAAAACTGCTCGTCGGCTCATATTCAAAAACGGTAAGTATGAGTTTCACGCTGATCTACAAACCGCTCAACTCTGGAAAATATGAAGTCGTGCCATTCATTTTAATGGCTCATGAAGAAATACCGGAAGCGCTAATAGCAAGTATTACTAATGACATTGAACAGTTTAATAGTAATTATTTGAATATTCCTTTCGTAAGACAGGGGGGAGCGTTTGAAGTTCGTTGATAATAATGAGAATCGTAACCGTTCACCTGGTAGCCAAGGGAAGAATGAGATCGCCCGGTTGAAAACGAAAAAAGAAATCCAACGGATAGAAACAACCCAACGGATAAAAAAAACACTAAAAAATTCAATGCAACGTAGATGGAGTGATCCAATGTTTTCTTTTCAGAAAAAACTATTTCTTTGGTCAATAATTTTGCTTATGTCCTTTTTCTACATCCATTGTAACAAAAAACCCACTCAACCGGAAAGAACTCCTGTCTCTCTGGAAATATCCTCAACTGCTAACTCTATCTATTCAGGCGGCAAACTACAACTTACCACTATTGCATGTTATTCAGACGAAAGCACTAAAAATGTAACTCCCGAAACAGTCTGGTCAATTACCCCGCGGCTTGCCGGCGCTATTAGTGATTCCGGGCTTTTCACTGCCAGTTTGGATTTCAGGGGGACTGGAGAAGTCCGGGCAGATTATTTTGGACAAAGCGCAGCCATTCAAATTGAAGTTACCAAACGGGCGGTTTCTTTGTCAATTTTGCCTGTTTCGACAACTATTGAAGCCGGCAACTCGATCCAGTTTAAAGCGATGGCAGACTTTTCTACTGACAGCCTGGCGTATGTTACAGACAAAGTAAGCTGGTCAATTTCAACTCAAAGTGCGGCAACCATAAACAGCGCCGGTTTATATTCTACGAATTCAGAGTTTATTGGCAGAGATACCGTTTTTGCAAATTACCAGCTTTTATCAACTCAAAGTATCGTAACAATACAAGAAACATACACATCTCAATTTGAGATGGTCAGGATTCCGGCGGGCAGTTTTATAATGGGAGAAAATAACAGTATGCCCAACGAAGCGCCTGCTCACGAAATTTATCTCGACGAATTTGAGATCAGCAAATATGAAATAACGAACAAACAATACGTTACTTATTTGAACCAGGCGCTTCAAGCCGGGGAAATAATTATATCACCTGGCATTGTAACCGGCAGAAAAGGACCTTTCGCCTGGCTATATTATTTTAAATTTCACCACAGCCCGCAATTCCCTGATGCCTTCATTAATTATGGTGAAACAGATCCTGGCACAAGCGAATTTTATGTTATGCCTGGGTATGCGAACTATCCTGTTGTCAGGATGAACTGGTATGGCGCGATGGCGTTTTGTATGTTCTATGGACTGCGTCTTCCAACTGAAGCGGAATGGGAAAAAGCCTGCCGAAGCGGGCAGCAATTTGAATATGGCACTGAAGATGGCACCATCACTCACGACCTGGCAAATTTTTATGGCACTGAAGGTAATGATATTTATGAAGGTTTAGCACCTGTTGCTTCTTTTCCACCAAATCCTTATGGATTGTATGATATGAGCGGTAATGCTGCTGAATATGTGTTTGATTATTACCAGTGGGATTTTTATACGATCAGCCCAACCGAAAACCCAATCGGTCCCGGACCTGAAAACCCGGTTGGCATGCTTCCAGATAAAATAGCTTTATGGCGCGGTGGTTCCTGGATACTCCAATCAAATTTTTGTAGATCTTCATTCAGGGGATTATATCCTGATCATGTTGATTGTACTTATTTGAATCAATCTTTTGGTGGTTTTCGGGTTGCTCGATCGTTGCCGTAAGGTGGAAATATCGTGATAGTTCATCATTTATACCGGCACCTTTTAATTAAAATGGAAAAAGCGGAATAGAGAAAGAGTATTTGAAAGGTAATTTGGTAATAAGGAAATTGGGTAATAAAAAAATTTTCAGAACTATGAATGCCCAATTACCCAATAAACTAATTACCTAATGTACTTATTTTTTGAAATAGAGGACAGTTGTTGATTGAAAAATAATTAAGGACAACATCTTTAAACTTACGTTTATACGGCATCTTTATTCCAGGACTTATTAGATAATTGTCTCCATGTGGATAAAAAGAACGAAAAGCAGAATGCGTATCAGGATTAAATTGATCGGGGTTGATTTTGCATTCGATAGTATGTATTCGTTGCCCTTGCTCTTTGACAATAAAATCAATTTCTCTATGCGATTTATCCTGCCAATAATAGAGATTAGAATTGCTAATATGGGTTCTTAATTTATCAAGTACAAGATGTTCCCATAACAATCCACGATCATCTTCTCGAATGCTATCCCAGCCTTTGACAAAAGAAACAAAACCAGTATCAAAGCCATAACATTTCGGTCTGCGGGTGATTTCTCTTCTTCCTCCGCCGTGAAATGGAGGTAATAAAAATGTTGCATGGGCAACACACATGGCTTCTATGTGTGCTTTTACAGTAGGTAAACTAAGATTGCTTAACTTGGCTAAATTGGAATATTCAATTAGTCCGCCACTCTGACGTAAAATAAGATGAAGCAGTTTGATGAAACCGGTACGATTTCTGATACTAAAAAGTTCCTGAATATCACGAGCATAAAAACTGTCTATCCATTCTGAAAAAAAAGATGGATCCATTTCTTTTGAAAGCAATGGTTCAGGCAGCCCCCCATGCAACAACCGAAAATCTAAATCTTTAACGTTGAATATGTTTTGACATTCATCCCACAAAACAGGAGGTAAATAAATTAAATACTTACGACCGGTTAGGCTATCTTTAAATTTTCGTGTTGCAGCTAAAGTAGATGAGCCCGTTGCTAAGACTTTAAGGTGAGGGTAAGCATCAGCAGCAATCTTTAAAAGTATAGCTGGATTTTCAACGCGATGTACTTCATCAAAAATGATAGTCGCATTTTTATCTAGACTATCATAAAATGACTCCGGATCAGCCAATGAGCGAACGACTGATGGTAAGTCGCAGTTCAAATAAATAGCCTGGTCAAACATTTTTGTCAGGGTTGTTTTCCCAACTCTGCGCACACCAGAAAGCCAGACTATGGGACGTTTTTTCCAGGCTTGTGTAATTTGTTGTACCCAAAATGGTCGTCTTTTCATAATGCAACTCTATTTTATTTATAGACGTTTAAATATAAAGTATAATTTAAAAATGGACGTCTAAATATAAAGTATAATTTTAAAAAATGCAAGGAGTTTCTGATCTTTTTTGGGTTTACATTAATAATTGAGAAAAGGAAAATACTATGAAAAAATCTTTAACACTGGCTTTTGTTTTATTGATCTTCAACTCTTTACTATACGCACAAAAATATGTTACAGTTGGCGCTGGAGTTAGCGGGGCTTTTTACAATTCAAAAGGTCTCAAAGAATTCAAAGAAACGTATAATTTAATGAATCAGAACTACCTCAAGCAGCTTATGAAAGGCCTCAGTCAGCCATTGGGTTTACGGGGGGAGATCGCGTTTCGCTACTTTTCTGACCGCTTTAATTTCGCCGGACTTGCCGGACTGCAACATTACACCATTAAAGATGTCGCTGAATACCATAATACTGAATCGCGCTATTTTGAATTAAAGGCAACCGGTCTGTACCTTGAAGGTGAATTTGGATTAAATTTCGATGGATTCTTTGTGAATGGCGTCGTAACGCTATTCCATAATAATGGCGTCACCCTGAAAAGCGAATACTCTTTCCCGCCAACAACCGAAGAAACGATAAAAGCGTTGGATGGCAATTTCAAAGGTGAGTCGTATTATTCGACCGACCTGGGAATGGCTTTTGGAATTGTTAAAGAACCAATCGTTATTTCCTTAAAGGTTACTTATCCTGTTTATGCTGTTGGCGGTTCAGCGGTTCTCCGTGATAAAAATTCTACAAAAGTAACCATGGGTACTGATATTTTCCCGGATGATTATGGCGCCTATTTATTCAGCGAACCTTACGATGGCATCAAAAGTAACATTGATGGATTAAAAATTTTGCTGACAGTGGCGTTTGTGATTCCTTTGGGGGATTGATGGGTGCGGCAAGTAAATATGCTTAAAAAGTATCCTCTCAATAATTGATGGTAAGAACAGGATTTTATTAAGAACATTTTATCGCAGAATGATTTGCAGCAGAATAATTCTGCTATAAATTATTCTGCTAACATTGATAACGTATTCATATCAACAAGCTGTTTTTCAAATTACCCCCAAATATTGAGAGAATACCATTTCTTTTACAATGAAAATTGAATTGACCACATCTTTAATGGTGCCAAATTGGCACCTCAAAAAAAAGTTAAGGAGTGAATAAAATGATTTCAAGAAATACTAACCTAAAAACAGCTTTTCTATTTTTGGTTATTGTCTTAGTTACAAATTTTTTGCTCTACGCCCAGGAGTCCACCCTACTTCCAGAAGCGTTATTAACCGAAATCATTCATGAAGTATCAGGAGAAAAAGCCTGGTGGCACGTCAACGAATTAGTCCTGCACCACAGGATTCAGCCATCTCATGAGTATCACAAAGCGGCGCTCTATGTTGAAGGAAAAGCTAAAGAGTACGGACTAAAAAATGTGATCATCGAAAAATATGTCGCTGACGGTAAAAAGATGAACTTCACGTTTCGCACCCGTCCTGCCTGGGATGCAGAGAAAGCTGAACTATGGATTATTGAACCGGAGAAAAAGAAGATCGCGGATTTTAATGAGATCCCGGTTTCGCTGGCCGTGTACAGCAGAGACTTCAATGGTACCGGAGAATTAGTGGATGTCGGTATTGGTCAGTCAGCAAAGGACTATGAAGCAAAGGATGTCAAAGGAAAAATGGTGCTGGCTTCGGGGCACCCGGATGCTGTGCAAAAACTTGCCGTATTCGATCGCGGTGCGCATGGCGTTTTATCCTACTACACAATTGGTTGGCAAAATACGCGCCAGCCTGGTGATTTTCCGGACCAGGTAACCTGGGGAAGGATTACACCAGAGAATGAAAAAGGGCAAAAATCTACCTTTACTTTTATGCTGCCGTATCGGACAGGTATCATGCTGAAAAATAAATTAGCCGGT
>JACKQG010006556.1_pt1 | contig 12187 bp, 12 predicted proteins | sample 8237621 | NCBI WGS metagenome assembly JACKQG01 (sample SAMN15677084, study PRJNA649215) | marine metagenome | biome: marine; feature: Black Sea; material: saline water; isolation source: suspended particulate matter (SPM) from the Black Sea western gyre | collected 2013-06-09/2013-06-10 | depth...
CCGGGCAACAATTGTAGAATTTCCACTGGTGCAGTATTCACGTTGATTTTTCCTGCTACGACCGGTTCGCTTGAAGTTGTAACCTTATCCGATAACACTCTCATGTCATCAATATTGACAACTTTTGCCTCCCGAATTTCATCAATGTTATCAAACTCGCCTTGACTATCGCGGTATCTGACAATATCTTCAGCAACGCCCTGGTCTATTGAAGGCAGATTTTGAAGTTCTTCGGCGCCGGCTGTATTGATGTTCACTCTGTTCTCTCCATCTCCTCCTCCATCTCCGCCACCGCCTTTTTCTTCATCGTTTCCTTCGCCTTCATTGTCTCCTTCGTCTTCAACTGTAATCATATCCCTTATTTCATTGAACATATTTTCTGAGACTGCCGGAGTATCGAACAAATCACCTATACTGTTGTATTGCTGCTGTTCACGCTGGTCAATAATCGCCTGGGCTTCTTGGGAACTGAGTATCGGTTGTTGGTTTTCGTCTCCGCCTTCGACGGAATCTCCGACTTGAATTTGACTTAACTGCTCTTGATTTGCGGAATTAAGGTCTACGCGGTTCTGTCCTTGGGCATCGACATTTTTATCAACAGAATGAACCGTAACAAGATCAATAAGCGGTTTACCTGGCTGTTGTTCTTCGTCGTCAGTTTCCGATTGTTGTTGGATTTGATCGCTCGTCTGCTGTAGTTGTTGCTGGAGATTGCCATAGAGTATTTCTGGGGTCATACCTTCCACTTTAGCTAAATCTCCCACGGTGCGAAATTTTTGTTCGCGCGCTTGCACTATGGCTTGCGCAAGGAGTTGGGCAGTCTCTTCATCGTTGACGCCCGACAACGCTAACGCACCTTGCAGCATATTTTCGTCGGCTGTAGTTATATTGATTTTTGAGGCCTCGTCCGTCACAGTAACGGTATAATTCAGGGTATTATTTGGTCGCATTCCATCCTCTATCGCGCCCGTGATACCCTCTGCCCATTCTTCGGTCAATGCATCGTAGGGCGTTTCGTCATTTTTCAATTGAGCAATGAATGTTTCCAATCCTGCTTTGGCGGCATAGAACATTTTGGTGCGTTCCACCATATTGCCTTGTATTCGCTGTTCTAAACGAACGGAGTAAAGAAATTCGGTGGCGATTACAGTTAAAATAATGACAATCCACAAAACTGCCACCAAAGACAAACCCGATTCTTTTTTGATAATCGCTTTCATTGCTGCTGTCCTCCACCGCCTGGTCCGCCACCAGGCCCGCCGCCTTGTGCACCACCTTGGCCAGCTTCACCGCCTTGTATGCCAGTTTGCTCTTCATCACTAAAATTCGCGGTTAAAGCTAAATACACCATTGTAGATTGAGTCGATGTAATTCCCTTTCCGGCTTCATCGGCTACAGTGACTATTACTTGCACCGCTTTCGGTGGACTTTCCGTATCATCCCAACTTTCATACCACTCTTCACCATCAGAATATTTGAGGTCTAGAGATGCTACATGGTCTGCAACGGCAACCTCCTCTATTGGAACTTCTTCCTCTTCTCCATCCGCTGTTGTAACTACCACTGTTCCTCGGCTGATTATTTCTTCGATGGATTCACTTTCACTTAATGTTAGCCCGGTAGTTGTTGCCCTGAACAAGGATAATTGTGGATTTTCGTCATAATCAAGTTCTGATTCATCGAATTCTTCATCAACTTTAAGATAGTAGAATACTCGGACTAAATCAGGTTGCGGTTGGGTAGTTTCCTCTTCAGTTGGTTCCTCAATTTCTAATTCACCGGATAATTGAGCCAAAAATGGGTCCGGTCGAGGGTCAATGATAGTCACAAAGGTGATAGTATCATGCTCACCCTCATCTTCGGAGATATCTTCAGCCATAAACTGTAGGTCTGTGTCGCCCTGGACAATATAGATATTGCTGAGGTCAGTAGCAATTTGATTAGCTGCATTCCGACAATTCTGCATCAAAATCATCCGTGTAGTCTCACGGTTATAGACCTTCAGAGCCATATGGAACGCGGAATATGCGGTGCCGCTGATGATAACGAGAATGGTAACCGCTGTCATAAGTTCGATAAGCGTAAACCCTTTTTCTCTCATCTACCACCACCACCTTGCGGCTGTTCCTGGGTTGCTTCTTCTTCTGGAAAGGTCCTATCAGCCATATAGGTATTCATAGTCATAGACTTATCCTTACCCATTCCCAGCCAATTAACTGTAACACTGATGAGGAGCAAACCTTCAGTATCAGTTTCTTCAATTCTTGAAGTCCATCGGAAGCGAGAGCCTTCGCCGAATTCTCCTTCATCTTCGCCTGTCCCTTCAGGATAACCCATCATTTCCATCTCTGCCATTTTATACTTTAGCAGATTTACAGCGGTCGTTTCATTCTCTGAGCTTGCGCTACGAGTGCCAGATTCAGAAAATACCCGCAACAAGGGTGGTAAAGCAATCGCAAGAATCGTTAAGGAAACGAGAATTTCGATCAAGGTAAAGCCATCTGTATATTTGTTCGCATTCTTTGAGTTTTGAGTAGACATATGAAGAGTAAAACGTGAAACGTGAAGCGTGAAAATGAATTTTGATATCAAGCCTCGACAAAAATAACATTTCTTCATACTTCTCATTTCCTTCTGTAAGGCGAAACTATCAGTGAACGACATAGACAATTAGAAAGCTGGCCTTCGCAGTCATTCTATTATGTTTTGATATTCCTTTCTGATAGATACTTTCCCTGTTTCTCGTTCTACTTGCACAGACATCATTTTGCCAGTTTTGTCCTGAAGATACAAAATCATATCCTCGGATGTTCCCTTTGGAGTAAAGTAAATATATTCGATGCCGGCGGTTATCTCTTCGCCAAAATTTGTTCTTTCGGAACGAAGTTCAGAATCAATATAAGAAGAAGAGGTAGAAGTGCTATAATCATGTGTAATGTTTATTGCGGCTATTTCTACTCCTGTAGCCGGTTTTCGGGGAATTCCAGCTATCATGACGGTACGAGATGAGCCATATTCTCTCTCACTACTTACTTCCTCATCACTAACTGATGTATTTTGTTGAAAACGAAAAACGGAAGAACTTGCCGATGCCAGGGATGAGGTCGCATCCTCCGTGTTGAAATCCTCGCTTGATGACAACCAATACCGTTGTTCATCTAAGTCAAAAATGACAAGATAAACAGTATTTTCAGTCATTGCGACATCACGCGCGTATGTAAGGATACTTTGGATTTCCCGGGCAGAACTTTTCAATCTACTGGATGGCGCGAGGTTACGAAGAGAAGGAGTAGCTATGGCGTATAAAATCATCATGAGTGCGATAACTATTGTTAATTCTATTAAAGTAAAACCCTTCGGTTCCCCCGGCTTTAGTGCAGAAAAAGGAATATGATTGGCGGATTGGAGGGATGGAAGGTTGGAATACTGGCTTACTGAAAGATCTTTCCTTCCATCTTTCCATCCTTTTCCTTTGATAGGCTGATTTATATTTTCTAATAAACTTTCGTGACCGTTCATTTCAACTTCATTCCTTACAAACTTTTTAAGAAACCCGTTTTCTCCGAGAAAACGGGTTTACCTAATTGTTTCATCCTCTACCCAACTGGTGATGTCATCCTCTGTGTTTTCTTTGCCATCTGATCCCATTGAGATAATCTCATATTCGTATCCTGGACGTTCTGATGGAGACTGATAGATATAGGGATTGTTCCATGGGTCTGTGAATTGCGGATCTCCTACATAAGGTCCGTCCCAGCCATCAGCATCATCCGGCGCTTGCCATAGAGCTTCCAATCCTTCCTCCGTGGAAGGATAATTACCTACATCAATCGAATAGAGATTCAAAGCTGTTTTAAACGATTCAATGGATGTTCCAGCACTAGCGATTCTCGCTTTCCCTGGCCATTTCATAATACCACTTGTTACAGCAGCGGTCGCCAATATTCCCAGGATTGTAATGACCACTAGTAGTTCTATCAGTGTTATACCAGTTTGGTCCTCTCTAATTTTTTTTAGCATGGTTAATACCTCCATATTAGATACCAAGGATTTTATAGACGGACGCGGATAGTAGATACTATCTTGTCCGTGTCCGTCAATTGGATTTGTGGTATCATGCCTTTTTGAATCTACCTCATCGTCGATGAAGCATCGTGAAGAGTGAAAAGATAATGTCGCAGTTCCGTTTGCCCCAATCTGCGCTGAAGTAGATGAATTGCAACATTTGTGTTTCCGAGTACATTTCTCAGACTGTTCCCCCTTAATAAAGGGGGTTAGGGGGTTGTTTCAGAATGACGGCTTTTATGAACGATGTGATTGCGCAAAAGTCTGAGTTGGTCAATAGATTGTCGTTGGGCAGCAGTTAGCAAATCAAAAGGACTGGATACAAGCCATCTTCGACAATACCCAATTAGGTCACTGGTACTTCTAAATTCTAAATATCCTCTGGAAGTCAACATCGCCTCGCAAATATCTCGGCTCATTTTGCGCGGTAGATTAAGACCAAGTGTTGCTGCCAGTTGAGATGTATCGTGACAAAGATGCGCGTAGATAAGGTTTTCAATGAATCTTTCCCATTCGCTATAAGCAGAAACAGCAAGCATTGTGGTCATCCATTCTACCTTCCAGTGTTGCTCTAACCAAAAACCACTCGCCAACGTCATCAAATCCGCTTCCTGAGTAAGAAGGACATCGATAGCCTCTTCGAAATCGTTGTGAGCAATTTGTTTGTACGAGGGTCTTGGCATTGTTCTCTCCAAATTATTCGCTTCCGCTATCTGATGTAATTATACCGTGGGTCATATATGTCACGAAAACGCTTTTGATATATCTGCGCATCGTCAACTGTAGAAGTCTCATAAGCCCGAAATTTTGCCGCGGGCACATATCCATGTGTAAGATATTCCAAAAGTTGTTGTCGCAGGTTAGAACAATGTCCAACATATACTACGGCTCCATTTCTGCCCATCAACATATATACCCCTGGATTCTCCGAAACTAAACGCACATTTTTTTCTGTAAAAGGTTTAGAATACCAACGTTTTTTGATTCGCATTGTGACACCTCAATCATAAGTGACGTGTTTCGTAGCTTACACACAACACGTAATACGTTAGAACTTGAACGGCATTAGTTTTCACATTCTTTTTCTGAATATCTATACTACCCAGCGCTTATCATGGTACTGGCTTGGAATATCGGCAAAATCATCGCAACGGCAATAAATCCAACCAGCACACCCATAATCAGAATGATAATCGGGCTGAGTATACTCGTCAGTCGTTCCAAACTTTTCTTTATTTCTAAGTCATAGTATTCTGCAAGTTTTTCGAACATCTGTTCGAGTTGGGCAGTTTCTTCGCCAATGGAAATCATCTGTGTCACCAATTCTGGAAACACCTTGCTTTCTTCCAAGGTGTTCGAAAGGCTTGCACCGCGTGCTATGGCATCCTCACCTGCTTCAACAACATCTCGGTAGACTCTGTTGCCTATAGTTTCTTTGCAAACTCTCAAACATTGTAACAAGGGAACACTGTTGTTTTGAAGAGTACCCAGGGTGCGTGTGAATCGTGACAATGCAAATTTTTGGACCACATCGCCAAATATTGGCAACCTCAACTTCAACTTATCGAAGAAAAGTTTCCCCTCTTCCGAGCTTGCGTATTGTCTTAATCCAAAGAATACTGCCAAGAATCCAATAATGACAGCCCACCAATAGGAAGTCACAAATCCTATTCCGCCTAACAATATACGCGTGGGTAATGGAAGAGTTATATTCAAATCTGTATACAAAACGGTAAACTTAGGAATAACAAAGAACGTCAGCACGGTAACAGCCGCTATCGCTATTAAAAAAAGGATCGCCGGGTAGAACATCGCTGATATGACAGTTTCCTTCATCGTTCGCTGGCGTTCGGCAAAATCCGCCAACCGTTCCATAACGACGTTGATGACGCCGCCCGCTTCTCCAGCTCTGACCATATTCACGTATAATTCATTAAACACTTTGGGATGTTGGCTTAAAGCATCGGCTAAACTGGCGCCTTGTTCTACCTCGCTTCTCACTTGCTCGACGACGCGCCGCATTCCCTCGCTACTAATTTGTCCCATCGTTATCGTCAAGGCGCGCGCCAGGGGTACAGCCGAATTCAGTAACGTTGACATCTGATAACTGAAAAATTCGACATCTTTAGATCGAACGCGTCTTCTGCCCAGTGAGATTTCAAATCTCTTTTCCTTTTCTTCACCTATTTGGTTTACACTTTTGGGATAATATCCCATGCCTCGCAGCTTGACAACTAATTCGGATTTCGAGGCTGCTTCCATTGTTCCGGCGGCGACATCCCCGGCAGCAGTCAAAGCTTGATAATTGAATACTGGCATTTTCTTCACCTCAAAATCTTATGCTGCAATAACCTTGGTTGGCATAACAGCAATACGATATCCATAATCTACCAAAATATCAGCTTCTTTGTCACTGGTGAATTCCATAAGTTCAATTTCTCTATCTTCATCTTCTGGAGCACTCACATTTATCCATAAGTCATTGAAATTTTCCGGACTTTCTGTTACACTCAACAATTTAACCTCTGGAAAACGCTGCCTGACCATCTCCAAAAGTTCATGAATCAACTCCTGTTGCTTGGTGTTAATCATTTACCCAATTCCCTTTTTCTCAATTTGCCATTTGTTCAAATTCATAATCAGATTCCGTCGTCAATCGCATAACCTCTTCAATTGTAGTAAGACCTGATTTTACTTTACGCCAACCATCTTCGCGCAAGGTTTTCATGCCGGTGGTTTTAATCGCTTCGCGCTTGATTTGATTTGAAGTAATACCCTTGATACACATTTCCCGGATATTTTCATTCATAGGGATAATTTCAAATATTCCCGTTCGTCCTGAATACCCTATATTTCGACACTCTTTGCAACCGACATGACGACGTATCATTAAATCATCTGGCAGGTTTTCAATTTCCCCTTGTTTAAGTCCCAAATCCAACAATATTTCATTGTCTGGATGATAAAGTTCAGAACAATATTGGCACACGCGGCGCACTAAACGTTGGGCGGCAATACCCTCTACGGTTGATGCGATCAAAAACGGCTCAACATTCATGTCAATCAACCGAGTGATAGCGCTAGCAGCGTCATTGGTGTGGAGAGTGCTAAAAACTAAGTGTCCAGTTAAGGCGGTATGGATAGCCATTTCAGCGGCTTCATAATCGCGGATTTCGCCGACCATAACTATATCGGGGTCCTGACGTAGAATGTACCTAAGACCGACAGCAAAGGTTAAGCTCAAATCGACATTCACATCGATCTGATTAATGCCAGGCAGGTCATATTCGACGGGTTCTTCGATAGTAATAATTTTCACATCGGGTGTGTTTTTGTCCTTCAAGCAGGCGTAAAGAGTGGTAGTTTTGCCGCTACCAGTGGGACCGGTGACGAGAATAATGCCGTGTGGTTTTTCGATCATTCTCTGGAACAGCTTAAGATTATCATCCATCATGCCCAGGTGTTCTAAACCGTAGGAAATGGCTTTTTTATCCAAAATTCGCAAAACAACACTCTCGCCCCACTGAGTAGGGACAGTAGATACGCGAATGTCAATTTCGCGGTTACCAAGGCTCTCAATCGTTCGTGAAATTTTGCCATCCTGTGGAAATCGTTTCTGGGCAATGTCCATCTCCGCCATGATTTTAACGCGAGAAGTGATCGCCCATTGCAAATGTCTCGGAGGCTGAGGTTGTTCCTCCAAGACACCGTCAATTCGGTATCGAATCTTTACTTCATTGGCAAAAGGTTCAAGATGAATATCTGTTGCATTCTGTCGGACAGCATCAATAATTAACTGGTTGACAGCTTCCATAACCGTTGGGTCGTGTGCCAGGGCATCGAGGCCATAGTCGCGAATTGTTTCAATGCCATCAGATATTGTCACTCCGGCGGGGCCTCGCATTTCTCCGCTGATAATATCTGTCGCACTCTTGCCGTAGTATCTTCTGATAGCGTCTTCAATATCATCCTTATCAGCGAGCAATGGTCTAATCTCGCATTCAGTCACCAGCCGTATTTCATCTATCAACATGATATCCAAAGGGTCGGACATTGCTATCGTCAAAACATCGTCTTCCAAACTCACCGGAACAATTCGATTCTTAAAAGCAAAACTGGACGTCATTTTAGAAGTGGCAGCTTCATCTTTCTGCAGATCTGCCAAACTAATGCAGGGGATGCCCAACTCAATGCTTTCCTTCGCTAACTCAATTTCCTGAAGCGTTGCATGTTTTTTTTCGATTAAAATTTTCTCAACGGGACCGCCAATCACATCTATCTCGTCATATTGTTCTTTAGTGATTATATGCGCTTCGAGCATAACATCTTGTAAAGTTACTGTCTTATCTGGCAGGGGCATAACTATCAGCCTCCTTTATTGGCTTGAAAATCGGTTTGGTTAGACGAAAAACAGATGTGTAGGTTTAGGAATAATTCATGAAGCGTGAAACGTGATGCGTGAGTGTATATTATCACGTTTCACATTTCACATTTTACGTTGATAAAAGTTCCCTCAAAAGTCCAGTAAGTTCTTCATTTCCTTGCACCAATTCAAACACCCGGTTAATTTTTTCCTCTCTGCTTAAAGTTTTCCCAATACTACTAGAGGGCGGCTCCCAGAGGACATCAATTTGTTTGGGATGCCGTCGGTCATAGGTGATTTTCGCAATCGTCAGATGATAATTATCGGGGATAACTATCATCCAATCAATCATCTGACTGGCGTAGCCGGAATCAGCCCTTTCAACTTTAAGTTTCCTATCCTGAGTGGGATGACTATGCCGAATCCACTTTTTTTGACCGAATTCGTCCACCTCAAAACTCCCCGCCTCAATCCAATTTCTGTCAGCACCACTCGGTTTTGTTGTAATTTTAACAGTATGTGGCATGATTTAACCTCCTTGTCGGACTTCCGAAGCCTCTAAAACTTCGGAAGTCGATGTTCTAAAAAATAAAAACTGTAACCTCTTCTCCCGCTTCCAAACCTTCGACACCGATTGGAATTTTGACAGCGCCATCTGCTTTGACCATTGTAGAAATAAGCGCGGATTTACCCAGCACCGGTTCCGCCATCAGACCATCTTCTGTCTCAACCAATTTAACGCGAACATAGTCTTCCCTACCTGGGTCAGAGGAAAAATTTGTACTGAGTTTTGCATTCACTGACCTAACAATCCACTGAGGTTGTTGTAGACCGGATAACCAATGCAACAATGGCTTAACGAAGCGTTCAAAAACTACCATAGCTGACACCGGATTGCCCGGCATGCCGAAGAGGTATTTGTTTCCGACAACAGCGACGATGACTGGTTTTCCGGGGCGAATAGAGACGCCATGCGCCAGGATTTGTGCGCCATCTACATCAGCAATAACATCTAATGTTACATCTCTCGTGCCAACGGAGCTACCGCCGGAGATAAGCACAACATCTGATTTTTCAAGCGCTTCTCTTACGGATGTTTGCAATGCGGTATGGTTGTCCGGAACTAAATCGAAGCGAATAGGTATTCCGACCGTCTGTTGGACAAGTCCAGCCAGAGAATAAGAGTTGATATCGCGGATTTGGCCTGGCTTTGGTGTTTCAGTGGGAGGAATGATTTCATCGCCTGTGGGAATTATGGCAACTGTAGGCTGTCGGTACACTGCCACTTCAAGGATGCCTATTCCAGCCAAAGCGCCGATATCCTGTGGACGCAACTGATGTCCTTTGGGCAAAATTATTTGTTCTTGTCGAACATCCTCACCAATTCGCACAATGTTATCACCAGGCGCTACCGCTCTGGTGACTTCGATTAATATATCATCTTGAAAATCAGAATCACCAGGCGGAGTTGTAGGTGACATTTTCTGCTCAGTCATTTCATAATCTGTATCTTCGACCATTACAACAGCATCAGCATTTTCTGGCAACATCCCGCCTGTTGCGATTTTAATCGCTTCCCCCGAAGCAACTTTCAGCATCGTTGTTTCACCCATCAACACTTCACCAGTAACTTTAAGGTACGCGGGTAATGACGCCGATGCGCCGAAAGTATCCCGCGCTCGTACCGCAAACCCATCCATAATCGACCTGTTAAAATCAGGTAAATTGACGGGAGAAGGCACATCCGCCGCTAATACTCGTCCCAATGCGGGTTCGATTTCGATAATTTCAGAATCTAATGTTTTTACCAAAGAATATAGTTCATCGATGAGTTCTTCTGAAGTTTTTACGTTGAAGAATTGCATATTCTTTCACTCCAATTTTGCACTTGCAAAAGGATAATTTTGTGATATAATATCACATTACGCGAAGCAATTCAAGATACTTAATGCGTAAGCTTCATAGACTTCGGAAGTCTGGACAACTACTTATGAATCCCAACAACATAATCACATTAACGACCGATTTCGGCACAACTGATATCTTCGTTGGATTGATGAAGGGAGTTATCCTCAGCATCAACCCCGATGCGAAGGTTATTGATATTACTCACGATATAGAACCACAATATGTTTACGCCGGGGCATTCCTGCTCAGTTCAGCGTATCGCTACTTCCCTCAAGGGACAATACACGTAGGCGTTATCGACCCTGGCGTTGGGAGCGAGCGGCGGGCTATTGCCGTTGAAACAGAACGATACTATTTTGTCGCCCCCGATAATGGATTGTCGAGCTATGCCCTCTGCAAAGAAAAAGTCTGTTGCGCAGTCAACCTAACAAATCCGAAATATTTCCTTCCGCAAATTAGCAATACATTCCACGGGCGAGACATATTTGCTCCCGTCGCCGCCCATCTCTCCCGCGGTGTATCACTAAATTCTTTTGGAGAACAGATAACTAACATATCGAAAATTTCCATATCAACCCCGAATACTTCTGAATCTGAGATAGTCGGACAAATTATCTACGTTGACCGATTCGGAAATTTAATCACAAATATCTCTCAGAGGTTATTTGAGTCAGTACAAAACGGGCGGGATTTCATGATATTCGTCAAAGACCGACAGATTCAACGGATTTGCCGAGCTTATGCTGAATCATCTGCCGGTGAATTGCTGGGCATTTTCAGCAGTTTTGGTAACCTCGAAATCGCTATCAATGAGGGAAATGCGGCGGAAAGTTTAGAAGTTAAGAGAGGGGATTCAATCAAAATTCGATTTCAGCAGTGGTCGAGTGACGAGTGAAAAGTGAAGCCCCGACAGGGATTCCTTCGGAACGTGAAGCGAAAAAAAAGATTCACGTTTTACGTTTCACTTTCCCACTTACCACTCACTTAATTTCGACGAGCCCACTTTTCTCAAAGAAATGTCCCCAAATCAAGGAATAAAAAAAAATGTTGACATATTATCCAGAAATGCTATAATCAGTATGTTTCAAAAAGGAATATTTTTGGTAACAAACATGAAGTTAAACAATCACAAAACGATACCAAAAATAAAAGGAGGAAGAAAGATGAGTAACATGAGGAAACTTGGAACTTTCTTAGCAATGGTTGCGTTGGCGATTCTGGCTTTGATTGTAATAATGCCAGATGCTTATGCCGCTGATCTGACAGGACCAGGACCTAATGACTTACCTACTGATACTCCTGATCCTGCCGCCGCAGGTTTAACTGCAATGCATACCATAGATTTCACCACAGCGACAGCTGGAACGATAAAGTATGTGGACATTACATTCCCCGCTGGCTTTGATGTTTCCAACGTTGGTGTTGGAGCAGTAAATAATATAGGTCCGGGTACTGTAACTCCAACTGGTCAGGTGGTTAGATATTCAGTCACTGTCTCTGCTCATGTAGCTGCTGGTACAGCCATAACAATTCGATTGACAGGTGTGGTTAATGCACCAGCCGGAACCTACACTGTGACGGTAGAAACGAAAGATCCTTTTTTATCTACGATTGATGGTCCGACAGCATCCGAGCTATTTGCAATCACCTCGCCGCAATTGGCAAATGTAACCGATACAGTTAATCCCAATACCAGAGGCGTACCTGCGACTCATACCATCGGTTTTATCACAGCGACAACTGCAACGATAGCTTCTGTGGACATTCTATTTCCCCCTGGCTTTGATGTTTCCAGCGTTGCTGTTGGAACACCGACTGGCATAACTGCTGGAACTGTGGCTGCAGTTGGTC
>JACKQG010005048.1_pt2 | contig 12184 bp, 11 predicted proteins | sample 8237621 | NCBI WGS metagenome assembly JACKQG01 (sample SAMN15677084, study PRJNA649215) | marine metagenome | biome: marine; feature: Black Sea; material: saline water; isolation source: suspended particulate matter (SPM) from the Black Sea western gyre | collected 2013-06-09/2013-06-10 | depth...
TACCGTCTATGCAGAGATGTTCCCCCACAGAACCGATCAGGCTGCATTACGTCAGTCTGAAGCCCTATTGTATGTTCATACAAGACAGGTTACATGCAGGATTTATTCAGCCAGGTAAGCTTGCATCAGCGTGTTGAAGTTTTCGTGGAACACATCCAGCCAGGCTTCGATGAAATTGCGGGACTCAAACATGGGCAGCAAATCTACGGCCAGGTCACGCTTTTGGATGCGGCCGATCTTTTTCTGTAACGCCAGCATCGCGCTGTGAAGGGTGTAGGCTTCTTGCCCGTCGCGGGCTAATTTCTCTTCGAGCGGATGGATGCGTTTCTGCATAAACCACAGCAGATCGTAAAAATCACGTCCCTTGACAGTAGCTCCGCTTTTTCCGCTCTCAAAGGAGCGTTCCAGGCAAGCCAACATTTTACCCGCCATCATAGTTTCCAACGAAAAATGAGTCGCGACCAGGCTGCGCCCATATACCAGAACTGGCGTACGTCGAACAACACATACCTGATCGTGATGGCTAATTTCTACTTTGAGATGTAAGGCTTCACTGGCATGCGGAGAAAGCCCTAACTCATAGAGCAGCGGGAATTTGAGCGTGATACGCAGGACGCCACCAGCACCCTCCTGTTGCTTTGCAAAAACATCTGTGTAACCAAGCGTTTGTTGAAAATGAGCCAATAAATCTACGTGAAGATAGCTCAGTTCCAGCCCGGTCTGGTTATCAAAGTCCAGGTCTTCGGAAAGACGATTGAGTTCATAGATGACATGCAGGCAGGTTCCGCCGTAGAAATTTAAGTTGCGATAACTGGTGTGATTGTACAGAAAATTCAGTACATGCGCTTGAAGCACTTCTTTGAGAATGATGCGTTTGGTTTCAACAGCCAGAAGCGGGTCTTTACTATCCAGTACGTTTTGCATGGTTTGGATCAAGGTCGCCATACATATTTCTCCAGGTTGGTAAGGATGTTGCGCATTTTGGGTTTGCCACTGATAGCTACATATCCAGCGAATTCATCACACTCTTGGGACGTGAAATCATCCAAATTCAGGCGCAGTTCACCGGCCAGACTCAGGCTGGTTGGGGACGCGCGGGTACCCAGGGGGCGCAGGTACAGATAATCAAACAGCGCTTTTGCCAGGGTAGCTTGCGCATAGGGGATGCCATAGGCCTCTGCGATGTGAAAGCCTCGATAAAGCTCAGGCCGGATGTGGCGGTATACAAAATCTCCTGCTGCATTGTCAATGACGTGCGTATTTTTAGTGGTGATGGCAGTGATCGGGTAGGTGATTTCCGTCAGGATACCGTTTTGCTGTAAGACATACTCCAAAGAAAGATACGACTGTGGTAACAAGATGGCGCTGATGATGGCTGAAAAAGCGGCATCTTGCCGGTGCCGCTCATAGAAGCGGTGGTGCATATAAACGCCATTTTTCAGGCGAAGGATATGACCGGCTTTCACCCGGCGCGCGAGCGCCACCCGAGCGGAATGATCGCTGGAAATCGAATCCCCTGCCATTTGTCGAAATCCGGCGATGGTGAAATAGGGCAAATTTTCGAAGGAAGAAAGAATTGAATCACTCATAATTTATATTGGATAATATACATATCTTGTATATTATCCAATATAAATATCAGATTGACAAGGATAGTTTTCAGCAGAAGGCTTAACTTATCCGCCCAGCTATATCACAAACCCCTTCACCTGCCATGCGCATCAAAATCTCTGGCACTGGTCCGACAGACGTCATCACTAAACGCTGCCCGGCGCGCGTGGCAGCCATATAGATTTTGCGGGTGTTATTCAAAACCAGTTGAGTACTGTCATCTTCCGAGAAGCGCAGGCTGTCTTCCTCCTCAAAAAGCTGATTCAACCCTGCCAGAAAAACGATGGCCGCTTCCAGCCCGGTTCCGGCGTTGATAGTCGTCACGCGCACATAATTACCCGGGTGCGAATCTTTCGGATCCAGCGCTGCGCCGCGGCCCAGCTTGCGCTCGATGGCTGTAATTAACTGTTCGGCAGCCATCGCATCGGCGTGCAATACCAGAATATCCGCTCGCCGCGCCCCATGCTGCACCAGAGCAGTGACTTCATGGGCGATACGGGCAATTTCATCCTGCGGGCTGGTCAGCGAGATGATCTGTGGCGGCGCGCCTGCGGGCATGTGGCGCAAATCCGGGGCGAGAATATCGGCCCTTTCAGCATCTTCGGGGACGCGTATCTGATAAAAGCGCGCCGCGAAATCTAATATTTGACGGGAGGTGCGGTAACTCTGTTTGAGATGATACGAGCGCCCGCGCACTTCCAGCCCCAACGATTTCCAAGAAACCCCCTGGCGCAAGAATCCCTGCGTGGGGTCCGCCGCCATAAACAGGTGCCCTGTTTGGGGTTTGACCAGCCTTTGGACAATTTCGAACCACACCGGGGCGAAGAACTGTGCCTCATCCACCAAAACCACGTCATACACCCGGGGCGTCACGCGCCCATCCTCGATGAATTTCCACATTTTGAGCGGCACATCATACCAATCCATGCCGGGGCGAAGTTGGTTTTGATACTGGTGAATGGCTGTAAAAACCTGACCGCGCTGCTCCTGGCTCAAGCCAAAGCCGCGCCCGCGCCGGTCGGCGGCTAAATAGCCGCCGCGGTTGGTGATGGCATTATCTTTTACCCAATCCACCTCGTTGCGCAGCATCCCGGTGGTCAGGCGGTTTTTGAGCGGCATTTGCGCTTTCGTCTGGCGTAGCAGGTTGTTGCGTTGCTCTTCCCCAATTGGGTCATGCCACACTTCGTCGGGCGGCCAGTAGGCGCGGCACCAGCGGCTAAAAGTATACCAATCGATATTCTCTGGCTCTTGTCCAGTTAAGCGATAGTAGCGCGACTCCAAATCCCGAATCAGGGCGCGATTGTGGGTCAGCACCAAAAATGATTTGCCGGGATACAGTTCGTTGAGCAGGCGCAGACGATACAGCAAAATCAGCGATTTTCCGCTGCCCGTCACCCCGTTGACCAGATTCAGGCGAAAATTACCCGCCAGCGGTTCACCATTTTCGCCCAGGGCCAGGTCAGTTTTCAAGGCAGTTTCCTGGTCATAATCCAGCAAAAACTCTGTTAGCTCAGCCTCCAGATGGCGGTTTGGCGCTTTGCGCACGGTCAGCGCCGCCGGGACGATGACCTCCGGGGTGAAGGCTCGCCGAAGCTGCTCCCACTGGGTTTCGGTGAGCGGCTTGCCTGATGAAAAATCGGTTGGGGAATCTTTTCCCAACCATTGGATAGAGGCGTCGCTGGAGGACGGGCGCGCCGCCTGGAGTGGTTTCTGCTCGATATTGGGGAAGACCACCGCGGTCTGGATGCAAGGCTGGGAGGCCTGCCCGAAGGTTTGCCTGAACTCGGAGAGAAAATTGCCCAAGACGCGCGCCTCGGCGGCGCCCAGTTCCGGTTGGTCGCTTTCCAGCAGCAGCAATTGAGCCGCCGGACGGGCCTCCTGCGTACTGGCCGAACTGACCTTAATTAGCAGTGCCGCTCCCCCCGGGGTGCGGATCAGAAAATCGGGCGCTTCCGGCGTCCACGGGGCCAAATGGTGCCAGACAAAATAGGCCTCGGGCAAGGCCTTCAGCGCCCGGAAGGTTTTTAGGACTTCGGGCGGTAACACCCCCACCGGGTTGGCCGGAAAAATCGTCGCCATCAGTAGCGCTTCCCTTGCGAAAGATCGAAAGTCGTGCAGTGAGCCAGCAAATCGCGCAGTAAATCCACCCAGACGCTATCGTCCGGGTCTTCGGGCTGTGCCCGCAAAACCTGGCTGCTGCCTACCAAAATTAGCTTGGTGCGCGGGCGCGTGATGGAGACATTCAGGCGTTCTGGTTGGAAGTAGAAATTCGCCATCCGCCCGGCAAAAACCGGATTGGAAGTGGTCATCGAGACGATTATGACCTCACGCTCCTGGCCTTGCATGCGCTCGACGGTGTCCACAACCAGTTCCCTGAGGGTTTCTTCGGAGGGCATCACCCGCCGCAGCAAGCGTCGGATCAGACGTCCCTGCGCCCGGTAGGGGGCGATCACGCCAATTTGTAAGGGGTGAATTTTGGCGCGTATCAGGCTTTGGACGAGTTCAACGACAACTTCGGCCTCCGCACGGCTGCGTACCGAGGCATTTTTATGCCCCAGGTCAAGGAAAACCGCGGGATATTCCGGGGAGAGGGCAAAGCCCCAGGAATCGGAATCACCACTGAGTTCCAGCCGCCGCGCCCTCACCTCGGGGGCAGGTTGCAGCCGGTTCTCGTAGAACGTCCGGCTGGGCCAGTCGTTGAGCTTGTCGTTCAAACGGTAGGTGACATCCAGCATGGTTTCATAGCCGCGGCCATTCAAATAGCCAAAGATGGAAGTTTTGCCGATCTCGGTTGCTCCCGATGAGACCACCGGGGGGAGCTGGCGGTCGTCGCCGATGAAGATATAACGCTCCCCGGCCAACATGCCCATCATCGCCAGGGGCAAGGTGATTTGGGAGGCTTCGTCGAAGATGACCACATCGAACTCCACATTGGCAAGGCGCTGCGAGCGCGTGGCGAAGGGCGTTGCCCCGACGATATAGCCGTGTTCCGAATAGGCAAAATCGGCCTCGGCGAAATAATGATAATTAGGCAAGAGCAGATCACGCGCCGCGCCATGCTGCCCTATTTTACAGAGCGGCAGCGCCGGATCGAGACGGTAGATTTTATTGAGGGCGTTGTTGATCGCCCGGTGGGTCAGGGCCGTGACCAGTACCCGGTAGCCATCGGCCACCAGCAGCCGCGCCAGTTGTGCCAGCGCCAGGGTTTTGCCAGTTCCCGGTGGCCCCTGGATGAGATAGGTCAGGTCGGTGGCGTAGGCGTTGGCCAGGGCTTCGCATTGCGTATCGTTGAGACCCTCTTCGTGGGCGGCTTCCCAGGCGCGCTCGTAGCGAGCGTAATCAATCGTAGGGGCCAGGTCGCCACTGATCAGCGGTAAGATGAACTCCCGTCCGCGAACCGTGTCACTGACCTGATCGAGGGTATCCAGGAACATGCTGCTTAAATCCAACATGCTCTCATCGGCTATCCAGCCGCCGGGATATTTTTGCAGCAAAAAAGGTTTGCCGTCCGTGACGATCACATCCAGGCGGGTTTCGTCATCATAATCCAGAAAGCACTGGATGGTCTCTGGCCCGCGGGGATTGCCGCGGTGCAGCACCAGCAGGTCGCCATCGCGAAAACGCGAGTCGTTGATGCGGCACTCCAATTTCAGCGCTTCGCCTTTCATCCCGGCAACGTGCAGACCTTCGATGGCATAGCCCTGCTGGATGCGTTGAGCCAGCGGTAATGACCACTGTTTTTCGAGTTGTAGGCGTTGGGTTGCGTATTCGCGGTTGATGAAGGATTTGAGCCGCTCAAGCAGCTTCAGGTAGTCGGTGGACATTGTGCCCCCAAATTGGCGTTATGGGTTCAGCCATTCAATATGGACAATTTCGGTTACGGATTGGAATTCGGGATCGCCGGTCAGGATGATACCATTTTCTTCCTGGGCAAGGGCAACAATAAAAGCATCGGCGTAGGAAAGAGCGTAATTGGCCTAGATGCGTTCGCAGACCGATTTAGCGCTTAAATAGACCATCGGGTCGTAACTGTCCAGAATGAACACACCGTCAGGCTTCACGCTCGCGCTCCTGGCGATGTTCTTCAACGATGGCTTCCGTCAGCGAATCGGGGCCGTTGAACAAACCGGCGCCCGTCTGAATGGGATCATCGAATATGCGCACAATGGATAACACGCCGCCGTAGTCCACGATTTGAACTTCGGTGCCGGGGGTGAGCTGATATTTTCTGCGTAATCCGGCAGGGATCACCACCCGGCCCTTTTGAGAAATAGTCAGGGTTGTCATACGAAACTCCTATATCTTGCGCTGCCGGAAGTGTAACATAGCTTCGTGTGATTCTTCGTTTTCCCGCTGCAAAATAACTTGTTAGTATACGATTAGCACTCGCGAGACGTTGCAGTGCTGCAGCCCGGCGCATCTGGGTATATACTACGTATAGTCGTTTAGCGATTGGAACGTAGTCATACCGGGTAGTTCTACGTAGGGACAATCGAGTTACATTATGGGAAGCCCATCACTCAACTGATCCTTTGCACTCCAAAAAGTCCGTTAACTTGTTTGATTGCCCAATCGAATCCACTAAACTGAGAAACAGAATAGTGCACGATCTTCTGTCAGCTCGAATCTGTGTGTGAAAAACCATCCCTAAAAACAGATGCGCCCGGCCCCATTGCCTGGCGGGGAGAAGCCAGGCGGCTGAAAAAGGAGGCCGTTTATGTCTTCAGAAGTCGCTACTCGCTTCATTGGTCTGGATGCGCACAAATACTATCTGGTGGCGATTGGGGTGAACGCAGAGCTTGAGAAAGTCTTTGGTCCGCACCGCATATCTTTGACATCGCTGGAAGATTGGGTAGACAAACACCTGAAACCCGATGATGCCGTGGTGATCGAGATGAGTACCAACTCATACGAACTGCATGATGCCATCGCTCCGCATGTGCATTCTGTGACCCTGGTGCATCCGCCCTATGTAGCCTTGATTACGCGTGCTCAGGTCAAAACAGACCGCAAAGCTGCTGAAACGCTGGCACAGTTAGTTACACGCTGCCGGTTTGCTGCCGGGCATCTGGGTTCCGCCGGTTGAAGTGCGGGAGCTGCGTGCCCTGGTCGCCTACCGCAAGCGGATGGTTAGCCTGTCCACGCAAGCCAAGAACCGGCTGCAAGCCATTTTGCATCGCAATCGTATCATGCCGCCCGAGGGTGAAACCTTCACGGACGACAAACTGGATTGGTGGCTTGATCTGCCACTTTCAAAGATGGAGCAGTTTCGGGTGCAATCGAACCTGGACACGCTGGATTTCGCCCAGTCACAACTCACCAAAATTCAGGATAATCTCATTGATTTGGCATCCGAAGATGATCGGGTTCCGCTTTTAATCCAGTTGCCGGGTTTTGGTATTGTGGTTGCCATGACCGTTCTGGCTGCTGTTGGGGATATTACGCGTTTTCCAACGGCCAAGCATTTGGTAGGCTATGCGGGATTGGGGGCACGAGTGCATGACAGCGGGCTGACCCGCAAGACGGGTGGCATTACCAAATCCGGTCGCCGTGATTTGCGCAACGCGATGGTGCAGGCCGCACGGATCGCTTCCCAACATGATCCTGCGTGGCAGGCCGAAATGGATCGCTTGCGAAAAAGGCTGATCTATCAGAAAGCCGTAATTGCCATCGCCAGAAAATTGTTGGTGGTAGTTTGGCATGTTCTCACAAAAGGCGAAGCCGACCGCCGCGCCAATCCCGACAGAGTTGCCACCAAGCTGATGCTGCACGCCTATGCCCTTAAAGAACAGCGCCGCAACGGACAAAGCGCGCCCGAATATGTCAGCCAGCAGTTGGAGCGTTTGAAACTCCCACTGCAAACCTTCCGCATGAACGGCAGGACGGTTACGCTTCCCGTAGTTGGTGATTAGAGTCAAATCCTGACTTCACCGTCAGGCCAGTGATAACAGAAATGTTCAGTGCAGCCATTTTCTCTTGAAAATGGTCGGTTGAACGCGGGGAAAATCTATTCGAAAGTGGTAAGGTTCCAATTAGCGGCAGGGTTTCGAGTTTTCCTGCAAAGGCTACTATTCAGGATCAATTCAGCACCCCCCAACAGAAGGCGAGCAGAGCTGGGTGACCGGTTCGCTCGTCTTTCAATTTAACAATCTGTTCAACGAATTCGCCAGAAAAATTAGCATGGTTCCGGGTTTTCTTGCATAGGTAATAATTCAGGATCGCTGCAGCCCCCCAAACGGAAGGCGAGCAGAGCTAAGCTCACGGTTGCCATCTTCATATGTCAAATGAGATCACCAACGGCTAAACCTGTAATTATTACTATTTGTCCCGTCAACTAAATTAGGGACAAATCTGTGTTCAAATCAAGTAGGCGGTATCGGCGAACCTGATGACGTGCTGATGGGAAACTCCGGCTATGTAGCCATTGCAGCAGCTGTCAAAGTTTCCGGTGTTGATGTCGCGGTCAGGGTCATTGTCATCGTAGGCGTGGTCAGCTAGGTGTACTGTACGCCAAGGGGTGGTGATACAAGATAAGACCAAATAATTACTAACACCCAGGTGCGGGACAATTAGAAATTATTTCTTGAATTGTGAATCTTAGAGACAATATTCCAGCACATAGTAAGATTACACCTATAAGAAACCATAGTAGCCGATGTATACTAACAATATATTTGGGAAAACTTCTTCTCAGAAAATAAAGTTTTCGAATGAAATCTGATGATAGTGCCATTCCAATTGAGAAGACAAGTCCCAAAATAATAAACTGAAATATCTTTAAAAACTCTCCTACCCAATACGCCCAATCAGGTCCACCAATTCTCCAAAAATATGTTCTAAGCACTATTCCTGTCAATATACTAATTACTACAAGGCTAATGATTAGTGATCTAAAAAATAATTTCATTTTTGCTGCCTCACATTATATATTTCAATCTCCTGTCTTCGATTTCATTATTAGTTCGTAATAGTTCACTCCATTTAAACGATCCTCGATTGCCCAATTCCATCCCATTGACGAATTATGGGAGATTGATGCAGCATTGCCATAACCAACGCCAACACCAATTGTTGGTCCCCATGAATAGATAATACCTCTGCTTCCCGATGTGCATGAAACCATACGGGATCCTATTCCATATATCGCGCCTGAACTTGTGCAATTTCCTTCGATAATTCTTGTAATGGGATTACCATTATTCAGAGATGGAGTTCGATAGACACAGTCAGAAGAATAAGATCCATCTGGACATACATAGCCCTCAGAATAAGAACCTCCACCCCCCAATTTAAAGTTGTGAATATTTTTAAGTAAATCCAAGATGTTCGGAATGTCAATGTTAAAATCGGAAGAAATGTAATTGTTACCAAAACGATCCACTATATAGCTCACTCCAAAACCAAAGGGGCCACCCGAAATCGAAATATCAACTGAATGAAAATCAGGAAGGTCAGTTTTATCTGATCCATCAACGTAAAATCCGTATTTATTTGAACCTTGAAGCACATAATAGTGTGGAGAAGTATCCCGCCAATATTGTGCTGGTAACTCTCCTACTGTTGGCTGCAATAATACATAATCAAAGAAATCTCGAAGTGGTCGACTCCCCACCATAATTTGATCGCAATCTTGTTGCCACAATAGATAAGCTCCTTTGGACTGAATATATGGGTGAGAAGTTATGAGTATAGCGCTTCCCACGTGCAAAAAATCTCCATCCTCAGCGTCAAGTAAAGCTGAAAAGAATCCCCATTTATCATCATCTGGTAGCATTGGCGCAGGCATAGTTAGAGCAAGTGCATGCATAAGTGTTTCAAAGGGAGCATTACCCACTCCCATACTTGAAGCTATTTGCTCTTTACTGAACAATCCGGTTGGGTCCAATCTTGTTATTGGATTTGCTTTCGCGTATAAATATAGATTAGCTTCTAAACCTGATGGGTCTCTCTGTGTAAATCTTCCCGTGCTGCTGTCCAGATACCTAGCCCTGAGGTATGTGAGGTGGTTAATGTAACTGTCTTTCGCCTCACCGGTGAACTGGTAAACGCTTGAGCTGACACCAACACTATTAAGCGTATCACCATAGGGGGCATAACTCTGCGAGAGCGTCACCACACCCGCAGGATCAACCAATTGTCGCACAGAACCCAACGCATCGCCCAGGAAATATTCCGGCGAGTTGGTATCGGGGGCCAAGTTGTGCTGAGAGATACGTCCCACACCATACAGGTACGCATTTGTCCCATCATTCAGCACCTGGGTCAGTCCCATATTCAGGTCAAGGGTGTAGGGAACGCCGTCCACGCTGGTCAGGCGATTGGCAATATCGTAGGTGTAGGTGTTCGTGCCAGCCAGGGTGTCTTGCGTCAAACGATTGCCCACGGCGTCGTAGGTGTAGTGGAAATAGTCGCCGCTATCGTAATCGGCGGTGGTCAGGCGGCTTAGCGCATCGTAAGTATAGTTGATTATAACCGTATTCGTCTGTTGCAGATTGGCAACTGAAGGTGCCGGAAGCACATAAGAAATCGGCTGTACTGGTACTGCCATTGCCATCACATCCATACCGTGCGCTGCACCGCTGCCTGTACCCGGTGCAAAAATTTCAGTCGGATGCCGAGCGCAAACTCGCTATCATTTTAGATCGCGAATCTCAGAAGTGGTTTAAGCCCGCTTTGGGCCAATTCCAGATTTACTATCAGGAAGGCATCGAGCAAAAAGAATACCTGCCCGACTTTGTGGCTGAGACCGGGGAGAAAATTTATCTTCTGGAACCCAAACGCCAGAGTGAAATGGAAGATGAAATCGTGCTGGCTAAACGTGAAGCGGCCCAAACCTGGTGTCAACACGCCAGCCAACACGCCCTTACCCATAGTGGCAAACCCTGGCAATACACCCTGATCCCGCACGATACCATCAATGAGAACATGACCCTCGATGGGTTGTTGGCGCAGTATTAGATGGACTCATCAAACAGATCGGAACGGAGAAATAGCGATTCTGTAAAATTGCGCAAAGATGCCGGATGGATGGGCTGATGATATTTGGGGATATGGTCGAAGAAATTATTGCTACACTGGAGGATTTGATCCCAAACACATGACTCAACTTGGAAAACAGCCTCCACTATATCGCTTCATCCTGAATCCTTTTGATGATGTGCGCTTTTCGACCTGCCCCGAATGTGGTCAGCGCACCTTGCTGCGTAAAGTACCCCTGGTCGTGCATGTTGATCCCATCCAACCGGTTATGCTCAACAAACACTGCCGCTATTGCCCCGATTGCGATCTACTGATTGCCCATCAGAATGAACTAGAACACTTGCTGGTACTCACTTTTCAGCAGCGCGCCCCCGAAGTTATGGGGAACGATTACCTTGTTTTGGGAACAGTGGATAAAGATACCTGGCGCAAGCAGCAAAAAGAACCCATCCCAGTGGGCCAACTACCCGAGCATTTACACGATTTCAGGGAAGTTTTGAAGCTCAATTATGCGCCCGCTGGTTGGTATCCAGACGATCAGCCGTCTGCTCCAAGAGAAGCGCCATCTCCTGCAAAATCCACCGGCTGGCAGCCTGCATCGCTTTCGGCGAATATAAAATCGCCCGAACTCCCCGCTCCAACAATTGATGACCCCAAACAGGCGGAAGCCTTGCTCTCCAAAATGGAAGCGCATTTGCCGATTACGGCAGAAGTGCGGCGGTCTACGGCTAACTATCTGCGCGACCAGGGAGCCTTCATCCCACCCCATCGTCAGGTTTCGATCTCCAAAGTTTTCTACAGCGGTGATGAGGGCGGCATCGTCTGCGGCATATCGCCCAAAGACAGTAAAGAAGCCGTAGTGATCTCGCTCACCCATTTGAAGATTCCGTATGGCCATCCCCTGGAAAAAGAAATCCGCGAATTTCAGAAAGCACGGCTCAAAAAACTTTAGTCGCGCGTTACATTTCCTGCCCACGGATTGTCTGAGAAATTATTTGGGCGGATACCGGCCTATAATCCCAACAATCCACGCCCACGTCCAGGCTGTTCTTCAAGGGAGGTAGGTTGCCATGCGAGTGGCCGTAGAGATGCCAACTTCCGTAATGCGAACGATCCCAGACGCGCATCGAATAGTGGCACAAAACGATCAGTTGAGGTTGTTCCAGACCAGATATCGACAGCCTGATCGTGTGCAACGGTGGCAAGATTGCAACTGATTGGTCTAAACCTGGTACGTATTCCCATTTATGCAGCCAGCGTTTGTCGTGCCCGCCTGGGATAATAGAAATTGTCCCGTTGAGTTGTGAAAAGTAATGGTGTGCTTCTTCCGTCCCCGCCAGAGTGAAATCTCCCAAGTGGTAGACCGTATCCTCCGGATGAACGACCTGATTCCAGTTCCTGATGAGGGTGTCGTCCATCTCCTGCAAGGATGAAAAGGGACGCTCACAATATCGAATGACATTGGCGTGCCCGAAATGGGTATCGGCAGTGAACCAAACGGCCATGTATTTCCTCGTGTTCTATTCTATTGGCGAATCGATTGCATGCAAGATTTCATCGGCCTGATAGACACGATTGCGATCCTGGCCGGTGA
>JACKQG010006558.1_pt1 | contig 12181 bp, 14 predicted proteins | sample 8237621 | NCBI WGS metagenome assembly JACKQG01 (sample SAMN15677084, study PRJNA649215) | marine metagenome | biome: marine; feature: Black Sea; material: saline water; isolation source: suspended particulate matter (SPM) from the Black Sea western gyre | collected 2013-06-09/2013-06-10 | depth...
GCGGCTGTGGCTGTCATCGAATCTGTCCGGACCGAGACAACTCCGGGTCAGGCCACTGTTACCTTTGTCTGTTCCAGGGGCACGACCTATGGAAAGCCCTTCACCCTTACGAATCCCACCCGGGTATGTTTTGACATCAAGGGGACGCCTGCCAAGGAGCTTCCCCCCCAGGTCCAGCTCAAGGAAGGTCCTGTGAGAGAAATCCTCATTCAGGGTCGGGAAGGGGGCGATGCCGCGGTGGTGGCGTATATGCGGTATGCGGTGAACCAATCTCGCCTGGTGAGTTCAGGAAACAATGTTGTACTTGAAGTGACGGGAACCGTGCCGGAAAAGGAAGTTGCGGCGGCGCAGCCATCTCCCGGTGTTGCGACGGATCCCGATCTGCCGCAGATCCTGGACGTGGCCGTCACCCAGCGCAGGGGAAACCGGACACGCCTCAGCGTAAAGACGGACAGGAAGGTCACCTATGATGTAAAATTAGACGGAAACACGCTGCTCATCGACCTGAAAAACGGCACCATAAAACCCGAATTGATGAAAAAACTGGATTCCGAACATGCGGAAGGAGCGGTCAGCCGTGTCAAGGCCTTTTATTCCGCCTTAGATCGTCACGTATCCCTGAGAATAACCTTGAGGACGCTCATCCCGTACCACATTGCCCAGGAGGGTGAGGCGTTGAATATCGACTTTGATCCCCTCCCCGTGGAGGTTGCCCGCGTCTCCGAGACGCCTGCAGTCAAAGCGCCGGCAAAGGAACCCCCCAAACCCGTAGCAGCAAAAGAAAAAGCAGAACCCCGTCAGAAGGCGCCCGTGTACCGGCCCGCTGACACGGATAAGGGTAAGCCCGAGGGAACCCGATCCAACAACAGGGCCGGGCTTTTCGAGGCCACATCCAAACAATATGCGGGCCAGAGTATGAGCTTTGATTTTGTGGATACCGACATCAGAAATATCCTCAAATTGATCGCTGAAGTGGCAGGGATCAATATCGTCTGGGGAAGCGACGTTGAGGGGAAGATATCCATGAAGCTCGATAACATCCCGTGGGACCAGGCCCTGGAAATGATACTCAGGCCCAATGGCCTCACCTATCAGATCGAAGACGATGTCCTCTGGGTGGTTCCCAAGGCAAAACTGCGGGATATGGAGATCAGCGAAGGAAAGCGGAAGGGCGCCATGATGGCCGCAAAGAGACAACAGGGGATCTTTGAAGCCAAAATCATCGAATTCATTACCATCAGGCACAGAAAGGCGGCAGACATCTTTAAGATGTTGGTCGGAGACAAAGACGCAAAGCCGCCTCTCCCGGCCGCCCTGGATATAGAAGCGGCCGAGTCAAAGGAAACAGAAGAGGGGGAGCAGGAAAAAGGGAAAGAGGTAAAGATCGCCACATTGGATCTTTATCTCTCCTTTGACGCAGGGACCAACGTGATCATCGCCAACGGGGTCCGGGCAAAGGTCGACAAGGTCAAGGAACTCATCGCAAAATTAGACATCCCTGAAAAACAGATCATGATCGAGGCCCGGGTGGTGGATGCCCGGACTACTTTTTCCCGAGACCTTGGGATCCAGTGGCAGTCGCTTGATGGACAGAACCCCGGTTTCAGGAGGGAATGGTACAATACAGGTTCCAATTTTAGCGGTCTTACCCAATTTTCCACCAACGCCCCTTCCGGCTGGACCCCGAACATCGGCCTTGCCTTTGGTTGGCTCACAGACGGCGGGCTGGGCTCGATTGCTCTCGATGCCTCCCTGGCCTTAGGTGAAAACGACGGGAAGGTACACATTATTTCGGCGCCCAAGGTCTTGACCGTTAATGGCGGAAAGGCGGTGATTTCGAGGGGAGAAGTGAAATACTTTCCAATTAAGACCCTGGATACCGTTGATTATAAAGAGATTCCTGCCGTTCTCTCTCTGACGGTCAGTCCCACGGTGAGTGCCGACAATTCACATATCACAATGGCTGTAAAGGTTACTGATAACGTAGCAACGCGCGGCGAAGTTGCTGAAGGGCAGTACACGGTTCCCCCTGGAAGGACGGAGAAGACGATCGAAACGACGCTGATAGTCAGGACCGGAGAGACCGTGGTCATCGGCGGGATCTATCACAAAGAGGAGTCAACATTTGACAGTGGGGTCCCCTGGCTCAAGGACATTCCCTTATTAGGCTGGCTGTTCAAGGCCCAATACGACGATATGGTAAAGACTGAGCTGCTGATATTCCTGACACCCACGGTCGTGGACACCGTGAAGAAGGCGGAGAGTTAAGGCCCGGCAGGGGAATGCTGGAAACTTGAAACTTGAAACTTGGAACCTTTGAACCCGTGAACGCTTACTGATAAATGATAAATACCAGGTTCAATATTCGATATTCATATTTGATCCCCTTCTTCCTTTTCCTCTTTGCGGCCGGGTGTGCGGGCGACCAGGCCGCCACAAAGAAGAGGGCAGAGGCCCTGCAGCAATTAGGCACGGCGATGGCAGCCGAGGGGAATCTGCGGGGTGGGCTTGCCAAGCTATTGGAGGCGGTCAGGTTAGACCCTGACAACGCGGAATTGAATCATCAGGTGGCCATCGTTTTAAGGAACCTGGGAGAGTACAAACTGTCTCTCAAATACTTCCAGCGCACCCTTTCCCTCAACCCCAAGTTCTCCGAGGCCCGGAACAATTTGGGCACCCTTTACCTGCTGATGGGGGAATGGGACAGGGCGATCGCCTGTTTCCAGGAGGCTGTCGGTGATATGCTCTACACGACACCTCAATTCGCCTATAACAACATGGGGTATGCATATTTCAAAAAAGGCGATTATGACAAGGCCATCAAGAGTTACAAGCGGGCACTCAGTTCATCCCGGTCATACACGATCGCCCATTCCAACCTTGCCCAGGCCTATGCGGCAAAAGGAGAATTAGAGGCGGCCGTTGCCGCCTACAAGCAGGCGATATTGTATTTTCCAAAGGACCCTGTGGCCCATCTGGAGTTAGGGAAGCTGTACCTGAAAATGGACAAGAAAAAAGAGGCCAAAGAGGAGTTGGACCTGACCATCTGGGCCGCGCCCATGGCCATTCAGGCGAACGAGGCAAGGGAACTGCTGAAGGGGATTGACGAATGACGAATGACGAAGGACCAGTATCCAGTAACCAGTATCCAGTAACCAGCAACCAGTGGGCAGTGGACGGAATCTCCGGATGGATGGATAGGATGATTAGGATGATTGGATGGGTGGATGTTCCGTTTGAATAATCTGCGGATGGGATTGATCTTTGGGAAATCTTGAAATGAGGGATTCCTCTCTGAGCATCAAGGGAATATTTGTAAGAGAAAATGGAAGACAACAGAAAATATCTCCCGGAAATAATACGAAATATCAGGCAGATAGATTCGTACAAGATAATTTTGGTCGGCTCTTATGCCAGCGGTGTTTTCTCAATTATTTCTGAAAGCGGGAGTTCATTTTACAACGAAATAAAAAAAACGGGAAAAGTGCTGTATGAAAAGACAGGCTGAACACTGGCTCGACAACGCCAGTGGGAACCAAATTGCCGAACGAGAAAGGAAAGCGACTACCGATGTTTAAAAAATGTATTTCAAAAAGGCATAGAGGATAGATCTATGGAGGCAGTTCGAGTTCAGCAAATTGTTGTAAAAGATGGTGAGGTCTTAGTCACGGGAATACCCTGGAAAAAGGGCCAGGCCGTTGAAATTATCGTGTTATCCCAACCTCTGAAAACCAAGCCCCCTTCGCGGTTAACTGTACGGCAATTTCGCCAGTCAGGACTAATAGGCCTGTGGAAAGACCGTGACGACATCCGAGACAGCGCAACCTATGCCCGGAGCTTGAGGGAGCAAGGGCAAAAGCGTGGAGAAATCGAATTTGATCCTGTTAGATAGCGATGTAATGATCGACCTTCTGCGTCAATATCCGCCTGCGATAAGCTGGTTTGACACCCTTAACGACGACGAAGAGCTGCTCTTGCCCGGATACGTCGTGATGGAACTAATTCAGGGTTGCAGAAACAAGGTCGAGCAAGAGCGATTGCAGCTCGAGTTAGCGATTTACGGCATAGCCTGGCTCGCTCCAGTAGATTGTGGTAAGGCACTTGACGTTTTCACAGAGTATCGCCTCAGTGACAATGCCGGCCTGCTCGACGTGCTCATTGGTCAAACAGCGGTAGCATGGAGTGTACAGCTTTATACATTCAACCAGAAGCATTATCGCTTTATTCCAGGATTGCAGACTATCCAGCCGTACGAAAAGCCAATTTAGGACGGATTATTGCTTTAGGTCCCGGCGGAATGCGCCCCAGCAAAATAAACGATACCAAAAGGCCTCACGGGGCAGGCTAATGACGAATGACGAAGGACGAAGGACGAAGGACGATTGAATGACAACCGAATGACAATCGAATGACGTCCCGAAGGGACTAATGACTACCGAATGACGGCCGAAGGCCCAATGACGGCGCAGCCAAATATCCAGCATCCAGAAGGGGAATAAAAAAATGACCAATATGAGAGCTATCCGATCTGTTGTTACAATCGCCATCGCCGTTTGTCTTTTTGCCTTTATCGCATCCTGCGGGAGCGGGGGCGATTCCGGCGGCGCTGCAGGGGCAACTGGTTCGATTACACTGACAACTGATGCCGACAGCATCCTCGCCGACGGCAGCAGTTCCGCGAACATAACTGCCCTGGTGTTGGACAGCGCCGGCAACCCGGTCAGACATTTCACCGATGTGACCTTTTCCACAACCTTAGGCCACTTCAGAAACGGCAGCTCCACATATACGGTCCAGACCCAGCCCCCTCTTGTAGACGGCAAGCCCGACATTAAAGCCCCTCCGACCGGAATTGCAAAAGTTGCCTTGATATCAGGAACCACACCCGGGGTAGCCAAGGTCACGGTTTCGTCCAACCAGGTTACCAATCTGGTGAGAATTACATTCACGCACGCGGGCAATACAGGCGTGCCTGCACCGGAAGAATTCAGCCTTTCCGCCGCATATCTCAACATATCAGGTCTTTGGAAGGCCTCCCTTCAAGACAAGATCACCGCCAGTGTGGGGGATATCTATGGGAATGCCGTGGCCGACAGTACACCCATCGCCTTTAAAACCTACAACACCGGTGGTTTTTTCTCGGTGGATATAGATCCGACCGTCGGGGGACTGGCATCGAGCACTCTTTATACAACAGGCGGGCCCACTCCCTTGCAGGGATTTGTTTCGCTCACGGCCGAGACCACGGGTGGGTCCTCGACCCGGGTGACGGCCCTCGAGGTGGTACCCTACCCCGATCAACACATAATGTACGCGGGGACCGACGGGGGCGGTATCTACAAGTCCACAAACTACGGCGCCACATGGGAGACCGTAAGTCGATCCACTCAAAACCCCAGACAGGGCCAGAACCTGATAGACCCGTATATAAAGGGCCACAGCGCCATAGCGGTTGACCCGGATAACCACAACGTCGTCTATGCCGGCACAGGGTATCTTGGAAAGGGGAATGTCTTTCGATCCCTTGATGGCGCCATGAACTGGAACAGCAACAATGTGGAGCAGTGGAATGGCCTCTATGAGACCACCGCCGCGGTCCTGACCGTTGTTGCCGACGGGGATGACGACGCCACAACAGACTATCCCTATGTATGGATAGGGACCGAAGGGAGGGGCCCCCTCTATGCCGCGGATGGAAAGACCTTTCAGCCCTCGGGCGGCATCGCCACAACCCCTGCGGCAGGCGCTGGCAACACCGGAAACGGAACCATGTCACAGCCGGTTCTATCCTACAGCTCAAAGACCGAGACATGGACGGCCACCTGTGCCGGATCGACTGCAGCGGCCACCACTCCGACCTTTTCAGGCACCGGAAACGGCGGCATGTCGGCCGTGACCACAAGCTCTTCCACCGTGACCGAGACGTGGTCCGTCATCTACCAGGCAAGTGTTGGCGACGTGACCCAGACCGGCACGGGAAACGGGAAGGTCTCGGATATCGCTATGACAAATCCCAACGTGGCTGTTGAGACATGGACACTGACGTGTACATCTACCGGTGCAGGAGGAACAGCCAGCGAAGTAACAGGCACAGCAAGGCCAAAGGGAAATGTAACCGGAATTTCCGTGTCTGCAACAGGCCCTGCAGAAGAAACGTTTACGCTTAGACGCAACGCTGACGTCGCCCAGAATTTTACTGTGATTGGCGATAAAGGAGGCAGTTTTGGAACTATTTTGGCCGACGGGGCAGCTCACACATTGTCGGACTCTAGCGCTACCTACACGATTACTATGACAATCAGCGTTTCGGTGGCTCCCAATCTCTACTTAACCGACGAGACTTTCATCTTCAGCTGGACCAAAAGCGGGGGGACCTTTAGTGTGTGCAGTAATGTCGCAGGCTGTTATTCCGACGCCACGGTAGGCAAGACATACAGCGATAGCGGGCTCACGTTCATAATCAGACAGGGCACAACTGCTTTTGCGGTGGGTGACACCTTCACTTTTACCATCACCATAGACTGGTATGTATCGGGCACGGTGTCCGGTCCCCAGACCAACACCGCCACCACGGGAACGGCCTACACCTCGGACAGCAGCGAGGTCTCTTTTACCATCTGGCAGGGTACAACAGATTACGCGATCGGCGACACGTTTACCTTCAGCACCACTGCCGGGCTGACCTACTGGATTGTGGCGGGGACCGTATCGGGCACGCAGGCAAAACTGGCATTTGCCAGCAACGATACCATTGTTCAGGGATACTATTCCGACGGGCGGGAGGTCTATTTTGTAATAACCGAGGGGACAACCCCATTCGCGGTGGGTGACACCTTCTCATTTGCGGTCACCGCCAATACCCTGAACCACGGCTGGACCGTGTGGGATATGGTCAAGGTCCCCGATACCCACGGGGCCACTGCTATTCTTTACGCCGGGACCGCAACCGGGGTGTACAAGACCACAAACGGGGCCCAGACCTGGAGTTCTCTGACGTTATTTACCGGTGACTATATAATAGCCTTGGCGCTTTATCCCACTGCCACCGGGGCAGGCACCGACATAATTTATGCGGGCACCCAGAATGCGGGGGTGTGGGCAAGCTCGAACAGCGGAACAACATGGACCCAGTATGTGGCAGGCATCGATTCCGGTCAGGGGGCCACCATAAAAGACCTCATGGTGGATCCCGTTAACCACCGGCTCTATGCCATCGCCTATAATGGGCCCGTCACCGGGGCAACCGGGAGCGTCTATATCCATACATTGAATTCCAACGGAACAATGACCGCAGACCCATGGGTCAAGGCCAATACCGGCCTTACCGGAACCGCGCTGCACGCCCTCGGGTCAGACATCCCTTCCAGCCCGTCAGCGATTTTTGTGGGGGGTGAAGGGATAAGCCTCCATAAGGCGACGAGCGGATTGGACAGCGGGACCCCGTCCTGGTATGAGAGCAAGAGCGGTATCAGCAACCTCATTATGGCCAGGATGCCCGTGCTCTTTTCAGGTGAGTGCTTTATGACGGTATACCGTATGAACTTCGGCGATGGACGTTCTTACTTTGAGATATATATTGAGGACATAAACGGGAATCCTCCCATTATGGGTTCAACGTTTTCGGTCAAAGGATATGATTCTCAAGACACATTGCTTGGCACATATTGGGACATAACATATCCTGAGTGCTATACAACTCCACACGGATCTTTTATCCATGGGACATTCCGGGATCCATCAGACGGCGCTACGAATGATCCCTATTGGGTATTAGCTGACTATAGAGGCGACCTGGCCTATGTGACGTTTGAATTTACGCCAACCTGCGAGGCCGAAGCGCCGGGTTGTTCCGGCAGCACGCAGTCGGTAAGTTACTGGGAATAGGGGACGTTCGTTCATATTCACCTTGTTGGCAGCAACCTCGGGAAATGGGCGATTATGGGGTCGCAGGCGCATAGTTGGTAGTTTAATTGAGACAATTATCGATATTGCCAAAATTGGTATTTCCGATAATTTGCGATATACGATTTTGGCTTAACCCCACAGTAACCCCTTAACCCTTCAGCTATGGTGATAGGCCCCGCTTTGCTTTCCGGGTAAGTGAGAGAACATATGTCACCGCCCGCTTCGCTCAAGACGCTAAGACCGCAAAGGGGTTTTTTGTTGGTGCACGTTCAAGCTGTGTCATTTCTTTGCGAAAATGGCCCGAAGATGGGCGTAGTACTCTTAGGCCTGGAGAGAGTACACAATGACCAAAATTGAGTTTGAATGGGACGAGGAAAAGACACAAATCAATCTGGAAAAACACAAAGTCAGCTTTGAAGAAAGCGTTACAGTTTTTCACGATCTGCTTGTGGCAACGATGTCTGATCCTGACCATTCTGACGATGAGCAGCGATACATTGCCATAGGTCAGTCAGCAAAAGGGCGTATTCTCATTATATCGTACACAGAGCGACAAGGCAGGACGCGAATTATCAGTTGCCGGAAAGCGACACCGAGGGAGCGAAAAACCTATGAAGAAGGTATCTTCTAAGTTAGTTCAAGGTAATGACATGCGTGAGGAGTATGAATTCGAGGGAGCGGTGCGTGGCAAGCACTACAAGCCTATGCATGAAGGATATACTGTGCACATCCATCAAGCAGATGGGACCACACAAGTCCGGAACTATGCGTTGACTAATGGCACCGTATTCCTTCATCCCGACGTGCGTAAATACTTTCCTGACTCGGACGCTGTTAACTCTGCGTTGCGTTCTCTGATAGCGTTGATGGAAGCAATTCCGCACGGGGTCGTTGACAAAGGAACGCGGGACGTCCATAAGAAACTAAGAAACTTGCCAGGCGTACAATGATTTGACTCTCACAGAGCCCGCAGAGCACACAGAGAAAAGCAGAAAAAACTCCGTGAACGTTGTGAGATCTGTAAGGAACGCGGGACGTCCATAAGAAACTAAGAAACTTGCCAGGCGTACAATGATTTGACTCTCACAGAGCCCGCAGAGCACACAGTAAGAATAGAATGGAATGGGGGACGTTGGTAGCTTTAGATGCGTGTCATATCCAAAAAGCCGTTAAGAGACTTCTGGGAACGCCATCCCGAATCAAAATCTATCCTTGAGACCTGGTTTAAAAAGGCGGGCCAGGCGAGGGCAACTTCTTTCCCGGAGCTTCGCCAGACATTTGTTTCGGCCGACTATGTGGATGGTATAACAGTGTTTAATGTGGGTGGAAACAAATATCGTATAGCAGCGGTTATCCATTACGAAAAACAACGACTTTATGTCCGCCAGGTAATGACCCATGGGGAATACAACCGTAATGACTGGAGGCGCAAATGAGCACATCCATCGATTTTCAAAGACTCGTTCCCGCCTGGCGAGAGGTTCAGGCGGCAGCTCCTGTTTCACATATCGAATCTGAGAAAGATTACGACCAAATGACGGCTTTGTTGAACAGCCTTCTTGATGTTGTCCGAGACGATGAAAAGCACCCCCTTTACTCCCTCATTTCAGTGGTCGGAGACCTGATTGAGACTTACGAGAGCGCCCTCGATCCGTTTTCTGTATAAGAATGGGGGACGTGTTAGAATTAGGGGACGTTCTTTCATATTTAAGCTGTTGACGGCTGTTGACGGCATTCTTAACTAAAGCACGTCTTTTTGAAGTGTTCACGATCCTGGCGTTTGTGAATTTATGCGAGACTTTCAGTAGATGAGTCTACAATTTGAATGGGACAAGCGAAAAGCTGAGAAAAATATTAGCAAGCATGGTGTTAGCTTTGAAGAAGCCAAAACTGTTTTCGGTGATCCATTGGCCCATATTTTTGACGACGAATGGCATTCTTTCAGTGAAAGACGTGAAATAATAATCGGTCATTCAGAGAGAAATCGGTTGTTAGTAGTCTGTTTTACAGAAAAATCTAAAGGCGTTATTCGAATATTCAGCTCACGGCCAGTAACTGGAAAGGAGCGTAGGGACTATGCCAAACACACGGCATCTAAATGAAGATATGTTATCGGAGTATGAATTTGATTATAAAAAGGCAAAGCAAAACAGATTTGCCGAAGAATATAGCATAACTGTTACTCTCGATCCAGATGTGGCAGAGGTCTTTACATCCTCAGAATCAGTCAATAAAGCCCTTAGAGCAGTCATTTCAGCTATTCCAAGGAACGCGGGACGTCCATAAGAAACTAAGAAACTTGCCAGGCGTACAATGATTTGACTCTCACAGAGCCCGCAGAGCACACAGAGAAAAGCAGAAAAAACTCCGTGAACGTTGTGAGATCTGTGAGAGGAAGAATATGTGGGAAATATGAGTTTGAGAAAGGTAGCAGATGCTGGAAGGTATTCCTTAACCTGCCCCATTTAGTCGTTATGGTTGCTGACCCGGAATATATATTGGCCATGAAATCTCTGTCAGCACGAATCGATGCAACGGATGGCGGGGATATTGTGTTTCTGGCCAAAGCGCTGAAGATCACATCTGTTGAGGAGGTTTTTGAAATAATAGAAAAATATTATCCACGCCGAATGATCAAGCCGGCGACGCAATTCTTTTTAGAGGAAGTGTTCAGTGAAAGAGCGGACCGTTCGGGAAGTTAAAACGGCTATATTGGAATATGGGCAAGACTGGCGAATTCCGTTTATGGAATTTGTAGATGATTTTCGCCGTACGCGGAATTGTCGTCTGATAGAGAAGCCTTTTCCCTTAAGTGATGAGAATATCGATTCGCTGTTGGCTTCAACCGTAGAATATTTATGCGATGAACTCGGAATTGAAGCACCGGATTGGGTCTGGGAAGTTCCTTCCTGTAAAGCGCCCTGGTTTGTTTCCGGGTATGAAAATTTAAAAGCAATATCGATCGCAGAAAGCCCCGTGTTTTTTCGCAGAAGGAAAATTTTTGTATTGGAGAATTTTCTTTCACGAGCATAGGGAACGATACCAGAGCACACAGAGAAAGGAAAAAACTCCGTGAGAGAATAGGGGACGTTGGTTTGTATTTGACTTGTTGGCGGCAACCCCACGCGCGGGTTAGCAGGATCTGCATCCGGTTGGCGTATCGGTTCAAAGAGTTCGGATGGACCATTTTCAAGAGTTTTTGAAAGTGCTCAAGGCGATGGAGGATGAAGGGGTGGACTATATCCTGATTGGAGGGTTTGCCGTCATCCTCCATGGACTGCCCCGTTTCACGATGGATATGGATTTCTTCATAAAGATGGCAGAGAAGAACGTCCAAAAGCTGAGAAAAGCACTATATTCCGTATTTGCCGATTCTGATATAGAGGAAATTACATTTGACGATTTAGCAAAGTACCCTGTAATTCGCTATGGAACACCAAGCGGATTTCATATTGATATCATGGCACAGTTGGGAGAAACTGCGACGTATGAAGACTTGGAATATGAGACCATGGAGGTTCAGGGGCAGAAGATAAGAGTTGCTACGGCGGAAACACTGCTCAAGTTGAAAGAGGGAACGATTCGGCCTGAGGACAAAGGGGATGCCCTCTTTTTGAAGGAACTTGTCGAGAGAAAAAGAAGATAGGATGCCAATAGAAAAGTTCAGGACTTTTGAAGCCGCGAGACGGGCGCTCTGGTGTTTTGAGCCTGATGCGGAATACTATCGGAAGGTAGCTGACCACTTCAATCTCGGCCGAAAGCTGTGTCCAAGAAACTGCCCAAAAGGGGTATTCAAGTATCGCTCTGTTTCAGAAGCAGATAGAAATAGCCTGTATGGAATAGGGGACGCTCTTTCATATTTCAGTTATTGATGGCAACCCCTGGAAATGGCCTGTTAAATTCTTCGTGGCTTTGTGGTTCTGTGTGAGAATAGTAATTGCTGAATTCTGGAATGGTGAAATGCTGGAATGCTGACATGCAGGGAGGCACGCCATCAATACCTTTTTGCGGTCTGAAGAGTTCAATAACTGGTTATCCGGTCTCAGAGACAAAATAGGCAAGGCTCGCATTTTGCATCGACTTGATGCGGCAGCCGCAGGGAATTTTGGAGACTGCGAACCGGTGGGCGAAGGCGTCTCCGAAATGCGCATTCATGTTGGCCCAGGCTACCGGGTATACTACACTCGACGTGCCGAGGTGGTCTATCTGCTGCTTCTTGGTGGCGAAAAATCATCGCAGAAAAGAGACATCAAGCGTGCCATAGAGATGGCGCGCA
>JACKQG010006559.1_pt1 | contig 12181 bp, 11 predicted proteins | sample 8237621 | NCBI WGS metagenome assembly JACKQG01 (sample SAMN15677084, study PRJNA649215) | marine metagenome | biome: marine; feature: Black Sea; material: saline water; isolation source: suspended particulate matter (SPM) from the Black Sea western gyre | collected 2013-06-09/2013-06-10 | depth...
TGCTGGCCGGCCTCAAGGCCGGCGCCCGCCCGGAGGAGATCGCCCAGGCGGCCGCCGAGGTCAAGCAGCTCGAGGCGAGCGCCGCCTTCGCCGACAACGACCTGAAGCGCATCGAGCAGATGGTCACGAGCGGCTCCATGCCAGGCGAGGCGCTGGAGAAGGCGCGGGTGGCCCAGGTCAGGAGCGCCTCCCAGCTCGCCGTCGCGCGGGAGAAGCTTGGGATGCTCCGGACCGGCCCCACGGCCACGGCCGTCGCGGTCCAGGAGGCGTTGGTCCAGGAGTCCGCCGCCCGCCTTGAAAAAGCCCGGGGCACCCTGGCGGAATGTGTGCTCCAAGCCCCCTTTGACGGCGTGGTGTCGCGGGTGCATGTGCGGCCCGGGGACCTGGCCACGGCTCGGGGTCCGCTGCTTGACCTGCTGGAGAAGGACTCGCTGGTCGTCCGCTTCGGGGTCCCGGAGGCGTACTCGGCGGCGGTCCGGGAAGGCGCTCCCGTCGCGCTGGCCTTCGACGCCTTGCCCGGCCGGAGATTCGAGACGGCTGTCGCCCGTGCCTATCCCGAGATCGACCCCCGGACCCGGACCCGCCTGGCCGAGGCCGGGGTCGATGCCGCCTGGGGCGCCGCGCCGGGTATGTTCGCCCGGGTGGTCCTGACCGTCGACCGGGCGGAGGGCGCGCTCGCCGTGCCGGAAGCCGCCGTGCTTACCGATCCGCGGGGGGACCGGTTCGTCTTCGTTTTCGACGGCGGGCGGGCGCTGCGCCGGATCGTCCGCACCGGCCTGGAGGCCGGCGGATTGGTCCAGATACTGGAGGGGGCCCAGGCCACAGAACAGGTCATCACGGCCGGCCCCGAGACCCTGAAGGACGGCGCGGCGGTCCGCCTGCCGGAGCCCAAGCCGGCCTCGCCGTCCGGGGCCGGGGACGAGAGGTAGCGCATCATGAAGATCACCGCCGCCGCCCTGAAGCGCCCCATCGCCGTGACGGTGCTGGCCGTGGCCGTGTTCGCCTCCGGTCTGTTCAGCCTCCGGCAGCTCGAGGTGGACTACCTGCCGCAGATCACCTACCCGATGATCAAGATCCACATCTGGTGGCGCGGCGCCACGCCGGACGAGATCGAGACGAACCTGGCCGACCCGATCGAGCAGGTCATGGCCACGGTCGACAATGTCGACTACCTTGATTCCTCCAGCATCGAGGGGATGTACACGCTGCTGGTCAACTTCCGCTTCGGGGTGAGCGTCGAGGCGGCCTACCAGGATGTCATGGCCGCCATGGGGCGAATCGCCCGCCGGCTCCCGCCCGACATCGACCCGCCGGTCATCATCAAGGCCGACCCGTCGCAGCTCCCCGTCATGGAGGTGGCCATCTCTTCCGACTCGCGCGGCCTGGTCTGGCTGCGGGAGTGGGCCGAGAACTGGCTGGCCGACCGCCTGACCGCCGTCCCCGGCACGGCCGGCGTGGAGGCCGTCGGCGGGCTTCAGCGCGAGATCCGGGTGTTGATCGATCCGCCGCGCCTGGCCGCCTACGACCTGGCCCCGGCGGCTATCGCCCGGGCCCTGTACGAGGAGAACCGCGAGATGTTCGCCGGGCGCGTGACCGTCAAGACGCGGGAGATCATCGCCCGCACCATGGGCGAGTTCGAGAGCCTGGACGAGATCCGCGACGTGGTCGTGGCGCGCGGCCCCGGTGGCGTGATGGTCCGGCTCAAGGACGTGGCCACGGTCGTGGACTCGCACGAGGAGTTGCGCGTCAACACCCGTTTCAACGGCCGCCCCTGCGTCAAGCTCAACGTGCTAAAGCAGGCCGAGGCCAACACCGTGGCCGTGGCCCTGGCCGTGCAGCGGCGTCTCTCCGAGCTGCGGGCGGAGATCCCCGAGGACATCGAGTTCGGTTTCGTGGAGAACCAGGGCGATTACGTCCTGGGGGCCATCCGCAGCGTGCAGAGCTCCGCCCTGCTGGCCGCCGTCCTGGTCATCCTGATCGTCTATCTCTTCCTGGGCCGCTGGCGCCAGGTGCTGGTGATGGTTGTCGCCCTTCCCCTCACCCTGCTGGCCAACGCCTTCCTCATGAAGGCGGCCGGCTTCTCGATCAACGTCTTCTCGCTCGGCGGCCTGGTGGTGGCGCTGGGCGTGATCCTGGACAACTCCATCGTGGTCATGGAGAACATCACCCGCCTGCGGGCTGAAGGCCGCGACGGCTTCGCCCTGCAAGGCGCGGCCGAGGTCGGCTCGGCCATCACCGCCGCCACGCTGACGTTCCTGGCCATCTTCCTGCCCTTCCTGTTCGTCCCCGGCCTGGCCGCCCTGCTCTTCAAGGAGCTGGTCCTGGTCGTGGCGGGAATCGTCGCCATCTCGCTTCTGGTGGCCGTGACCCTGACACCCTTGCTGACCGACCGGCTGCTCCGCGGCGAGCGGGCCGGGTGGCTCTCCGGGCCGGCGCGGCTGTTCGACGGCCTGCTGCAGGCGGTCATGCGGCGCTACTCTGCCGCCCTGGCCGGCTGCCTGCGGGCCCGGTGGACCGTGATCGCCGTCGCCGTCGCCGTCTTCGCCGGCAGCCTCCTCCTGGCCGTGCGGCTTGGCACCGAGTTCCTCCCCCGGCTCGATGACGGCCGCGTCATGATCAAGGTCAAGATGCCGGCGGGCACCGCCGTGGGCGAGGTGGACCGGATCCTGGCGGGAATCGAGCAGCAGATCAAGGATCTGCCGGAGATAAGCAGCCGCTTCACCCTGGCCGGCGGCAAGGTCTGGGGGCTGGCCACCTACGAGATCGCCAACGAGGGGGAGGTCGATCTCCAACTGGTGCCCAAGTCCCGCCGCCGCCTCTCCACCGAGCGGTTCATCGAGAAGATCCGGCCGCTGGTGGCCAAGGTGCCCGCGCCCGGCGGGAAGGTGCCCGTCATGCAGATGAAGGTGAAGGGCATCCGCCAGATCGGCGAGCAGCAGGTGGAGGTGGAGGTGCGGGGCGCGGAGATCGGGCCGATATATGAGTTCGCCTTGCAGGCGGCCGCCCGGCTGGCCGAGACCCCGGGGCTCGCCAACGTCAATATCTCGATGGACATGACCAAGCCCGAGTACCGGGTGTACGTGGACCGCGCCCGCGTTTCGGACCTGGGCCTCACGGTGCAGCAGGTGGCCGGCACGCTGCGGACCCTGGTTACCGGCCTGGTGGCCACGCAGTACCGCGAGGAGGGCGAGTACTACGATATCCGCGTGCTGGTTCCGGAGACCCGCCTGGCCGGCCCGGCTGACCTGGAGAGCCTGGTCCTGGCGGTGAAGGAAGGGCGGCCCGTCTACCTGCGGGACGTGGCCGAGGTGCGGCGCGCCGTGGGGCCGATCGAGATCGTCCGCAAGGACCAGGTCAAGCAGGTCATCGTCCGCGCCGACGCGGCCGCCGGCGTCAGCGTCGGCGAGGCGAATACCCTGGCCGGACGAGCCGTATCCGCCCTGGAGCGCCCCCCCGGCGTCTCCTTCGCCCTGGGCGGCCAGGCCCAGATGATGGCCGAGAACCGCCGCTCCATGGGGCTCACCATCGCCTTCGCGATCCTCTTCGCCTTCGTGGTGCTGGCCATCCAATTCGATTCCTTCTCCCTGCCGTTCCTGGTCATCATCAACGTGCCGCTGGCCCTGACAGGGGCCTTCCTGGCGCTGTACGCGGTGCACATCCCCATCGGGGTCACGGTGCTCATCGGCCTGGTGGTCATGATGGGCGGCATCGTCTCCCAGGGCGTGGTGCTGCTCGAACTGGCCGAGGAGTACCGCGCGGCGGGAGAATCCCCGCTGGCGGCCGTGCTCCGCGCCGCCCCGGTGCGGCTGCGGCCCATCCTGATGACCCAGCTGACCACGGTCATGGGGCTGGTCCCCCTGGCGCTCAACCTGGGCGAGGGCGGCGACATGCTCCAGCCCATGGCCGTGGCCGTGATCGGCGGGCTGCTGTACTCGCTGGTGCTGACGCTCTTCTTCCTGCCCTGCGCCTACGCGGCGCTGATGGCCGGAAGCCGGATCAAGCTAGCCCTCAGCAGTCCACCTGCTTAGAGGGCGTTGTGATGAGGCAAAATGATGATTAACGGGGATAACATGATACACGGCTCAATCGTGCAAGCACGCTTATCTTATTGAACAGGAGGTGAAAAACGTGAAGATCCAGATATTGGGAACCGGCTGCCCGAAGTGCCAGAAGCTGGCGGAGAACGCCGCGCAGGCGGCGGGCGAGCTCGGGCTGGACTACGAACTGGAGAAGGTCACGGGCCTCAACGATATCATGGCCTTCGGCGTCATGATCACGCCGGCCCTGGCGGTGGACGGCGAGGTCAAGACGGCCGGCAAGGTCCCCGCCGTTGAGGAGATCAAGACCCTCCTCGCCTAGCGAGAGGGATGGCTTATAGCAAGGAAAGGATGATTGTCATGAGCGAAAATAACAGCTGCGCCTGCAACGCCGCGCCGACCCTGATCTTCGCCTGCTCCGGCTCCGCCGACGTGGGCGCCGTGGCCGACCTGGCCGCCCGCAGCCTGACCCGCACGGGGGCCGGCAACATGTTCTGCCTGGCCGGGATCGGCGGCCAGGTGAGCGGGATCGTGAAGAGCACCGAGGTGGCCGCGAAGGTGCTGGCCATCGACGGGTGCCCGCTCGACTGCGCCCGGAAGACCCTGGAGCGGGGAGCCAAGAAGGAGTTCATTCACCTGCGCATCTCCGACCTGGGCTTCAATAAAGGCCAGACCCCGGTGACGGAGGAGACCGTGGCCGCCGTGGCGGCCCGGGGAGCGGAACTGCTGCGGAAGGGAGCGGTGAACTGTGGAGGAACATCTGCCAGATAACGGGTCTCCGGGCGGCATGAAGCCCTGGGTCAGGGCGGTGATCATCGTTGCCGTCCTGGTGGCGGTGGTCGTCCTGGTCCGTTATAAACAATGCTGCATCGTCCCGCCCAGCCAGTCGGTTGAGGAACCAAGACCGGCGGCGGAGATACCCGCGGCCGTCTCGCCGGCGATGGAAGAACCAGGTGAAACTGCCCCACCGGCCGGCCGGACATTACCGCGCCTGGTTGATCTCGGTGCCAAATCCTGCATCCCCTGCAAGATGATGGAGCCGGTGCTGGAAGAGCTCACGACGGAGTACGAAGGCCGGCTCCAAGTCGAGTTCATCGATGTCTGGAAGGACAGGGAAGCGGGGCAAAAATATGGCATCCGGGTGATCCCCACCCAGGTCTTCATCGACGCTTCGGGTAAAGAACTCTTCCGGCACGAAGGCTACTACTCCAAGGAGGACATCCTCGGCAAGTGGAACGAGCTGGGCGTGAACCTGAACAAAGGAGCTGACAGCAATGAACCGGGTAACTAAACTCACCAGACTCCTGGCGGCCGGCGCCTGCCTGCTGGCGGTTTGCCTCTCGCCGGGTCCGGCCCGGTCCGCCGGGCTTCACGATGCTCCCACGGTTGAATCCGCCTACCCCGGGCTGTCCGCCGGCCCCCTGTCATTGGCCCGGCTCGGCGAGCTTCCCGGCGGCACCGTCCTGCGCGTCGCGGGCGAGGAAATCGAGATCACGGCGCAGAAGCTCGACCAGGGGATCGCGGAGATCGCGCCCTCGATCCAGGATGAATTGAAACGAAACCGCTTCTACGTGCTGGAGCAGACGGCGGCGGACGCGATCCTCCGCAAGTTGGCCCTGAAAGATCGGCAGGCCGCGGAAACCGAAGCCCCGTCCGCCGACGCGCAGGAGATGGTGCGCGCGTTCCTGGAGCAGGTGGCGGGCGCGCCGGAAGTGACCGCGGAGGAAGTCGTCACGTTCTACCAGGGGTCACCGCAGGAAACGGAATATAACCCACGTTAAGGAATTTTCCTCCCTCGCCACAACCCTGTCATTCTGAAGTGTACCCCAACCCGACGTCAGGCATCCGCTCCAAACAGCGTCAGAATAGGACCGTTTTTATATTGTTTGACACCTCCCGGCCAAAGGTCATAGAATCCAACCTGACACTTTATCGACCTGGGAGGGATCTCACATGCAAGGACACCGCATCGGCTATATTCGTGTCAGCAGTCTTGATCAGAACCCGGAACGGCAGCTGGAAAACGTCCCGGTGGACCGCGTGTTCACCGACCAGGCGTCGGGCAAGGATGTCAACCGCCCGCAGCTCGAGGAGCTACTGGCTTTCGTTCGTAACGGTGATACCGTAGTGGTCCACAGCATGGACCGTTTGGCCCGCAACCTCGACGATCTGCGCCGGATCGTGCAGGACCTGACCCGGCGGGGCGTACGGATCGAGTTCGTCAAAGAGAGCCTGGCCTTTACCGGCGATGATTCTCCGATGGCAAAGCTGATGTTGTCAGTTATGGGAGCCTTCGCCGAGTTCGAACGATCCCTGATCCGCGAGCGCCAGCGTGAAGGCATCGAACTGGCCAAGCGGCGCGGCGCCTACCGGGGCCGTAAGAAGTCGCTCTCTCCCGAACAGGCAGCCGAATTGCGCCGGCGCTCGGCGGCCGGCGAGCAGAAGGCGCAGCTCGCCCGCGAATTCGGGGTCAGCCGCGAGACGGTGTACCAGTATTTGCGAACGGCAGACTGAGCCATGCCGCGCCGCGCGATCCTCTCCGCCGCGGAACGCGACAGCCTGCTGGCCTTGCCGGACAGCCAGGAGGATTTAATTCGCTGCTACGCTTTCAGCGAGTCAGACCTGGCCCTCATCCGCCAGCACCGCGGCGCGGCGAACCGGCTGGGGTTCGCCGTGCAGCTTTGCTACATGCGCTATCCCGGCATGACGTTGGGCATCGGGGAAACGCCGTTTCCTCCCCTGCTGCGCCTGGTATCCGAGCAGATCGAGGCGCCGGCGGAGGCCTGGGCGGAGTACGGCCGCCGCGACCAGACGCGGTGGGAGCATCTGGCCGAACTGCAGGCGATCTTCGGCTTCCGGCCATTCACCAGGCGCCACTACCGGCCCGCCGTGCATAGCCTGGATGACCTCGCCTGGCGGACCGACAAGGGCCTCGTGCTGGCCGCGGCGCTGGTGGAAGACCTGCGGCGGCAGGCGGTCCTGCTGCCGTCGGTCAATGTCATCGAACGGATCTGCGCCGAAGCGATCACCCGTTCCACCCGGCGGCTCTACCGCATCCTCAGCGAATCGATGTCGGATGATCACCGCCGGCGCCTTGACAACCTACTCAAGCGCAAGCCGGACAGCCCAACGACCTGGCTGACCTGGGTGCGCCAGGCGCCCGGCAAACCCAATTCACGGCAGATACTCAGACACATCGAACGTCTCAAGGTCTTGCAGGCGATCGGCCTTCCCGCCGGCGTCGAGCGGCGGATACACCGCAACCGCCTGCTCAAGATCGCCCGCGAAGGCTCCCGGATGACGCCGCAAGATTTGGCCAGGCTCGAGAGCGACCGGCGCCACGCCACGCTGGTGGCCCTGGTGGCGGAGAGGACGGCGACGGTAACGGATGAAATCATCGATCTGCACGCCCGGATTATCGGCAAGCTCTTCAACACCGCCAGGAACAAGCACCAGCAACAGTTCCAGCAGTCCGGCCGGGCGATCAACGAAAAGGTGCGCCTGTACTCGAAAGTCGGCCATGCCTTGCTGGCAGCCAGGCAGAGCGGCGCTGACCCGTTCGAGGCCATCGAGTCCGTTGTCTCGTGGGATGTCTTTGCGCAGAGCGTGAACGAAGCCGAGGAGCTCGCCCGACCGGATAATTTCGATTACCTGTACCGGCTGGGAAGGACCAACACCCTGCAGCGGTATGCCCCGGAATTCCTGAGTGTTCTTGAGCTGCACGCCGCCCCGGCGGCCCGGGATCTGCTCGACGCCGTCGACGTGATCCGGGAAATGAGCGCCGACGGAACGCGTACGGTGCCGGCCGATGCACCGGTCGGATTCATCAAAAAACGTTGGCAATCGCTGGTCTTCACCAACACCGGAATCGACCGGCGGTACTATGAGCTGTGCGCGCTCTCCGAACTCAAGAACGCCCTGCGCTCCGGCGATATATGGGTGAAGGGATCGCGTCAATTCAAGGACTTCGAGGAATATCTTATTCCCGCCGGCGACTTCGCCCGGCTTAAACAAGACGATGCATTACCGCTGGCCGTGACCGCCGATTGCGACCGATACCTGGACGAGCGGCTGGCACTGCTGGGGGAGCAAATGGAGACGGTCAATCGCCTGGCCGGCGCCGACGATCTGCCGGACGCCGTGATCACCAGGGCCGGCCTGAAAGTCACCCCGCTGGACGCAGCGACGCCCGACGCGGCGCAGGCGCTCATCAATCAGGCCGCCATGCTGTTGCCCCGCGTCAAGATCACCGAACTGCTGATGGAGGTGGACGAGTGGACCGGTTTCACGCAGCATTTCACCCACATCAAGAACGGGGCCGCCGCCAGGGATAAGACACTCCTGCTGACCGCGATCCTGGCGGATGCGATCAACCTGGGCCTGACCAAGATGGCCGAATCCTGCCCCGGCGCCACCTATGCCCGGCTGGCCTGGCTGCACGCCTGGCATATTCGCGATGAGACCTACTCGGCAGCGCTGGCCGGGCTGGTCAACGCCCAAGCCCGGCACCCGTTCGCGGACAACTGGGGGGACGGCACCACGTCCTCATCGGACGGGCAACGCTTCCCGGCCGGCGGAAAGGGTGAAAGCACCGGGCATGTAAATCTCAAATACGGGCTGAAACCGGGCCGTTTGGTCTACACCCACATCTCCGACCAATACGCGCCGTTCAGCACCAGGGTGATCAATGCCAACGTGCGGGACGCCACCTATGTGCTGGACGGGCTGCTGTATCACGAGTCGGACCTGCGGATCACGGAGCACTACACCGACACGGCAGGCTTCACCGATCATGTCTTCGCCCTGATGCACCTCCTGGGGTTTCGGTTCGCGCCGCGTATCCGGGACCTGGCCGACACCCGGTTGTATGTGGTTCCTGATAGAGATCGGTCTTTCCCGGCGATGCGCGCCATGATCGGGGGCCCGGTGAACGTCAAGCGCATCCGTAGCCATTGGGATGAGATCCTACGCCTGGCCGCCTCGATCAGGCGGGGCACGGTCACCGCTTCCCTGATGCTGCGCAAGCTCGGCGGCTACCCGCGCCAGAACGGCCTGGCCGTGGCCTTGCGCGAGCTGGGTCGCATCGAACGCACGCTATTCATCCTGGACTGGCTGCAAAGCGTTGAACTGCGCCGCCGGGTGCAGACCGGCTTGAACAAGGGAGAGGCCAGGAACTCGCTGGCCCGCGCCGTGTTCTTCAATCGGCTCGGGGAGATGCGCGACCACAGATTCGAGCAGCAGCGCTACCGGGCCGGCGGCCTCAACCTGGTGGTGGCCGCCATCGTGCTGTGGAACACGGTCTACCTGGAGCAGGCCGTACAAGCCATGGAAGAGCACGATTACCAGGTTGATGAGGACCTGCTGCAACACCTGTCGCCGTTGGGCTGGGGACACATCAACCTGACCGGCGACTATATATGGCGGCAGAGCAAACAGGTCAAGAGCGGGAAATTCAGGCCACTGCGGCCGTTTGAGAGATCTGAGGCTATAAGCTTATAGAAGTGGGCAGGTGATGATCGGCAGTCTTAACGTGGGTTATATTCCGTTTCCTGCGGTGACCCCAACAAGTTCATCGAGTGCGCCATCGAAGGCCGGGCCGCGTACCTGGTAACCGGCAATACCAAACATTTCCCGTTCACCATCTACCAGCAGGTGAGGATCGTCACGCCGGCCACGTTCATCAAGAAATTCTGGCAAGGGAAACCATGAAAAAAAACAAAAACAACATAAACCCCCTGGCCCTGAAATCATCCAAAAAGCTGCCAAAGAACATGAGTGACGACGAGTTCTTCGAGTTCATCGAAAACAACTGCATGGCTGATTATTGGGATGAATTCGAAGAAGTGAAAGACGTTACGGTGAAACGTCCCAAGCCCCCCGATAAAAACGAATAAATTTCACTTCTCCCGTTGAAACCCATCTTGATCCGTAACAGCTTCTCTGATACCATGTCGTTATATTATATAACGACAGGAGTAACCCATGCCCCAACACGACATCCACATGACCAAATACCAGGGCTTTAAGAAGGTAGCAGAAAACGAAGATGACTTCATTCCAGCCCGGATCGGCGCCTATTTCGAGGCGGCCTACCATCTGATCGAAGCCGTCGCCGCCGGGCGCGGCATCCACATCGATTCTCACAACAGGGTCCGGGCAGCCCTGGAAACGAACCATGATCTCTTCCGCGAGAAAACCAACATAGTCTGGAACAGTTTCCAGGAGATCGAAAAACGTATCCGTCCCGGCCAGATATACGGGGGAAAGATCAACGGAAAAAACCTCGAGAAGACGCGGGTGATATTCACCACCATCGAAGAAATCTGTCAGGAGGCACTATGCAGGAAAAGCTGAGACAGGCGGCGTTCAGGCTGGCCGAAGCGGCCTCCGATCTCAACATCCTCCACCTGGTCCTGTTCGGCTCCGCCGCCGAGGACACCGACCGGGAGGATTCAGATCTCGATATCTTCGTCGTTTTCGACACCGAAGAGAAAGACATTTCCGGTGATGAAAACGCGATCCTGGAAATCGTCCGGAAGATCGAGCAAGAACACCACGTTGCCATCGACGTACTTTCCTGCAACCGCGTCTACGACGACGTTGAACCGTATTTCCTGCAGAAAGTTTTCGGCAGCGGAATCTTCCTCTATTCACGTTCGCCCCAGGTCGACCTTAACGGCGTTCCCATGGAACCGTACGCTTTCGTTATTTTCAAATTGAACGGTCTTAGCCAATCCCAGAAAATGAAAGTCCGGACCCGCCTTTATGGTTACCGCACCACCAGGAAACGGGGCACTAAAAAATATACGAGCAGTTCCCGAGGGCTTCTTGACGAGATCGAGGGCAAGCGATTGGGAAAGGCGGCGGTCCTGGTTCCCCGGAAAAATCTGGGAGCAATCAAAAATTTCTTTGACGAGTTCCAGGTGACTTACTTCGCTATGGATACGTGGATGTTCCGCTCTGCATAAACAGACTAATTTGAAACCTTGAAATTCCATTTTGGAACATCAAGCTGGGGAGACACCCACTTTTTTGACAGACCGTATGTCATATGATAGTCTGAAATAGAATGAGTTGACTTGCTCCCCGCTGGATCAGCCCTCAGGGCCTCCGGCGGGGTTTTGCTTTATCGAGTGGGTTCAAAAAGCTCTTTGTTCCCCCGGAATATGGCTACCAGCCAGCCGGTAATCTTTTTAAACCATGAAACCTGTAGTTTCGGCTGCTGCTGTCCCACCGGCAGATCATCCTTGGCAGGATCTTTTTCTGCCATGAGTTCAATAGCCCGCCTGAGCATGTTCCGATAAAGGCTCATTTCATTGGCCCGATCCCGTTTCATCTCCTTGACTACATCGAAGAGCTCCTGGTTCTGAAATTGAAGGATTTCCATCTGCTCTTTGAGGCTTTTCTGCTCACGGTGCATGTTTTGCAGAGTTTGGCTCAAAACAGAAGCGGTGTCAAAACTGCGGGTGTTTGGTAAGAGGGAACCGTTTTGCTCCTGTTTGGAAAACATGGTTTTTATCTCCCTGAGCGGGGTTCCGGCTTTTTGCAATTGGATCACTTTTGCGCAAAACTCCAAATCCTCTTTCGTAAAACGCAGGCTGTTTTTCCGGCCCCGCTGAAGCTCCGGGAAGTACTCTCTTAAGGTGGAAACCATCTTGTAGACCTTTGCCTTCCGGATCTTCAAAACTTCGCAAACCTGTTTAATGGTGTAGGTTTCCTTCATTCGCGACACCCTCTCATACCTCTTGTTGATATCCTATTTCGGCAGAAGAAAGGAAAATATTGAGAAAAGTCAAAATTCGCAGATACCAGATCCAGTATAGGTTTTACCCAGTTTTGCTATGTAGACAGCCACCATTTTTGTTTGCCTGTCTTACCCGCGGGAACCGTTTTACCTCTGTTTGGCAAAACTCCTGGGCCTTACTACAAGCGGATTCCCTGCCCTGTCTTGAAAATCCAGTCTTGCGGAAATCGGAGAAAAACACCCCTGTGCGCCAAAAGGTGTTTTACTCTGTTTAAAAGAACCAATAGTGCACTTTCACTTAAGAAGCATCTGGGTATCTTCGATCAATAGGCCGGGTAATTTCGCTTAAGATAATCGAATAAGGAAACACGGAAACGTTGTTTTAATTCTTTGGAGAGAC
>JACKQG010006560.1_pt1 | contig 12181 bp, 8 predicted proteins | sample 8237621 | NCBI WGS metagenome assembly JACKQG01 (sample SAMN15677084, study PRJNA649215) | marine metagenome | biome: marine; feature: Black Sea; material: saline water; isolation source: suspended particulate matter (SPM) from the Black Sea western gyre | collected 2013-06-09/2013-06-10 | depth...
AAGAAGAGTTTCTAAATCCTTTCTCTGGTAGGTCCTTTGTTTGGAGTCAGCCCTACTGGGCTTCAGTTGAGGAAATTCACTCTCCCAGTATCTCAGGACGTATGGCTCAACACCAACAATACGGCTCGCGTCTCCAATACGGAAATATCGTCTGTTGTCAGGAATCTGGACCACTGTCTCAGCCCTCCCTCAATCTTCCCCCGGTCTCATGTCTGATCTTATCCATAATGGACTCATGCAAACTATTTATTTTTTCACCTTCAAGGGTTTCGTGAGCAGATCTATAGGATATCCTGAATGCTATGGCCTTTTCTGAGGGATCGATTTTCTCTCCCTCGTAAAGGTCAAAAATCTGGACAGACTCTAACAGCTCGCCCCCCTCTTTCCTGATAATCTCAATAATTTTTGCACTCTCTATCCGTCTTTCTACGAGAAGTGACATATCCCTGAACACAGCTGGAAATTTGGGAAAAGGGTGAAATTCTCTTGTCACGGAAAGGAGCGTCAATAGGGCTTCTACATCGAGTTCAAAAAGATATGCCCTCTCGTTTTTCAGATCATAGGCCTCAATCACACTTGAATCGACTTTCCCCACCTGTCCGATGAGTCTGTCGGAACAGTATATCCCTGATGAAACCTCCGGGTCAAGTCCCGGAAAGGCATTTTCCCTCTGAAAATGAACACCCACAAGACCTAAGGCCTTCAAAAGGCCCTCCACCGCGCCCTTTATGTCATAGAAATCGCAATGCCTCTCATCATCGTGCCATGATTTTTCCTGACACAAACCGGTCATTATCGCGGCCAGATAGATCTTTTCAATGGGCTGCTGATCTCCCTCTTTCCGGATAAACGTCTTACCCCACTCGAAAAGCCTCAGACCCCTGCCCTCATGAAGCATGTTGGTTTTGACCGTGGTCATTAACCCTGGGATTAGAGAGGTCCTGAGCACAGACTGATCAACCGTAAGGGGGTTCATGAGGCTTGTAAATAACCTCAAATCGCTATTCTCTTCAGCGCCAAGCATATCAGCACAATCAGGTGAGATAAAGCTATAAGTAATGATTTCACTGAAACCTAAACCTATCATTATTGATCTTATGCGATCCCGGACCTTGATTTCGGGAGCGTCCCCTTCTTCTGAAGGTCTGACACTCGGATAGGTAAGAGGTATCTTGTCGAACCCATACAACCTTGCAACCTCTTCGATCAGATCCACTTCCCTCTTAATGTCCACCCTGAAAGATGGTGGTATGACCTTCAGCTCATTCCCATTTACATCATGGACCTCCATCTCAAGCGCCTCAAAATACCCCTTCATGACATTCTTTGAAATGGAGGTGCCTAAAATTCGATTCGTCTTGTCTTTCCGGAAATGAATAACAGGCGGGATAAGGGTTTTAGGATAATTATCTATGATACCCCTGGCGACCTTTCCTCCTGCCAACCGGTACACGAGAGAAACGGCCCGCTTGAGGGCAGAGGTAGCCCCCCCAATATCAGCGCCTCTTTCAAAACGATAGGAGGCCTCTGTGGAAATGCCCAGATTCTTTGAGCCCCTGCGAATGGTGACCGGGTCAAAAAAAGCGCTCTCAACCAAAACATTCCGGGTTACGGCAAAGATCTCCGAATTGAGTCCACCCATGATCCCGGCGAGGGCCACGGCCCGCTCCCCATCACAAATCATGAGGTTTTCATGATTAAGTCTCCTGGTCTCTCCATCTAAAGTAGTAAAAGTCTCCCCTTTATCCGCCCGTCTGACCACGATCCTGTTCTCCCTCAGACGGTCATAATCAAAGGCATGCAGGGGTTGACCCATCTCTAACATCACATAATTACTCACATCAACCAGGTTGCTGATGCTTCTGATGCCGGATTGATAAAGCCGGTATCTCATCCAGAAGGGAGACGATCCCAATTCAACATCCTGGATAATACCTGCAACGTAACGGGGACAACCATCAGGGTCCAGGATCGTTATGCTTGTGAGGTCCTCAATTGCCGGCCCGCTCTCCTCCAGCTCAATGTCCGGTTTTCTGAGGCTTTTCCCCGTTACGGCCGCAATCTCCCTTGCTATCCCGATTACATTGGCGCAATCAGGGCGGTTTGGCGTAATACCTATGTCAAAAACCCAATCGGGAAATGAGAGCGCCGAGGAAAACGATGCCCCGGGAGTCAGGTCTGGGGCGAGAATCATTATGCCGGAATGGTCATCCGTGAGACCTAACTCATCCTCGGATAGAAGCATTCCTCTTGAGATCTCTCCCCTTATCCGGCTTTCTTTCATCCGGGTGCCGTCCGGGAGCTTTCCCCCAGCCAGGACTAATGGCGCTAATGCGCCCTCTGCAACATTGGTGGCCCCACAGACAACTTCTATCCTCTCCCGTCCGGTATCCACAGTGCAAACAGATAAACGGTCCGCATTGGGATGAGGCGCAACTTTCATAATCTTAGCTACGATAATATCATCAAGACCTTGACCGACAGCCTCAAGACCTTCCACCTCTAAGCCTGTCATGGTCAGGAGATGGCTAAGCTCATCAGGTGGCATCTCAACATCTACATATTCTTTTATCCAGTTTAGACTTACCTTCATATTTCTATTCCGTCAAAACTGCCTCAAAAACCGCATATCGTTCTTAAAAAACAACTGGATATCATCTATCCCGTATTTGAGCATGGCAATCCTCTCAATGCCCATCCCGAAGGCAAAACCGGAGTAAACATCGGCGTCATAATCAACAAACCGGTAAACTTCAGGATCAACCATACCGGAACCCAATATCTCCAACCATCCGGTCTGTGAGCAGGTCCTGCATCCTTTGCCTCCGCATAATACACAGAGGATATCCACCTCAGCGCTCGGTTCTGTAAAGGGGAAGAAGCTGGGTCTGAAACGAAGCTCGGTGTCACTGCCAAACATCTGGTGGACAAAGCTTGTGAGAGTTCCCTTCAAATCACCGAAACTGACGTTCTTATCCACCAAAAGCCCTTCCACCTGGTGGAACATGGGAGTATGCGAAACGTCTGAATCGCGTCTATAGACCTTTCCGGGCGCAATGACACTCACAGGCGGTTGCCGGGTTTCCATAACACGGACCTGAATGGGAGAGGTGTGGGTCCTCAAGACAACATTATCGGAGATGTAAAAGGTATCCTGCATGTCCCTGGCAGGATGGTCTTTGGGGATGTTGAGGGCTTCGAAATTATAATAATCCAATTCTACATTGGGTCCTTTTACCACCCTGAATCCCATCCTCGAAAAAATCTGGCAGACCTCTTTTATTACCGATGTTATGGGATGCAGGTGCCCAATGATGGGCTCTTTGCCAGGAAGCGTAACGTCTATGAATCCGTCTCGACTCACCTTTCCGGAGAGTAGAGAATCTTTTGCCTCCCCAAAGCGCTTAGACAGATTTGTCTTTACAAGGTTGGCAAACTTTCCAATCTTGGGACGTTCATCAGGCGGTAACCCACCAACATTCTTCATTATCGAGGTGAGTTGGCCCTTTTTACCGAGATATTTGATTCTGAAGTTTTCGAGTTCAGCCGGATCATCGACTGCCGCAATTTCCTTTAAGGCACGTTCTTCCAGTTCAAGGAGTTGTTCTTTCATCAGCTTATCTATCGGGAATATGAAACAGACTACTGGACAATAGTTGCCAACCGGGAAAATCCCGCTGGATCATTTACAGCCATATCAGCAAGCACCTTTCGATCTAAGATAATACCCGCCTTTTGCAGACCGCCAATCAGACGACTGTACGACAGGCCATTTTCCCTTGCTGCGGCATTGATCCTTATAATCCATAGGCTGCGAAACTCCCGCTTCCGTGTCCTACGATCGCGGTACGCATACATTCCGGCCCTGCTGACAGCCGTATCAGCGGTCCTTAGCTGTTTGCTGTGCCCTCCCCTGTAACCTTTCGCCGCCTTCAATATCTTTTTTCGTCTTTTCCTGGCCTTAAAGCCTCTCTTTACTCTTGGCATTTTCAAACCTCTTTGTTGTGTTAATGAAACTTGATCCCGCGATACGCGGGGCTGAAATTTGAAACTAGGCAACTTGAAAAAACTTCTGCCTTTTCACCGCCCTTCGGAACTTCCCCTAACCGCAAAAACGGAAAGATATTAAAAGAATATCTCCAAGTTTCGAGTTTTCAGTTTCATGTTTCGAAATAAATCGTTTAACGGTAGGGAATCAGCTTCCTTACCTGTTTCAAGTTGGTTGAATCTACCAACCCCGATTTTCTAAGATTCCGCTTCCTCTTTGTACTCTTTTTGGTGAGGATATGACTTGAGAAAGCCTTGTTCCTCACAATCTTACCCGAACCCGTGGTTTTAAACCTCTTGGCCGCACCACGGTTTGTCTTGATCTTTGGCATTTCTTACCTCCATCTCAGATCTCGTAAAATAGTTGAGCGGTTTAGGACCTCAACCATTTTGAATATCCAATTTGCAGCCAGATAACACAAAATTATGCTATTATAACCACTTAACGAGGTCTGCATTCCCGGAATTAATTATTTTGGGATAATGACCATTGTCATTCTATTTCTCGCCTCCCTGGTAGGAGGCTGTTCTACTGTTCCATCCTCAGATATCTCTTCAGCTACCCTCTTCAGCAGGGCCTCTCCGGCACTCATATAGGCCATCTCTCTTCCCCTGAAAAAGACCGTTATTTTAACCCGGTGTTTCTTGTAAAGAAATTTCTTCAGGTTCTTGATCTTGAAGCCCAGGTCGTGATCCTCGGTGTGGGGTCGGAGTTTAATCTCCTTCATCTGGCCGCCCCGGCTTTTCTTCCGCGCCTCCTGCACTTTCTTGGCAGCCTGGTAACGGAATTTTCCATAGTCCATAACCCGACAAACCGGGGGATCTGAATTGGGCGCAACCTCCACAAGGTCAAGTCCGTCCTCTTTAGCCACTTGTATGGCATCACGAATCGATAAGATACCTAATTGCTCTCCTTCAGCAGAGATCAATCGCACCGAACTCGAACGGATGCGTTCGTTTATCCTGACATCATCAGTTTTCTTTCTTATGGTCATTACCTCCTCTGTTTAGATTCTTCAACAATCAGGTCAATAAGCTCCTCCACACTCATAAGCGAAAGATTTTGACCACTCCTCTGCCTCGGGGTTATCCCGTTATTATCGCATTCTTTATCCCCAATAATCAACATGTACGGGATCTTCTTCATTTGGGCGTCTCTAACCTTAAGACCCAGTTTCTCATTCCTGAAATCGGCCTCAACTCTTATATCCGCATTTTCCAAGGCCCCCAGCATCTTCTCCCCGTGGGATATATTCCTGTCGGTTACTGTAAGTATGGTAGCCTGCACAGGTGAAAGCCATGTGGGAAATGCGCCTGCATAGTGTTCTATCAGGATCCCAATAAACCTCTCAATGGCCCCTAAAATCACCCGATGGATCATTACGGGCCGGTGTTTTTCACCGTCTTTGCCAATATAATAGAGATCGAATTTTTCAGGAAGCGTAAAATCACATTGTATGGTGGCACACTGCCACTTTCTTTCCAATGCGTCTTCGAGTTTGACATCAATCTTAGGGCCGTAAAAGGCCCCGTCTCCCTCATTAATCTCATACTGAAGATGATCATCATCCATCGCCTCGATTAGAGCCTTTGTAGCCAGATCCCAGTCTTCATCTGTGCCGATCGATTTTTTCGGGCGGGTGCTGACCTCCAAGTCATACTTGAAATCGAAAACACCCATCATCTCCTTTACAAAATCAAGGACTCCTTTTATCTCACTGTTGAGCTGCTCCGGTGTGCAGATAATATGGGCATCATCCTGGGTAAACTCCCGAACCCTGAAAAGGCCGTTCAAGACACCTGAACGTTCATGCCGGTGGACCGTGCCTAATTCAAAATAACGCTTTGGTAAATCCCTGTAACTTCTCAACTTGGAGCCATAAATGAGCATATGGGAAAGACAGTTCATCGGCTTGATGCCGTAGGACTGCTCATCAATCTCTGTAAAATACATATTCTCCCGGTAATTCTCGAAATGACCTGATTTTTTCCACAGTTCAGTCTTCAAGATCTGAGGGCCCCTCGCCAATTCATAGCCTCTTCTCAAATGCTCCTTTATCTCAAACTCTTCCAAAAGATGCCTCAGCATAGCGCCCTTAGGGTGCCAGACGATCATTCCGGCCCCAATCTCTTCATAGGTGCTGAAAAGCCCGAGTTGAGGCCCTAATTTGGTGTGGTTTCGCTTTTTGGCCTCCTCGAGTCTGTGCAGATGTTTTTTCAAACTCTTCTTATCGGCAAAGGCCACACCGTAGATCCGGCTCAGCATGGGCCGGTTTTCATCGCCCCTCCAGTAAGCGCCTGCCACCTTGGTCAGTTGAAAGGCCTTAATTATCCCCGTGTAAGGGATATGCGGCCCCCGGCACAGATCCGTGAAACTGCCCTGGGTATAAACAGCGACGCTATCAACCTCCAGGTCATTGATCAATTCGATTTTGTAGTCTTCGCCCTGGCCCTTGAAAAAATCAACCGCTTCCCGGCTGCTTATCTCTTTTCTGGTAAATGGAAGATTGGCCTTGATGATCTCCTTCATCTTCTCTTCAATTGGTTGGAGATCATCTTCTTTGAAAGGACGATCATAATCAAAATCGTAATAAAACCCATTCTCAATGGAGGGGCCTATGGTAACCCTTACACCAGGAAAAAGTTCCTTAACAGCCATTGCCATCACATGAGATGTGCTGTGCCGGAGTATTTCGAGGCCATCCTCGGAGGCTACATAGACAGGCTCCAGTTCGACTTCGGTTTCTATCTCTGTTGATAGATCGTGGAGTTCCCCGTTAACCTTTACGGCCACGACCCTGTCTAACCCTCCAACCTCCAGATATTCCAAGGCATCCCGGGCAGACAGGGATTCTGCCTCAAGCTGCTCGACCGATTTATCTTTCAAATGGATTGAAAAAGTTCTCATCTCAACTGTCCATCAAAGAAAATAAGGCATCCGAAGTAAAGGGCCACTTCTCAAGATGCCTCATAAAATCTTCATTTAAATTATCAACGCAATTGAATATATTGTGTTAAAGAAACAGATCTTTGAGGTTATCCTTCTAAACAGTGTCCGATCGAAACCCTTGTATTTTTTCGTTCAGACATTAAATACGTTATCGTTCTACCGGAGGATAAGGGTTTAACGTTTTAAAACCCTCAAGTTCGAATCCCCTCTGGTCTCAGAAAATTACCTGAGCTTTCTCCTGACTCCGCCCGATGATTTCAAGTGGACGGATCTAACGAATCAGATCTTTATAAACAATAACGTAACGAAATGCAAGCAAAAAATGACCACAGCGCTGATTCAATCGCCCTTAAAGTTCCTTTCAACAAGCGATTTCAGGGAATGCAATCGATAAAGGCGGAAAACCATTTGAAAAACTTCATAAAGAATCTTGTCAAACCCTTGATATTGTCCGAGCCAAACATTTTTTGTAGATGCATTGCCCATAAAAATAAATTAGACTATTAAAAATACAGATAACCTTGGCAAACTGTCTTTCGGAGGTATCTCATGCCTGTGTCCAAACTTGCAGGAAAACCCGCTCCGCGTTCGCTTCTCGAGAATATCCCTACGCTTATCACCGCCTATTACACACACAAACCAGACGTCTCTGATCCGGCACAACGGGTTGCATTCGGCACATCCGGCCATCGGGGATCAGCTCTTAAAAGCAGCTTTAACGAAGATCATATTCTTGCCATTACTCAGGCCATTTGCGAATATAGAAATGCCCAGAGTTTCACCGGCCCCCTGTATATGGGCATAGACACCCACGCCCTGTCAGAACCGGCCATGGCGAGCGCCTTAGAGATCTTTGCTGCCAACTCGGTTACCGTAATGATTCAAAAGGGAGGTGGCTATACGCCCACGCCGGTCATCTCCCACGCTATCCTGACTTACAACCGTGGAAAGAAAAGCGGTCTGGCAGACGGCGTCGTCATCACCCCCTCCCACAATCCCCCCGCCGATGGAGGTTTTAAATACAACCCTCCCCAGGGCGGCCCGGCAGATAAAGATACCACCCGTATTATCGAACAGAGGGCCAACGAGCTTTTACGCGACGGAATCAAGCACGTGCGGAGGATCTCCTACAAGAAGGCACTTTCCGCAGACACCACCTTTGAACACGACTATATAACCCCGTATGTGGAAGATCTGGCAAACATCATCGATATGAAAGCCATAGCCGGCGTAGGGCTGAAGGCGGGCGTAGATCCCTTGGGCGGTGCGGGTATTAATTTTTGGGGGCCTATCAGGGAACGATACGGACTTGATATAGAGGTGGTAAACCAGATCATTGATCCCACCTTCGGGTTTATGACCGTTGATAAGGATGGACAGATCCGTATGGACTGCTCCTCGCCTTACGCCATGGCAAATCTGATAGGGCTCAAAGACAAGTTTGATATCGCTTTCGGCAATGACGCTGACGCCGATCGTCATGGCATTGTGACCCGGGGCGCCGGTTTACTCACTCCCAACCACTATCTTTCTGTAGCTGCCTGGTACCTCTTCCAGCACCGCCCTGACTGGAATCCCGAAGCCGCCATAGGAAAAACATTAGTCTCAAGCTCCATGATTGACCGAGTGGCCTCATCCCTGAAGCGCAGACTCTGCGAAACGCCTGTGGGTTTCAAGTGGTTTGTAGACGGACTCCTCGACAGCTCCTATGGATTTGGCTGCGAAGAAAGCGCAGGGGCTTCTTTCCTCAAAAAAGACGGCACTGTTTGGACCACAGACAAGGACGGTATCATCATGGGCCTTCTCGCCTTGGAAATAACTGCGAAAATGGGCCGCTACCCCGATGAACTGTACAGCAATTTAGAAGAGAAACTCGGTAAGTCTTTTTACAAACGCATTGACATAGCTGCATCTCCCGAAGAGAGAACCGCCCTGGAAAAATTATCTCCGGATATGGTTACGGAAAAAGAGTTGGCCGGAGAAAAGATCAATGCCAAACTCACCAATGCTCCGGGAAACGGAGCCCCCATCGGCGGTCTCAAGGTGGTCTCAAAAAACGCCTGGTTTGCGGCCAGGCCCTCAGGGACCGAGGCCATTAATAAGATATACGCCGAGAGCTTCAAAGGGAAAGACCACCTGGAAAAGGTGTTTGAAGAAGCCATAGCGATTGTTCATGCTGCATTCAAGGGCGCAGGGATTTAAATAATTGAGGCAAAGGAGGGCAACCATGGAAGCCCAACTGGTCAGCAATAAGAGGGCCGAAGACGCGAGTCCTGAGGAACTTTTCAAGATGCTCTCGTCAAGCAGTGAAGGGTTATCAGTAGATGAGGCCCGAAAGCGTCTTGAGCAGTATGGACCAAATGCCCTCGCAGAACAAAAGGAGCGCCCCCTTCTCAAATTCTTAGGTTATTTCTGGGGACCTATCCCCTGGATGATCGAAGTAGCCCTAATCCTCTCAATTGTGGTGAAGCGCTGGGTGGATGCAGTTATCATCGGGGTGCTTTTGGTTTTCAACGCTGGCATCGGCTTCTGGGAAGAGCATAAGGCCGCGAATGCCTTGGCCGCCCTCAAAGCGGGATTAGCACTCAAAGCCAAGGTCCTGCGGGGAGGCAAATGGGGAGAGGTGGAGGCCGCGAACCTGGTGCCAGGCGATATTGTCCGGCTGCGTCTTGGCGATATCATCCCGGCGGACGTTAAACTCATCGAGGGCGGGTACATTAGCATAGACCAGGCTGCACTGACCGGTGAGTCGTTGCCGGTGAACAAGAAGACCGGGGACATCGCCTACTCGGGTTCCGTGGCCAAGCAGGGGGAAATGGTCGCCTTGGTGACAGGCACCGGCAGCAACACATTTTTTGGCCGAACCGCCAAATTGGTGGGAGAAGCAGGGGCAGCGTCTCACTTCCAGAAGGCAGTGATGCGGATAGGGGACTTCCTGATCTTTGTCGCTGTGGGGTTGAGTATTATACTGATTGCAGTGGAGCTTCATCGTGGAGAACCTGCCCTTGAGCTTGTTCAGTTCATCCTGATCCTGGTTATAGCCTCGATTCCGGTGGCCATGCCCGCGGTGCTTTCAGTAACCATGGCCTTGGGGGCGCTATCCCTTTCTAAAGATAAGGCAATTGTCTCGCGTCTGCAGGCCATTGAGGAGATGGCCGGGGTTGACATCCTATGCTCTGACAAGACAGGCACCCTTACGAAAAACGAGCTGACCTTGGGCGAGCCGGTGCTGTTTGGAGCAAAAAACGCTGAAGAATTGATCCTATCCGGGGCCCTTGCCTCAAAGGCAGAGGACCGAGATGCCATCGATCTCGCCGTAATTGACGCCCTTAAAGACAAGTCTATCCTTGATAATTTCAACCAGACCGAATTTATCCCCTTCGATCCCGTAGGGAAACGTACCGAGGGTACGGTGACAGACCCTGACGGTCAGACCATCAAATATACCAAAGGAGCTCCGCAGGTGATCTTAGACCTGTGTGATGTGAACGATGACACCCGGAACAGGGCCGACAGGGTCGTTAATGAAATGGCCGCAAAGGGTTATCGCACGCTAAGCGTGGCAGAGTCCAGAATAGAGGGTAGATGGGACTATTCGGGTATCTTGCCTCTATTTGATCCCCCCAGGGACGATTCCGCTGAAACCATAGCCCAGGCCAAGAAACATGGGCTCAAGGTCTACATGATCACAGGCGACAATGTTGCCATTGCATCGGAGATCTCCGGTCAGTTAGGTATGGGCACGCACATCCAGGCGGCTACGGAACTCTTTAAAGGCGATGTGGACCCAGCCCATCTAAGCCCGGAGGCAGGACAAAAAATTGAAGACGCCGACGGCTTTGCCGAGGTGTTCCCGGAACATAAATACGCTATTGTCAAGGCCCTCCAGGACCGGGGGCATCTCGTTGCCATGACCGGTGACGGTGTAAACGACGCCCCCGGCCTGAAACAGGCGGACACTGGTATTGCAGTGTCCGGCGCCACTGACGCGGCCCGTGCCGCGGCTGCCCTGATCCTCACCGAACCCGGTCTATCTGTCATCATCAAGGCAATCGAAGAGGCTCGACAGATCTTTGAGCGAATGATGAGCTACACCATCTACCGTATCGCAATGACTATCGATATCATGTTCTTTGTCGTATTAGCAATGTTATCGTTCGATTTCACACCTCTCACAGCAGTAATGATCATCGTCCTGGCCCTGCTGGATGATATTCCCATCATGACCATTGCCTATGACAATACCCGTATCGATCCTGAACCGGTGCGATGGCAGATGAGCAGGGTACTGTCCATATCTTCAGTCCTCGGGCTGCTTGCTGTTGCCGAAACCTTTGGTCTACTCCTCATCGGATGGGAGTGGATAGAAAATCCCGAGTGGCAGCAGTGGATACGGATAGACAAACCCCATCTCCAGACCATGCTCTTCCTTCAACTGGTGGCTGGCGGGCATCTGATGCTCTTTGTAACACGCACAAAAAAGTTTTTCTTTACACCGCCATTTCCCTCGTGGCCGCTGTTCTGCGCCATCGTGGGCACCCAGGGTTTTGCAATGCTCATGTGTGCCTTTGGCTGGCTGGTTCCACCTTTGCCGTGGGCATTAATCGGCCTTGTCTGGGTATACAACTTCTTATGGATGTTCATTCAGGATTTTGTCAAGGTAGGAGTATATTACCTGATAGAAGACAGGGCCACACACAGACGGAGATATCTGAAAACCGTCAATCAACCCCTGCACGCTCAGTAAGGAGATAGAATCATGAATTTGCCCACAAAAAAAACCAAGATCGTCTGCACAATCGGTCCTGCCTCCCGGTCCAGCGAAACCCTGGAGCAGATGATTATAAACGGTATGAATGTGGCGCGTCTTAATTTTGCCCATGGTGATTTTGAAAGCCATAAAGAGCTGATAGCAGATATACGCGCCGCGGCAAAAACCGTGGGTGAGCGGGTCGCAATATTAGCAGATCTGCCAGGCCCTAAAATGCGTATAGGTCATCTATCCGAAGAGCCGATCGAATTGGAACGCGGGCAGGCCTTCACACTTGTGCCTGGTGAGATTGAAGGAAATTCCAAGCGTGTCTCAATGAGTTTTGCAGGCCTGCCCAGAGCAGTACACCCAGGGGATACCATCTTTATCAATGACGGGCTTGTTCAGCTCAAAGTGGAAAAGGTGGATGGCGA
>JACKQG010006561.1_pt1 | contig 12178 bp, 7 predicted proteins | sample 8237621 | NCBI WGS metagenome assembly JACKQG01 (sample SAMN15677084, study PRJNA649215) | marine metagenome | biome: marine; feature: Black Sea; material: saline water; isolation source: suspended particulate matter (SPM) from the Black Sea western gyre | collected 2013-06-09/2013-06-10 | depth...
GCAGGATGGTTATTTGTGGGGAAGCGTAGATATTGATAAATGGGAAATGGATGATGGAGTTGAAAACCAGGGCTTGCTTTATAAGCCGGAGAATTTTGATCCGCAAAAAAAATACCCGATGATAGTTTATTATTATGAGCGCTATACGGATGGTCTTCACAATTATTATCCTCCAAAACCCAGTCATTCCGTGATATCTTTTCCCTTGTTTACCAGCAATGGCTACCTGGTTTTTATTCCGGATATTCATTATACTAAGGGATATCCCGGAAAATCAGCCTTAAAAACCGTACTTAGCGGAACAAATTACCTCCTGGAATCAGGATTTGTAGATAAAGATAAATTGGGTTTACAGGGTCAAAGTTGGGGTGGGTATCAAACTGCTTATATTGTCACTCAAACCAATTTATTTGCCTGTGCGATGGCAGGTGCCGTTGTCAGCAACATGACCTCTGCATTTGGTGGTATTCGATGGGAATCCGGCAGGAGCAGGATGTTCCAGTATGAGGCAGGGCAAAGCCGAATTGGCTCATCTATTTGGGAAAACCTCGACCTGTATATTGAAAATTCTCCATTGTTTTATGCAGACCAGGTGAACACTCCTGTTTTACTGATGCATAACGACAAGGATGGAGCAGTACCCTGGTACCAGGGTATTGAATTCTTTGTAGCTCTCAGGAGGCTGGAAAAACCGGCATGGATGCTTACCTACAACAAGGAGGCACACAATTTGCGAAAATGGCCTAACAGGATGGATCTAAGTATACGAATGAGCCAGTTTTTTGATCATTACCTGAAGGATCAAGCCCCCCCGGAATGGATGATTGAAGGAATTCCTGCTACTAAGAAAGGAAAGAAATCGGGATATGAACTTATAAAAAAAGAACCATGAAATTCATTTTAACAACCATCTTATCGAGCCTGTTCATTTTCGCCTCAGCACAACATAAGTCATTGATAAAAGACATCAAAGAGGCAGGAAAATATACAGAGCATGCTCTTTCAAATGCTGAAAATATGCTGGAAAACATTGAAGATGCCTTGAATGCCGTGGATCATGGTGAAGCTCGCCTGTACGTGGAGCAAAGCACTTATGAGCTTGAGAATTTACAAGCATCAGTGGGATATGCTCAGGATGAATTATTGGATATTAATAAAATACCAGATGACAAGGGTGGCATTGACATTAAACTTATGGCCGGAGAGATGGAAGACAAGTGCCTGCTTGCACAATCCTATTCTAATAGTTTGTTTTCCTATTTAAGCGATGCCATGACAGCAACAGATCTGACCTCTCTCCTTTTGAAATTCGGATCGGCCCGGAGCAGCTGTGAAAACATTATAATAGAACTAAAACAAGCCATGGAAATTCATTCTTCTTTAACAGAAATGGTAAACCCGGAAGAGTAGGGTTGAGTTAAATCACAAAAAACAGTAAGGCAGTCGAGAGTTTCTTCAACTTTAACCTATCCTCATTCCTGCAACAACCTTCCACATGGGCGTGATTCCTGCGCAAGCAGGAATCGCATCCTGACCAGCAAGATTCCTTAAAATCCTTGTTCGTTTTTCTTCAATAAGGAAGCCCGATTTACAAAATAACGGTCCGGTTAAAGCTTAATCATTAATTGCCGATAAACATGTCCGCCACGCCAAATACTAAAAACAAACAGTCCGCTGTGCAAAATACCCACATCCATGCTGGAGTTCGAATGATCCAGAAGTTCATCCAATTGCAACTTTCCATTCAGATCATGTATTTCAACCCGGGCTGGTTGATTCAATTCATCAGAAAATTGAATGTAAATCAGGTTCATCGCAGGCTGGGGATAGAGCGAAAAGGAAAAACCAGTTTTTGCTTCAGTAACTGAAAGAGGTGGGCAATTTTGGATTATCTGCCAAACCTCCTGCCGGATATCAGGAAACATATCAAATAAAAACTCTCCCGGACATTCAGTAACACAGCCATCACGGTGGCCGCAAATAACTGGAAGGTAGTTTGTTGTCCCTCTCGGATGAATAAAACTATCCAGGGGATTAAGACCATCTTTATGTAACTTCCAGCTTAAAAGTCTGATCCCTGTTTCGACTGCGGTGTCAGGAGGAGCCTCATCCGTATAAGTTCCCATGATGGCAATTCCCATGGTGTTTGAGTTTTTCGCACAAAAATGAGCTCCTTTTACAAAATCTTCTTCCACCTGTCCCTGTCCGTCCCGGCCATCATACAAACTCCCATCCCTTGCAATCACATAGTTATAACCAATATCGTCCCATCCATTGGTTTCTGTATGGTAAATATAAATGGTCCGTATAGCGGATAAAGGATCGGTGTTGCTGTTCGATCCTGCTGTATGATGAATTACAATATGGTCGGTTTCTGTATAGGTGGGTAATACTGTTGGAGCGGGTAAGCCCGCTCTCCAGGCACTCTGGTCAATGCTTATTGGTTTTGAACAATCTGAAGAATCGGCATTTGCGTGCTTTTTTTTTTGAGGCTTAGCGGGACTTCCAGCATGGTAAAAATGCAGCATCATTTTACCTGAAGAAAGAGTTGTATAAAGCTGAAAGCTTGAAATGGCCGGGTCAAATAATATCAATTCTGAAACCAGGTACAAGCCTTCATATTTGGTTTCTTTATCGTGTGTATTGGGATGAATATCTTTCCTGTCATGTCCGTTAAGGATATATGTTCCTTCAAAGCTTTCATCCAGTTCAAGTTGGAAAGACATTCCTGTTATGGACAGGGGAAGTAGAATGGTCGTGAGTTTTCCGCTGTCAATTTCAAGGGAATACACATGAAAATAATCCCCTTTTGATTCGAGATGAGTTAATTGCTGCGCAAATAAACCCAATGGAAAAAACAAAAAACACGCTATTCTAAATATCCCTTTTATCATTATTCAACTGTCCACTTATAACTTTTAACCTTTAACTTTTCACTTTCATTCCTCTCCACCAAATACTTTCCATCCCTGCGCTTTTAATTCATGTTCGCCTCCTGATTTGGAAATCAGCTTACATCCAAAATCCTCATCGGTCATATGACCAATTGGTGTAAAATCCGGATGATCCTTAATTTTCTCAAATTCTTCGACCGGCAGGGTAAATAGCAACTCATAATCTTCCCCTCCACTTAATGAACAGGTAGTGGGATCCAGATTAAGTTCTCGTGCGGTATGGTATGTGGATGGATCAATTGGTATTTTATCCTCGAACAGCTTGCAACCCAGTTTAGACTGTTTACTAATGTGAAGTATTTCAGAACTTAAACCGTCAGAAATATCTATCATTGCTGTGGGTTTAATATGTAATTCCCTGAAATTTTTCACGATATCCATGCGGGCTTCCGGCCTGAGATGTCTTTGTAGAACATAGTCATAACCCTCCAGTTTGGGTTGCATTTTTTTATCTTCCAGGTAAACATGTTTTTCACGTTCCAGGATAAGAAGTCCGGTATATGCCGCTCCAAGGTCTCCTGTAACGCATAGGACATCATTCTTTTTTGCTCCGTTTCTGTAAACGATATCTTTTTTGGAAGCATGCCCCATAGCAGTTACATTAATCACTAGTCCACTTCCTATGGTGGTGGTATCACCCCCGACAAAATCAACGCTATAATACTCACAGGCAGCCAGCATGCCACTGAATAATAAATCCAGCATTTCAATTGAAAAATGATTACTTATGGCAACCGAAACCAATACCTGCCCAGCCATTCCATTCATCCCGTAAATGTCTGAAATGCCTGCAACAATAGATTTATATCCTAAATGCTGAAGAGGAGTATAAAGCAAGTCAAAGTGAACATTGCTCACCAGCATATCTGTTGAAACCAGTGTTTGCTTATTTTTATAATCAATTACAGCACAATCGTCACCTCCAGCTTTCAAAGTCGAGGAATTGCTGATCTTAATTTGTTCAGTAAGCCTGTCTATCAGGCCAAATTCACCAAGTTCATTAATGGGGGTAAAGTTGATTTCGCTCACAATTAATTTTTGGGCAAAGATACAAAACCCTGACAGGGTTCCGAACCCTGTCAGGCTTATCATTTATGGTAAACTGTTCTTGAATGAAATATAGCTCAAAGAATCCCAATCTCCTTCAACAGAACCCAGATCCATCCATTTATTATTTATGTTTTCGATTCGGTTTGCATCAGAGGGGTGGGTGCTTAAAAAAGGAATGTTCGTTCCACTGCTGTCCCCCTCATGTAGTTTTTCAAAAAATCCTGCTACACCACGTGCATCATAATGAGATGGATTGAGATAGACAACTGAATAGGCATCTGCATCATTTTCATTGCTTCGGCTGAATGCAAGGACCAGGAGGGAGGCTGTTACCTGTGCAATTAGTCCTGGATCATTACCTGTAATAAGTGAAAGCAAAACGGAAACTCCATATGCTTTTGTCAATTGGCTGGTTGAATGTCTTCGTGCGGCATGTGCCATTTCATGTCCCAGAACACCTGCAAATTGAGCTTCATTGTCCAGGTAGTTAATTAAACCAGTGTACACATAAATATAACCACCGGGTGCGCAAAATGCATTTAACACATCATCATTAATTAATTTGCATTCCCAATTAAATTCGTCTGCATAGCCCACTTTTCCGGATGCAAGGATGGTGTCTCTTATTCTTCTCAGGTGTTTATATGCATCAGGATAAGCTGTTTCGCTGAGGATTGGGTAAGTGGCCGGATCACTTTCTATTTCGTCTTTCACCTGCAAGCCAAGTGTTTTATCATCCTCCACTGTAAAAATATTAATGGGTTCGTCTTTATTGCAATTGGTAAAGAATACAACTACAATAAATAATAAAGGTGTAATTTTAAGAATTGTTTTCATTTTCAATTATTTTTGGCAGTTTAGTCAATTTGAATGCCAAATTTTAACATATCAAAATTCGTTAATAATTCTGATTAACTAATTATTTAAGGGTTTTTGTTAAAGTAAGACTGCAATAATTCTGCTTTTTGCTTTCCAACAAGGGAAACCAATTCTTCAAAAGAGGAATTTTTAACACCTTTTACAGATTTGAAATGACTTAAAAGTTTTTGTGAAGTAACCTTGCCAATGCCCTCAATACTCGAAAGCTCCGTGATTAATGTACCACGAACCCTTCTTGATCTGTGATGAGTGATACTAAATCTATGGGATTCATTTCTTAGTTGCTGTATTAATCGGTTTGTTGGGGATTTTTTATCAATACCAAGTGGCAGGCTATCACCTACTTTATAAATTTCTTCCAGTTTTTTAGCAATACCTACCATTTCTACCTGATCCTCAATTCCTAGTGCGACAAGGCTTTTATAAGCAGAACTCACCTGCCCCTTTCCTCCATCCACAACAATCAAATCAGGTAGTTTTTCTCCCTCATCCAGCAACCGCCTGTACCTCCTGTAAATTACTTCTTCCATGGATGCAAAATCATCAGGACCTTCCACGCTTTTTATATTATAATGGCGATAAGCACTTTTAAATGGTTTTGCGTTTTTAAAAACAGTAAGGGCTGCGACCGGGTAGGATCCCTGCATGTTGGAGTTATCGAAACACTCGATTACAATGGGAACTTTCTTCAGGATCAAATCTTTTTGCACCTGTTTTAACAAGCCTAATGAGCGTTGCCCTTTATCCTGTTGAAGAATTTTTCTTTCCTGCAGATCCTTGTAATAGAACCATGCGTTTTTATAGGATAACTCCAGTAGTTTTTTCTTGTCTCCGGTTTTAGGAACATGATACTTTAAAGAAGGATCCTTAAAATCTAATTCAATGGGGACTATAATTTGCTTTGAATCGCTTCCAAATCGTTCACGAAATTCTGTAATGGCCAGCATTAATATTTCCTCCTTGCTTTCATCCAATGCCTTTTTATACTCGACTGTGTCCGTTTGAATTATGGCCCCGTTAGTGATCCGAAGATAATTTACAATAGCCACATTTTCAGCAGAGTATATGGAGAACACATCTATATTCGACAATTTTGGATTAACAACTGTAGACCTGGCTTCATAAGACCGCAATGCATCCAATGTTTGTTTTAGTCGATTGGCTTTTTCAAATTCAAGATTAGAAGATACTTCGTTCATTTGTTCTTTAACAAAATCAATAACAGAAGCGGTTTTTCCTTTTAGAATTCGACGGACACAATCAATATTGATCATATAATCTTCTTCGTTCTGAAAGGATTCACATGGACCTTTGCATAAATTAATGTGATAACTTAAGCATACTTTGTATTTTCCGGATTGAATATGCTCTTCTGCCAGGTTGAATTTGCATGTCCTCAGATAAAAGTGTTTTTGTAAAAGCTCCAGGAGGATATTTTTGTTTAAGCCGGATACGAATGGACCAAAATATTCACTGCCGTCGCGCAGCATGGTTCGGGTTGAAAAAACCCGGGGAAAGCGTTCGTTCTTAATCGCGATAAAAGGGAATGTTTTACCATCTTTCAAGAGCACATTGTATTTAGGCTGGTATTTTTTAATGAGGGAATTCTCGAGCAATAGGGCTTCTTGTTCACTCTCAACAACCGTATAATCTATCTGGAATATATGAGAGATCAATATCTTAATACGGGCACTTAGCCCTTCATTAGTGGTAAAATAGGAAGCGACTCTTTTCTTAAGATTTTTTGCTTTTCCAATGTAGATGACTTCATTTAGTTTGTTTGAAAACTTATAAATGCCAGGCTTGTTTGGCAACAGCTCTATTTGTTTATTGAAGTCATGCATTTATTCCACCAGGCCATTAAATTCTTCTTCCTGCTCATATTTTGAGCAATCCAGTTCTACAGGCAGCTCTTCTTCTGGTATGTCGAAATCACTTTTCTTGTAGCCCAGGGTAGAATCGGCATATGTTTTCTGCATAAACAGGGCCCAAACCGGAAGAGCCATGCTGGCACCCTGGCCCAAATCTGTTCTCCTGAAGTGAACACTTCTGTCTTCAGCTCCAACCCAGCATCCTGCTGTAATTTCAGGAGTGGTCCCAATAAACCAACCATCTGAATTATTCTGTGTGGTACCGGTTTTACCTCCGATTTGATTGGTGAAATTATAACGATAGCGCAAACGCACTCCTGTTCCATAACCCCGAGTTACTGCTTGCAACATATCCAACATCACATAATTATAGGTATTCTTCAAAACTTCCACTTCACGAGCAACATATTCTTTTATCGTATTTCCGTTTTTATCTTCAATCCTGGTTATAAAGGTTGGTTCAACCCAGGTTCCATTATTTCCATAAGTATTAAATGCACCTACCATTTCAAATACGGAAACATCCGGCGTGCCAAGGCTAAGGGACGGATAAGGATCCATGTTGCTGATGTCAATACCCATATTGGAAATCAACTTTAAAACGGCTTCCGGCCCTACTTCTTTCATTACAAAAGCAGTAATGCAGTTGACAGACCTGGCCATACCCTCTTTTAGTGACATCATGCCCCCGTATTTATTATCCGAATTTTTAGGTTTCCAGTTGTCAAAATCAGGGAATACATATTGCACATTCGGCACCTTCCTGCAAGGGGAATAGGCCTCCATAATTCCTACAGTATATACAAAGGGTTTGAATGTAGAGCCTACCTGCCTTTTGGCTTTTTTATTTACATGATCATATTTGAAATACCTATAGTCAATTCCCCCAACCCATGCTTTGATCTGTCCGCTCCTGGTGTCCATGGCCATAAATCCAGGATTAAGGAAATATTTGTAATAGTGGATAGAATCCCAGGCACTCATTTCTTTTTCGATATCCCCATCATAAGAAAATACCTTCATTTTTCTTTTGATATGGAAATTTTCCAGTATCTCTTCCCAGCTTTTCCCCTCTGCAATGAGGGAACGATAACGGTCGGTTTGTTTAATGGCTCTATGAATAATAATTTCAATTTCTTTTTCACTCAAATGACTAAATGGTGCATTTTTACGTCCTTTCCAATGCTTAAAGAATGACTCTTGTAAACTTTTCATATGTTCATGCGTAGCCTCTTCCGCATAAGTTTGCATTCGACTATCTATTGTGGTATATATTTTAAGGCCGCTTGAATAGAGATCGTAGCCATTTTCCGAGCACCATTCTCTCAGATCCATTCTTAAAAATTCCCTAAAATACCTGGCCAGGCCCCGGTTATGACTTTCAACTTTATAATCCAGTTTGATGGGTAGATCAATAAGCGAATCAAATTCAGTTTGTGATTTTATAAATCCGTATTTATACATCTGCCCCAATACAACATTTCTCCTGCTTTTTGAATTTTCAGGGTTCAGATATGGATTATACCTTGTTACAGCCTTTAGGACACCAACCAGTGTAGCCGCTTCCTGAATATTCAGTGAGTCAGGAAGTTTATTAAAATAAGTTTTTGAAGCTGCTTTAAGACCCCATGACTGGCTGCCAAAATCAACCGTATTTAGATACATGGTAATGATTTCCTGCTTGGTGTAGTAACGCTCAAGCCTAACGGCAATTACCCATTCCTTCATTTTCTGCACTATTTTTTGAAATAGTGTGTTAAAATATTTACGATGAAATAGATTTTTAGCCAATTGTTGGGAAATTGTACTTGCTCCGCGATTTTGTCCACGTATTAAATAGTAGGGGATAGAAAGAGTCCCTCTTAAATCTATTCCGGAATGTTTTTTAAAACGAACGTCTTCTGTCGCTATTAATGCATTAAAAACAAGAGGATTGATTTCATCATAGGCCACTTTTGACCGGTTTTCATTAAAAAATTTCCCCAGTAAAACGCCATCTGAAGAATAGATTTCTGTAGCAAGAGGAGAATCGGGATTTTCAAGTTGATGAGCGTCCGGAAGTTTCCCGAAAACACCCATCACAATACCCAGGATAAACAAATTAAAGAGGATAAAGAAAAAGCCGATGATTGCCCAAAACCATTTAACAAAATGTTTGTAATTTCTTTTCTTTTTCTTGGCGTTTTTTTTCATTTGTCTTTGTGCACTTTATTGAATTCCACCTACAAAATTAATTAAATATAATGTAAGCGACAGGATTTTAAAAACGCTGGCACAGGGAGTAGGATTGAAATACTATTTGAAATATAAATTCATAAAGAATTTCAGATAATCTTTTTGATTCTTTTCTGTTAATAAAATCGTGAAATTCTCCTGGCTAATAACTGCTATTTCCGGATTTCTGTTTTTAATTTTTACCAGGAAAGCAGCATCAGTCTTGATCCCATTATAATATTTCATTGCTGCAGAAATTTCGTCAAATTGCTGGACAAGTAAAAGCATGATCTGCTCATCTAAAATGACCGTATTGATTGAAAGATTTTGCAGACTGTAATATTCCAGGTTATAATCTGAAAAAGCAGTTTTTAAGTTTCCGGTATTCACTTTTCTGCTATCAAAGAAGTAGGCGAAATAATAAGGTGAATTGGTGTTTTCTTCATAAGGTGTTTTTAACATAAAAGAATCCATAATGGTTTCTTTCTTAGCGGATTCTTCATGGACAGCTGTCACCGAAAACTCTCCATTTAAGTATTTAATCATATTTTCTGCATGATCATTAATTTCTTTGTTTTTATTCGTCTTTTGAAAATTTATCAATAATTCAATAAACTCCTTATTTGATTTGCTTTTCCCTGAGCATAAAATCCCCAGGTAATTAAATTGAGCATTCTTGAAATTGCCGGGGTATTCCTTATTGCTGATCTCAACATTTTTACTTAATTTGTCACAATCTCCTTTCAGATAAAGCTGGTAACTTTCATTGTATAGCTCTTTAATTTCTTTGCTTTTCACGGTTGCCAATCGTGTAAAATAATCGGGATCCTCAACGAGTATGGAATAATCACTATTGGGGTATTTCGTCAAAATCGTGTCTTTGTGGGCTTGTTTTAATGAAGCATTAAGGGGGGAATTGTAAATATTGAAAAGTGTGTAATGAGTTTGAGCATCGTACTTTGAATTTGGATATCTTTCAATCAAATTTTCATAAGCCACAGAAGAATTGTTGGTATCAGCTAATTGGTCCAAATAAATGTCTCCGATTTTTTTCAATGCCTCAAGTATCCTTTTATGTGAAGCTTCTACCTGGCTTTCTGTAAAAGGAATATCCATGTAATATTTTTGTTTTGGTTTGGGAATGCTTTTAAGTTGTTCACCGATGAATTTCTTTTCTTCCTCCGTCAAGACGGCTTCGATAACTTCTTCAATCTCAGAACTATCCACACTGATGCCTTCTTCAGATAAATTCCCTAATTTTTTCTTTCTCCTCCAGTCGTCTTCCAGTTTTCTCTTTCCCCATTTTACAGCAAACTCTGATTTTCCAAGTTCTACGGCAGATTTATTATAAAAATACCACTCACCGGAGGTGGAAAGACTTCCAGGTATTCCCGGAGGCTGCATCAAGTTTCTGTTCTGACCCATCATGACATCCCGATTGTATCTCATTTCCTGCTCTTCCTGTATTTTTTTCTGTTGCGCTGCAAGTGCTATTTCGCGCTTAGCGGTTTCCTCAGCCTGCCACACTAAATTAATCAGGCTGTCCCTGGACTTTGTGGACAATGAAGCCAAATAAAGCAAGCTATCCTCTGTTTCAACAGTTACCAGGTGTTTAACAAGTTCGCTTAGAACCATGCTGGTTTTTTTAAGATCACCATATCCAGCATAATCTTCGTTCAGAAAAGTGGAAGAACTATCGTAATAGGCCTTTGAAAGCAAATAATTGGGTTCATCAAAATAGAATTCTGCCAGTTTTAAATAGGCAAAAGCTTTCTGATTGTCATTATTTTTATTGTATTTAAGGCTTAACCTTAAATTTTCTTCAGCTGCTTTTGTGTTGCCAATTTTCAAATCAATTAATGCGATCTCAAAATATATTTGATCCAAATACTGGATGTTTTTATCATCTTTTAGCATTTTATAAAGACGGGCCTTAATGGATTTGGCGGTTTTTTCATCAATGACTTCAAAACATCGGGAAACTTCAATTTTTGCATTGAAAGCCATATCATAAGGGGGATTTTTTTTGATTACTTTCTCATAATTCTTGATGGCCTTATCAAAATCTCCTGAAGCTTGAAATACCTGAGCTAGAATAAAAGAGTAACGGGTTTTATATTCTTTCTTTTTTTCAATCATTATGGCTTCTTCCAAATTGCTAATGGCCGATACATAATCCTTTTGATTGATATTAAGGTAAGCCTCCAGCAGGTGTAAATCTTTTTTTAATTTAGCAGGAAGGCCCTGCATGCTTTTAATTTGAGAAACCAGGGCTATTGCCTGTTCGTATTTTTTTAATTGGTAATTGCATTTTGCCAGCCATACCATGGATTCAAACGCTAAATCTGAATTTTCGTATTCGCTCATAACATATTGAAAAGTTTCAATAGCCGAGAAATAGTCTCCTTTATAAAAGTAGGCGCGTGCAATCAAATAGTAACTATCATCAATCCAGTTACTCATTTTGTGCTTATCCAGGATTTTAGTACACTTCTTTATGATTTCATCAGCATCAGTACCATTGGATTTTGCAATGGCTTCATCTGGGAACCTGAACACATTTAAAATCAGGTTATAATCATCTACGTAAGATTCTTCTGTATTCTGAATGACAGATAAATATCTTTCATGTGCATTGAAATAAATATTGTAACGAGCAGTTAGATTGTGAAAGAATTTTGCCATTGCTGAATCCTGTACTGCAAGGCAACCGCTTAGCAGGATTGCTAAAAAAGGAAGTGTTAGAAAAAATATTTGTTTAAATCGGACTGGCACAATTTGATTTTGTTAATAGTAACTAACTTTGAAACAGCAAAAATATTTTAATTTTAGCAAAAAGTCACCGAAAAGACAAGATGATTAAGGCCAAACAAAAAAGTTTTCTTCAAAAGCTCAAAAGAAAATATCGACTGGTTGTTCTTTCAGAAGAAAGTCTGGAGGAAAGGGCCTCATTTAGTCTTTCAAGGGTCAATGTATTATTAGTGAGCAGTCTTGTGGTTTTATTGGTTTCAATTGGTGTTTACAGTTTAATTTCTTTTACTTCATTAAGGGAATATGTTCCCGGCTATGCAGATTTCGATACAAGGAATGAGTTTGCTGTGAATGCAAACAAAATTGATTCATTGGAACAAACTATTGATCAGCAATATGAGAAGAATCAAATACTCGCCAATATTCTCAGTGGCAATGTGGAAGAATATTCCAAAGAGC
>JACKQG010006562.1_pt1 | contig 12178 bp, 12 predicted proteins | sample 8237621 | NCBI WGS metagenome assembly JACKQG01 (sample SAMN15677084, study PRJNA649215) | marine metagenome | biome: marine; feature: Black Sea; material: saline water; isolation source: suspended particulate matter (SPM) from the Black Sea western gyre | collected 2013-06-09/2013-06-10 | depth...
ATAAAATTCTTCTTTACATTCTACACATTTTTTTGTTTCACCTGATAATTTACCTTTATTCCATGGTCCGTTTTCTTTTAACCACTTAACAAGTTTATCTGATGACTTTAACCCACCCCTTCTACCAGCAATTTCAAAATGATTATTTTTCTTTTGTTCTTTAACTCGTCTTGCCATATTTTCCGGCGAATTTAATGTTTTTTCTATTAATTTACTATGATAATTTCTATGTTCATAATAATCCATAGAACAGTCAAAGTTTTCAGGGTAGTTATTTTTCTTTTGGAAGTCCCGGTGATGTACAACTTTTCCACTACCAGCTTCTACCATATCATAATATTCAGCAACTAATCTATGAACTTCTTGATATTTACCAGTTTCTGGATGATATACAGTTGTATATCCATTTTTATTTTTTTGAGTAGTTTCATCTAAATACAACGGCATTAAAGATTGATTTTCCTCTAAATCTTGAGCTTCAACCCATACGCCATTCCTTGTTAAAAATCTATGGTCTGGTGTACAGTCAATATATTTATCATTATCTAAATTAACTCTAACCAATTCTGCATCTTTTTTGGTATATCCAGCCCATTCTATTTCACCAGGAACAATCATATTAGTTTTTGAATCTATCGCATATGTATAATGTTTAATTCCATTTTCATAATCCTCAATAATATCTTTAACAGTTTTTATTTCACCATTTAATAATGGAATTTCAGTTTCAGGAACTACACACCCAATACCTTCTTCATAACCCAAGAATGCTTTTGGAACTTTAAGAGCAGCCATCATTCTATTTCTTAAATATTCAACATCATCAATAGCCGTATCGTTTGATAATCCTGGTAGAGTATCTATTTCAGTTCCACTATCAGCACCTCTGACTGGAAGGTAATAATCTTCAGTAACCGATTCAACATTATATCTTAAATTATATTCACCTGTTTTTTGGTCAATAACTGGTATTTTTTTCATCTTACCAATTATTTTATTCATATAATTTTCAACTTCACTCGGTGGAATATTCCCAATATCAATTTTGAATATTCTCTTTTCTGGTGCTCTCATAATACGATGAATTAACATGGCATCTTCCATAAGTGTCAATTGTTTCCATACCTTACGAGCCCCTTCTAACATCGACTTACCGTATGGTAAATAATTAGAATCTGACAACATTCTAAAATGAGCTACTTCATATTCTTCAAGTAATTCAGCAGTTTTATTGTTACCAGAACTAGGTTGTTCAATTTCAAATTGAACTAACTGTGGGTTTGATGGATCATGATCTTCCAATCTATTTATTTCATACGCTGATATTGGTCTTACATTCACCACACCCGTTTTATCCAAAATATCTAATTGTAAATAAAAATCCCCATATTTAGTCATATTCCTAATCCAAGACCATAAGTTAAATTTAATATTCAAAATACCATTAAATAAATTATCTAATATGGCATGAATTTTTGGATTGTCTGTTTTAATTTTTAAAAGTTGATTTTCCACATTATCAACCGTAGATTCATCCGAATAAATATCAAGAGTAGCTGATATAATGGAATCAGTATCCATTAATTCATAATCTCTAAATAATTCTTTTCGAGCAATATCATACGCGCTTCTATTTTGTCTAGCAGCATAAGATTGAGCCCAATTAGAGCTATTCATTATCTTATTATACCTATCTACAAAATTAGATGTTAAAGCCGTTTGCGTCATATCAACATCTTTAACTCTAACCTGACCACTCGGTGTTCGTTTTACTATTATATTAGATCTAAATAATTTTTCTAATCTATTAAATATATTTTCATTATCCGCCATTATTATCCTCTTTCAATTATAACCATTATTTTATTAACCATGTTAAATCTTCACGTTCATTACCAACCTGCATTTCATATGGATTTTTTCGTGGGTGTCCCGACTGCCCCATTTGAAAACCAGTTGATGTTTCTGCATTACCATTCATATTTAGTATAGAATCCATCATAGCCCACTGTTGATTATTCTTTTCAGTGGTTACTCGTAACGCAGTATCCCTTACCCACAAAGCAATAGCATAAGACATTACAACATCATCATTATACCCAGTCATAGCTTCACCTCTTGAATTGTGATACACAAATACAAATAATTCTTCAATTAACCTATCAGAATGTATAGTTACCAATTTTTCACGAGTAAATTCTTCCATTTTTGCAATAATCAATGGTCTTGTTTTTTTAGTTGTTGAAAATCCAGGTACCATATTTCTATCCTGTGCTCTATATTTATTTGACATCTGATGTTCAGTATCAACTACTTTCAAATCCTTAGACATATAAAATAGATTTGGATATTTTCTATCAATTATCGTTTGTATCGTTGCCCACCCAATATTATTATTTTCAATTACCAACAATGCATCATTATACTTTGTTGCCAGTTCAATTAAAAAGTTTCCATAATCAGTTGTTCCCAACTGACCCTTATATTCAGCTGACTGTGTCATTGTTTCTATTTCAAACACCTGACATGCTGAATAATCAGAACCATCACCACGAGCCACATCAGCAACTACAATATATTCCTTTGAATAATTTGGATATTCCCATATCCATAAATTTCTATCAAAACCTGCTTTTTCAACAGGTTCTTTAACTTGATTTTCTTTATACCATTGTAGAATTTGTGGGTCTACAACTGATTCACCAGAAGTAAGAAAATCAGCATCACATTCTTGAGCCGCTTCAGTTGGCCCAAGTATTACATCTTGTTCTTTTCTCCAAGATTCATCTCGCTCTGGATGAACAGTCCAATGAAGTTTAATAAAACTGAAATCATTAGTACCATCGATAGCACCTAACCATTGTTGGTGAAACCAATTACCAACACCGTTTGGTGTAGATAATGTTATACAAGAACCACCAGTAGCCAATGTTTGTTGAGCCGCTGTCCATATACTCCCAATTTTATCAATGAATGCTGCTTCATCTAAAATTAACAATGACAATGCTTCAGAACGACCAGCTTCGGCAGTAGCAGCAACAGCCTTGATTTGTGACCCATTATTAAATACCAATGAAAGTTTATTGTCTTCAGTTACTTTTGTTTTTAACCACTGTGGAAGTCCTGCATACATTACCCTAACCTTAGTAACAAGGTTTTTAGCAGTATCTTTATCTTTAGCAATACACAAAATATTTCTATCTGAATTAAATAACATCATCCACAGTGAATAACCAGCCGTCAATGTAGAAATACCCAATTGTCTTGATTTTAAGATAATATTATATTTGTTTTCTACAAATTCCCCAACCACTCGTTCTTGGAAATCCCACAATTCAAATTTAAGTTTTCCACGTGTCGGGTGTTGAATTACACAATATTTCTTCATAAAATACGCGGGGTTTTGAACACATTTTATATATTCCCTTTTTATAGCATCTTTTATGTTTTTTGCCATGTTACTTTATTTTCCCAATTACCCATACAGGTATTAATATTGAAGTTACACCAAACCCGAACCATAAATATCTATGTTCATACCATTTTGGTGTTATCACTTCAATCAATTCATCTTTTAACTCTAACTGATATTCAAGATTTGTAATGATAGTGGAATCATTTAATATAAATAGCTCATAATCTTTAATTTGACTTTCCAGAGTGGTTTGGATTTCAATATTAATACTATCTTTATATTCTAATTCTTGAATACCGTTAAATATTTCAGTTACTTCATCATCTGTAAAACAATATTCTACATTCGGAAACAACATACTAACTATTAATAAAACTGATATAACTTTTTTAAACATAACCCCTATTTCACCATAGATTGTTGAGCTGGAGATAATGGTGTACAATCTGCTGTACAGTTTCTTGTGGGGCAGGATACTAATTGCCCAGCACACACCATTCGACTTGCTGAATTTCTACCAAGTATTCTATTTCCAATATTATTGGGTCTTCTACCAAAACGTGTGGTTCGTGCTGTTTGTCGTTGAGGTCTTCTATTTCTATTAACAACTCTTCGTCTATTTCCATTAGGTGTAGCAGTTCTAGCAGTTCTAGCAGTTCTTCTTGTTACAGACCGTTGTCTGTTACCACCAATTGTTCTACGACCAGTTGGTCTACCGACTGTTCCACGACCAGTTGGTCTACCGACTGTTCCACGACCAGTTGGTCTACCGACTGTTCTACGACCAGTTGGTCTTCTTCGTCTTGAAACCGTTCTTTGTGTTCTATTACCAAAATGTGTTGGCATTATACTTCTCCCATTGTTATTTTTTACGCTTATTTGCGAATTTTTTTAAAGCTTTTGCGGCTTCTGACGATTCAACCTTTTTCGGTTTAAAGTTTTTCTTCTGTTTTTTCATTTCTTCAACAGCTTTTTTCTTATTTTCAATTGTTTCTTTAATTGCTTTATTTTCTTTTTTCTTTTTTTTCACAATCGTTTTAGAAACCTTAGTTTTTTCTTTAATTTCTTTGATTTTCTTGGATTTATTCTTTGAACTTCCAAACATAGCAAAAGCCCCAACTAATGTTGTGAATATACCCAATATCCATTTCCACAGTTTCATTTTATTTCCCCATACTATTTGATACATGTTCACCAACATTACCTGCGGCATATATCCCGAATATCCACTTAGTAAAATCAGCCCAACCTTGAAATTCGGCTTTACCTAATACTACAAATACAGATGCCGCTATAAAACAAACACCTGCACATATTAATTTTTTACTTGCTAAATTCATCATATTATCTCCGATTTAATCAATCATTCTTTTATTAACTTTAAATGCTTCATCTACATTTTCATTAGCTAATGCATTTGCTATACCTTTATCAAATGGGTTACTTAAATTTTCTATCTCTTTTATCAAATCTTCATTGTCTTCTTCAAATTTCTTGATAAAGTCATCTTTAAATTTATCAGTCTTAGCTTTATGCCATTCTTCATACTTACCATTTGTACGAAGTTCTGCTTCAAAATCTATTTGGCAATAATAACATCTTTTATTCCAAAAGAAAACATCCTTATCCCATTTTTTAAATATAAATTTTTCACAATCCGTACATTTATCAGCAATACCACTACTTGCCAATTTAGTTATGTTAGATTTATATCCATTTTTTTGTTCCCAGGTTTTTCCATCTGAATCAACCCATACATCACCAACCTTCCTAACTTCTTCAGTTTCACCCGAATAACCAGATTGTATTTTGTCACCATATGTCCCATCCAACATATCTTGGACTTTTTGTAAATTCTTACTTTGTTTTGCCATGCTTACCTCTATAAGTTATATATAAATATCCAATATTAATAAAAAGTTACCAACGAAGTGATTTGATTTACCGGAGCATATGCTCCTGTGAATTTATATGTATTTCCATTATATTTGAATACTATACCTTCACTCGGAACTATCGAATCTAACCCACCTATTGCTTCCAATCTATCTAACTGAACTTTCAGCCTATTTAATTTCTTTAAGTCACCACCACCTTTAATTGTTTTTATAGCACTTTCAACATCTTTTCTCATCTTTTTAACCGCTTTGTCTGGTGAAGCCACCATAAAACCGGAAATACCTTTTAATATTTCAGCACCTATGTCAAAAAATAATACTTCAAACGATCTCATATTAGATTTAAACAACTTTGAATGATCATTCTTATCAGTTGAAAGCACCCAGTCTAAAAATTGTTCATTATCAATATCTTTTTTCATATTTCTGACATTATATGATTTATCAAAGAATGCCCATCGTTTAGTTAAACCTTTCAACACATGAATTGGCATTTTATAATCAAATTGCTGAGCCGCATTATAAATATATTCAGTCCAATATGATTGATGATACATTCCAATTGTATCTGAATCACTTAACCCAAATTCATTTTTTAATTTTTTTAATCTACCTAAAAATTTAGATTTCATTTTCCCAAAATCTTGATGTTTTGGTACATTTAGAAATACAGGTTTTGATATTTTAAATTTCTTTTGAATGTGTTGATTAACTTGTCTAATCATACCTTCCAACATACGAGCGCTATTCTTTACTTCACCAATTACATTTCCAGATTCATCATATTTTAATGCGCCATGAAATATAAGTTCCGATACATCATAATCAATTGTATTTGGATTTGCCGCATACATTATTTCAAGATTCATAAAATTCTTACCATTATCAAATATCTTATCTTGTTGTTTTTTTGATAATGAACCTATAGCTTTATTTAAATCTGTTATAGCAAATGTATAAGCATCTTTAACTTCCTTTTTAGCGTGTCCTTCAAATTTACTTATAATTTGTTTAACAGTCAATGCGTTTTTCCCCCAACCCTTTAATTGACCCTTGTTTCTGGCTGCTATAAGGTTTCCATCTTTCCAGCTTATCATAATATTTTGACCATCAAGCTTTTCTGTAACATTATCTTCACGATTTAATGTTCCACCCAAACCATCTTCTATAATTTTCTTTAAATCACCAAATGTTAAATCTTTATCATCAAATGGATGAGCCATGTGTCCGTACGCCCCACCTTCGGCTAATAATTCTTTTTTCCACCAATCTTTAGAGAATGATTCTTTAACCTTTGGTTTGTTGGCTTCCTTATTTTTATCTTTCTCTTCACCCCTTTGTGTTTTAATTACATCTTTAGTATCTTTTGATATTCGTTTTTTGGTTTCGGCTTCATCCTTAAATTTCATCAATTGGAAACCAACATTCTGGGCTATTTTTTTCATATGTTTAACCCATTTATTGTAACCACCAACACCAGTTAAATTATCCTGATTATTCGGCGTTTTTCCAGTTCCTATACCAGCTGGTAAAAATGTTACAGAATTAATTCTATCATTTTTAAATTCTTTTGTGAATGGAGGTATTTTGGAAACATCAACATCTAATATATAATCAATTACTTCCCACCCAATCTTTTCTGCTTGTTTTTTATTTCTACCAGAATAACCACCCATACCATTCATCAAGGCATTTGGTCCTGAATCAACTGCCTGTAGCCCACTAAGTGCTGTTGTAGTTGCTTCTTTGATAATTTCACCCATATCAATTGTTGTTAGAAATTCTTTAATAATATTCTCATCAAATATATTTGGTTTCTTTGGTATTCTCATTCTCATAGCTGATTTGCCATTTATAAGTAAATCACCCTTTTCATTCCAACCAATTGTTTTAACAACAACTTTTTTATTTTTAAATTTTCCCATTAATACGGTATCACCAATTTCTATTGGTAAATCTACACCCTCACTCAATTGATTTCTCAATTTTTCAATTTCTTTTCTTATTTTTAATTGTGTGGGTGAATTTGGCATATGTTTAAAAGCTTTAGAATATAATTTAGTTATTTTTAATTTTAAAGCTTTATCCTTTTTACTACCCTTTTCTAACCAACCTTCAGTTACAGGTTCATACCCTTTTTTCTTTTTATCTTTTTTTCTTTTTTGAACTCCGGGCGTAGAATTGTCAAAATCATCGAAATCATATGTTTCGGGTTCGGATTCCAAACCATTTATATGTGGACCACTATGATATTTATGATGATCAATAAATTGTTTAAATTTCTTTTTATCTTTTGGGTCTCCAGGTTTTACTTTTTTATATTTATCATTCACCTTTGTTGGTAAACTTTCATCTATATGTTCATCAACTGCGCCAAATTTATCTTTCATCATATTGAAAACACCTTTATCGAAATATCCAAATAAATCTTTAAAAATTTGTTTTCTTTCACCCTTGAATTTAGATGAACCTAATAATTCTCGCATCCAAGTTCCATTTATTTCTTTACCCATAATTTTAAGTGATATGTGAGGTGTTTCTATATAATAAGAATGTTCTGAAGCTGGTTTTAAATTATTTTTATGTTTTGAATATTGTTGAAAATATGAAGGTTTGCCGGATTTTAGTTTTCCACCAACTATTCTACCAGCATCTTTCTTACCAAAAGCATATACTATAATAGTATTATCTAAATCTAATTTTGCTGGATTTGAGACATTCCACAAATATGGTTGTTTAGATAAAATTATTTTATTTTTTGGAATACCCATTTTTGAAATTAATTGTTGTTTTTCTTTAAAATTTAATGGTGATCGTCCAGATTCTACTTTATTTGATGTTGAAATATATGTATTGTTTTTACCAAACATCTTAACCATATATTCATAAGTTTTGTGATGATGTTTTCCAAATGGTTGAAACCGTCCAGGGTAAACTCCTATAATTTTAAATTTCTTACTAACGGCTTCACCAATTGATTCTTTTTTCTTTTTTTTCTTTTTTTTCTTTTTATGTTTTGCTTTATATTTAGCCTTAGCAACCTTTTCGACTTCAGTTCTATGTAATTTGCTAATATCAACCTTTTCATATTTTTTAAATAACTTAACCATCTTAAATAACACACCCATTAACATTTCCACGTCAGCGAGAGCATTATGCCATTCAGAAGCGTCTATTTTTAAAGCTTTACTCAAACTACCCAATGTAGATGATACTGATTTTCTACCCGTTTTTGAAACCTTCATTAAACCATTCAATACTAAGTCTAATTCTTCACTCTTTTCAACAGATTTTAGAAATGGAAGAAAAAACATTTTATTCAATTTTAATGTATCTAATGATTCATATGTTTTCATTTTAATACCATATTTGGATGCCCTGATACCGAGATATTTTAAATCGAATGGTGCATTGTGAGCTATCAATACTGGATTTTTATATTTATTAACAAATTCAAAAAATATATTTAAAGCGTGTGCTTCCTTTACAAATTCAGCTGTTTTATCGCCATATCTCGTCATCTTAAATACATCTTCAGGCGTTTGCAATTTATCCTTTGGATTAACATGCCACTCCCAACTCTTCCGTTCCGGCGTTCCTTTTTTCATAAGATTTTTACCAGCTTTTGTTAAATTAACCTTATAATCCAATTTACCAATTTCCTTAAATGTATTTCCATCATATGCCATAGCAGCAACTTCTGTAAGTTGTAAATAATCTGTTTTTGGTTGGAATCCCAGTGTTTCCGTATCAAAATATATAATGGTTTTACCCTTAAAATTTAATACAGTATTCAACAATTCCTTAATCGAAAGTCCATACATCTTTGTATTTTCAGTAAGAAATGGTTTTATTAATTTTTCCGTAAGTTTATTCATTTTCTAATCTCTTAACTATATTCATTATACCTTTATTATTCTTTTTAGCTCCATTATGACTTGATAATCCTTTTTTTCCATCAAAGTTTTTTTCCAATGACTTTGCTACTTTTGGCCAGAAAAGTTTATTGTTGTCATACCATTTTTTACTACCTTGATATATTAGTTTTTCTGCTTTTGACTTGTCTATTGTTACTACTTCGCCAGTCTTTTCAACCCAATATGTAACATTTTTATTATCTACTGTCAATACAACAATATGTTCTACTTTACCACCTGAACTATCTATCCAATATTCAGTTAATGGTGCTATATACATTTTAGATTCTGTTAATAAGTTTTCTTTAACTAAAATTTGTGATTTATGTGTCCGTAATACCAAGCCGGCACCTAACCCAATTCCTCGTTCTTTTGCCTTTTCTATTACTTCATATTTACCTTTACCCAAATCTTTAATAAACCAATCTTTTTTGTTGACCCTACCGCTATCTAAACCTTTATCTAATAGATGTTTTACTATTTGTTTATCTCTGGCAGTTAGATGACCCGATAATACTTTTATTTTTATTTCAGTTAATATATCTTTTAATTTAATCATTCAATAGTTCCACCCCTATCTTCTACAAAAGAAATTACATCACGAGCACCACCCCAAACTGTAGCACCTTTTGCAACCTTTTTCAAATGTTTATCTATATCTTTTCGTGTCAATTTGGTCCTAACACCGTTTACATTAAATCCCCGATTCATCCAATTATATATATCTGAATTATCCTGTATTACTAACACATCTTTGATTTTTATCTTACTGACCAATGTTTCATTCCATTCAAACCAACTATATGGGCCAGTATCTAAAGCTTTAGTTCCAAATTTATCGGTGATTGTCTTTTTGTTTTTCACCATCAATTTAGTTATTTCATCTATGTATATTTTTATATATTGTTGTTTTTCTTTATTGGTCATTGTTCCAACTTCGCCATCATCTTGTATATATCCAAGCGCCTTAGCCTTTTCGTGTAAATCCGCCCAAGTTTTGTTTTTCGACATATGTTGCTGTAGTTTCCATTTTCCTTTAATATTCCCAAGTAATCCATCAAACAAGTGAACATTTAACCATCTTCTTCCACTTTCATCTACACCAGAACCAATATCTTGATTTGCTGATATTAACAACTTACCTTCAACATGAAATAATATACCACCCCCCGTTTGTATTCCTTTACCCCGAGCCAAGTCAGAATGTTGTGTAATAGCTGTAAATGTTGATAGTGACTTCTTTGTTCCTATTGATTTTTTTACATTACCATTCACCACATGGTCTAGTTCAGTCATATGGAATGCACTGACATTAACATCACCAATTACCTTTTTCATAATTGGAATAGATATTGGAATATTTAATAGATGCACTTGTTTAAATGTTTTATCCACCCAAGCCAATTCTGTAATTAAGTCTTTTAATTTAATCATCCACCAAACCTACTATTCTTCCAAATCAACTTGTGTATTCTATCATACTCGCGTTGTTCTTCTGGTGATATTTTTATAGTTTTTAATGGTCCGAATATCTTAAACTTACCTTTATTTTTAGATTGTAATTTCGTTAAATTCTTTTCATCTTTATCTACTGCTATCACTTTCTTTAAGTTATTAGTTACTAATATCCAATACCCAGCTTTCCTCATATCTTGAGCAGTGTCGATTGAAATTACATCTTTTTTTTCTGTTAATAAATCTTTAAGTTTAATCATTTTTTATTCTTCTTTAAAATTCTTTGTTTTTTAATCCACTGCAACCCTCTATTATTTTTAGTAGCTTTTTTAACAAACTTTGAAATGTATTTAGTTACAAGTGAGTTAAATTTATTCGCTGCAGCTTTCTCAGATAAATGTTTTGAATTATCCACCAATACAAAGTTTGCCTGTCCGAATAAATTTTGAAATTTACCCATATTGTTTTGCACATCATTCCAAGATTTTTCTAATATATCTTCTGGTAATTTTCGTTTTCTCTTTTTATTCCGTTCGTGCGCTACTTCCAATGATGTATTAACAAAAACCATATATGTATCATATCCAAGTTTTTCTAATTTTTCTTTTTCTTTGACTATTTTACCATAATTATGACCAGTTCCATCTATAATCATACCAAGACGGCCTTCGGTATATTGTTTCATTCTTTGTTTTGTTAATTCTTTAGCAAACATTCTTACACTTGGGTCATCTTCTGATCCACCAGTTAGTTGTTGAAATACATCATCTGGCCACATATCAATATCAAGATTACCAGTTCCAACAGTTTCAAAACCGAATTTCTTTAATAAAAATTCAAATTCAGAATCAGAATTTACAGTTTTCATTCCTGTATATGATATATTAATTTTCTCTGGAATGCCGAATAGTTTTGATACGACAAACGATTTACCACTACCTGGTCCACCCGCCAAGAATACAGCTTTCAGAATACCTTTGTCATCAACACCTTCATTGATGTTCCATTTTATTAAGTCTTTTAGTTTAATCATGTTTTTTCCTCATATTTTTTACCGTCAAATATCTGTTTTTTTAAATTAGCATCGGGTCCTTTGGCAAAACTACTACCATTCTTTGGTAGTGTTTTTTCGATAACTAAATATTTTAATCTATCATTCGGAACAATCATTTTTGTTCCTCTGTCAGTCATATAAAATATAGTTTTTCTCATTCCAACTCTAACAACTCTTGCTTGTCTTCCTGATATATAAACAATATCATCGCTGTTAATATCGCCACCTATCATTGTAGCTATTCCCTGAAATGTATTATTAACAAATTCTTTGAACATAATTCCAACAAATGCAATAATGAACATCCAACCATAATCACCGATTAATGTTTTTCCAATATCCTCTATGAGTTTCTGTTCATCCAATATTATTCTCCAACTTTGTAATTATTCATATATAAATATAAAAAACATATTTAATAATTAAATTTTTGTTATTA
>JACKQG010006563.1_pt1 | contig 12178 bp, 11 predicted proteins | sample 8237621 | NCBI WGS metagenome assembly JACKQG01 (sample SAMN15677084, study PRJNA649215) | marine metagenome | biome: marine; feature: Black Sea; material: saline water; isolation source: suspended particulate matter (SPM) from the Black Sea western gyre | collected 2013-06-09/2013-06-10 | depth...
CCCTGGAGGAGGCGCGCGAGAAGCTCCGCCTGGGCATGTACGTCATGATCCGCGAGGGGACGCAGGCCCGCAACCTGAAGGACCTCTTGCCTGTAGTTACCCCCCAGAATGCGCGGCGCTGCCTGCTCGTCACCGACGACCGCCACCCCGCCGATCTCATTGACGAAGGGCACATTGACAGCCTGGTGAAAATGGCTATCGGCCAGGGCCTGGATCCGATTACGGCCATCCAAATGGCTACCATCAACGCGGCGGAGCGCTTCGGCCTGCGCGACAGAGGCGCTATCGCCCCCGGCTATCGGGCCGATCTGGTTGTCTTCGACAACTTTGAGAGCCTGCGCATCGAGAAGGTCTTCAGCGGCGGGCAGTTGGTGGCCGAGGAGGGGCGGATGGCGCCCGGCGCTGTCAGGGAAGTTGCGGCGCACGTGCGCGGCTCGGTCAACGTCAACTGGGCTGGGGTTGACCTCAAGATACCGGCCAGGGGGCAGCGGGCCTGCCCTGAGCCTTGCCCTGAGCGTAGTCGAAGGGAAGGTCGAAGGGCCAGGGTCATCGGGGTGATCCCCGATCAGATCGTCACCGAGGGGCTGAGCGAGGAGGTCAAAGTGGAGGACGGACTGGCGGTGGCCGACGTGGAGCGGGACATCCTGAAGATAGCCGTCATCGAGCGCCACCAGGGCACGGGCAACACGGGGTTGGGCTTCGTGCGGGGCTTCGGCTTGAAGCGGGGGGCCATCGCCTCCTCAGTGGCCCACGACTCCCACAACATCATCGTCGTGGGCACCAACGACGCGGACATGATGGCCGCCGCCCAGGCCGTGGCGGCCATGGGCGGAGGGCTGGCTGCGGTGGAAAATGGGGCGGTGCGGGCTCGCCTGCCGCTGCCCATCGCTGGCCTGATGTCCGACCAGCCCCTGGAGGTGGTGCGAGAGGAGATGGACGAGCTCCTGGCCGTGGCTCAGGAGATGGGCTCGCAGTTGCACGACCCCTTCATGACCATGAGCTTCCTGGCCCTGCCCGTCATCCCCGCGCTGAAACTCACGGACAAGGGGCTGGTGGACGTGAACCAGTTCAAGATTGTGCCTCTGTTCGAGGAACAACGGACCGGGGGGGATTTAACGGACTGAGGAGGCATCCGTAAATTCTGCACATCGTCTGATGCTACTACTCACCTGCTCCCGCTGGACCCTAGTCCAGCGGGAGCAGCGGACTAGGGTCCGCTGCGAGCAAAAGAAGAATCCGCAAATCCTGCCCATCCGCGTTCTAGATCGCTAAAGTGCCCCGAACGAATAGCGGCGGGGCGCTTGATCTTGGGCTCGACCCCTGCGGCCAGGCTAAGTTTCGCCGATTCTCCACTCGCCGCCGACAATCACCGGCCTCCCATCCACAAACAGATCGGGTTGTGGCTGCACAAAGTCTTCGTGCAAGTCCGCTTCGATCTGTCCCCCCATGTGGATGTTGTCACCGATGGCGATGTGCACCGTCCCCTTGATTTTCTCGGCCTCCAGAACGTTGTCCGGCCTGCGGGCGTTGGGATTGGTGCCGATTCCCAATTCGGCCAGGTTGCGCCGCGCCTGGTAGACAGGATCGTCGCTGCCGAGCTGGAGCAACTGGCGAAATTTGTCCCCCACCGCCCCGCCACCCAGCACTTCAACCACGTTTCCCTTTTCGATGCGAAAAACCATGTCTTCGGTGAGGTTGGGATGCCAGCCGGCTGAAGCCACCAGCTTGCCCCCGCCGGTTCCTTCCACCGGGACGGCGTAGCACTCACCAGCGGGTAGATTGCCCCACGGCCCTGGCTTCGTTCCATACAGCCCATCATCCACGTGCCCCATCCGCCCTTTCAAGCTGAAGCGCAGATCGGTGCCGCCGGGGGTGCGAACCACGGCCTCGTCGGCAGAGGTCAGCAAGTCGGCAAAGACCCGGCAATCGGCCGCGATTTGCTGATAGTCAGCAGCCATGGGGCCGCCAGCTTCGAGCATCTGGGCTTCGAAGCTGGGCATGCTGGCCAGGCGCGCCCCGGCCTGGGTCGCCCTCTGGCGGGCGTTGGTGTGCGAGAGGGAATAAGTGGTCAGGGCGATGACCACGTCCGCGTCCCGCAGCCGGGCAGCCGTCGCTTCGTCCGGCTCGGCACCGTGCATACCTGTGGCGGGAAAGGGCAGAAACTGGATGGAACAGTCGGGGAAATGATCAGCCGCGATGTCGGCGACCAGCCGGGCCAGCACCGCTCGCTCCAGCATGCCCTCCAGTTTCGTCTGGCTTTCGGTCTGCCAGTCCTGGGAGCGGGGCGCGTCCGTCACCACCAACAACCTTTCGCCAGATTTGAGACCCATGTTCACGCGCAGCATATCAAGAACGCCTCGGGTGATGGCTTCTTTCTGAGGCCAGCTCATACTTTCTCCTCCTTGGTTGGGTATCGCTCCTTGAGTTCGGCAGCGTATCGCAAACAGAGTTCGTTCAGAGTAGCGCGCAACTCCTGGTCGTCGCTATGGCCAAAACGTTCGGCACGAATGGCATCTTCCAATTGCTGGAGAAACGGGTCGGCCAATCCGTGGGTTTCCATGATGGCCAGGAGCCGTCCCGCCGCGTCTAGCAAGCGAAAGGGGCCGTATCCCGACGGCTCTTCGTAAAGGCCGTGGGCGCTGGTCAGCAAGTAGCCTATCAGCAGAAAGAGGTCCTGACGCAATGCATCATCATTCACAGGGCATCCCCCATTCCTCGAGAAAGCAGACCTCGGATAGGGGACGCCGGCCGGGGGGTGTGGGCTTTATCTCAGGATACCCCAGCGCCATCAGCAGGACCGGCTGAACTCCAGAGGGCAGATCGAGGAAAGTAGCCACGCCCTCCCGGTGGAACGAGCCGATGGGACAGGCTCCCAGGCCCAGGCTATGGGCGGCCAGCAGGAGATTCTGGGTGGCCAGGCCGATGTCCAGCCAGGCCATCCGCTCGCCGCCCGCGCCCCCGACGCGAGTGGCCCGCTCGACGTCCAGGCAGATGGCGACGACTGCCGTCGGCTGACCAATGATTCCCGGCGCCAGCGACCGCAAGCTGGCCAATCGCTCTGGAGACCGCACCAATACAAACCCCCAAGGTTGCGCGTTGCCCCCGCTGGCCGAGGCCGCGCCAGCCTGTAACACCTGACGCAACAATTCGGCTGGCACCGGTTCGGTGGTGAAGGCGCGGACACTGCGTCGTGTGAAAATCGCGTCCAAGGTTTCCATTGTCAGTATCCTGCTGCGCCCAGAGCGCGACACAACGCCACCAGCTCAGGATGCACGTAGCGCCCCGCTTCCTCTATCTGCACCTCGTCCAGCCACACCGACGGGTTGAGCACCACGCCGTCGGTATGGGCCGGCGACCCATGATCGGGGGCGCCGATGCCAAACTGCATGCAGCCGAAGACGCGCTCATCTTCCAGGATGCGCCCGCTGGGCCGCGCCACGCCAGGGTTGAACCCGTAGCAGGCGTGGTCCACCAGGTAAGCTGCGGGATGCCCAAAGCCCTCCAGCCAGCGGGCAAAGAGGGTGGCCTCAACACCACCCTCGATCTGCTTGACGTATCCCCCCTCGATGGTCAGCCGGACCGGCGTGTGCAGCACGCCCAGCTCGGCTGGAGGCCACAGCGTTCCATCGAAGACCAGTACCCCTTCAAAGCTCTGGCGATGGATCATGAAGCCCGACTGCCCGCCCAGCATCTGGGGGAAACCGCCTTCAGCGGGCGGCGGCTCCCAGAAGGGATCGCCCGCTTTGTCCACTTCCATTGTTGCATCGCTGCCAGCCGGGCTGGTGATGCGAATGGTTTCGGCGGCCTGCGACAGTTGGTACAGGCGGGTGGCCATCTCTTGCAGGGGCGCGTAGGAAGTGCGTCCAATGGTGCGGACCATCATGTCCGCATCCATGCCGGTCAGACAGACGTAGATGCAGCCATTCTGGATGGCGGCGTGGTAGGCCGGGCTGTAGAGCTGGTAGGCCACCGCAAAGTCAAACCACACCTCAGCGCCCATCACGGCTTTGAACACCGGCGCGGGCGGTTCCTGCATCGGGGCCGGCAGCGTCGGATACCAAACGACAGTGGGTATCCCACCCGCCGCGTAGACCGCGCCGGCCGTGGCCTGCACCACCCGCGCATCCGAGGCGGTGTCGGCGGTGATGAGTACTTGCTGCCCAGGCTTTAGCGGACGAACCTCTGTTACCAACTTGCGCGCCGCCAGGGCCAACTCGAAGGCATAATATTCGTCACGAGGCTCTGTACCTAGCGTGAACACGCTACACCCTCCCCTCCATCAGTTCCTCGATGGGCACGTAGTCCACATCTAAGCCAAAGTAGCGGGGACCGGCCGCTTCGTTCAGGCCGAACTCGGTGCGGAAGGCCTCCAGCCCCTTTATGCCCACGGCTACCACATGATCACCTTTCTTGATGAGTGTGTTGGTCGTGCCTTCGCCGCTCTCTTTGTAGGCCAGGGTGACCAGGTCGGGGCTGCAAACCCACGGTTGGCCGTTCAGCCACGAGACGTGGTTCTCATTCTTGAACCACACGTCCAACGTCTGACCCTCGTAGTCGCCGCTGCCCTGGATGTGGGTGGTGCCGAACATGTAGCCCCCCCGGTCCTCCCAGTCCTTGCCGCTGACGACGCCCTCAAAGAGACGCCAGCCGCCGGTGACCTCCAGGGCCGCGTCAATGGGATCGCCGCCCTTCTCTCGAGCCTGGCGCATGGCTCTCCCCAGGGCAAAGGACTTGGTGAGGGTATCGCGGACCAGGATCTCTTTCATCTCGGTGGCGGGCAAAGGAGTGGCAGCCATCGTCGTGCCGCCAAAGGCCGCGACGGCCAGCATTTTGCCGATGCGTTCCAGCATGTGAGGGTTGACGGTATACTTGACGATGGCCACGTTTCCCCACTTGTCCACGCTGGCGAACGGCCAACTGTGCTTGCCGTACAGATAGGGCGTGCCTTGCATCTCATCAGGGATGGCCCGGCCGGCGTAATCTCCGTCCACGACGGGGATGCCCAGGCGCGCGCCGGTGACCAGCGGGGCGGGCGTGTTGCCCGCGCCCAACTCGGCCGCTACCAGGCAGCCGATGGGTTGGCCCAGGTAGTTCCCCAGTTCCTTGACCGCTTCCTCCATCGAGCGGACGCCGAACTTATCCACCAGGCCCAATCGCTCGATTTCATCCAGCGTCTCCTGGGTGGTGGGTGCGATGGAGCCCATCCCGTAGGGGGTGACCGTCCACACATCGTCGGGGATGTCGTCCACGTCCACCCATTCCAGGGCCAGACCGTCTTTCAGGGCGTCTTTGAGCATGCCCATTCCCCAGGCGACGCTCCCGCCGCCACCGGTTCCCATAAACAGACAGCCTCGAACGAAATCCTCACAGTCTTGTAGAGTCTCTAGCTTTCCACGTGGCATTGTACTTTTCCTCCTCAATTTGTTAATGCAGACCCTAAGGGTTTAGGAAACCCTTAGGGTCTCTCTTCTCTCTCCACCAACCAGATGACAGGCAACTGTGTGCCTGTTACTGATATCTATGAAAGCAGGTTCGATTTGCGAACATACCGGCATGACCATCGGACAGCGGGGGTGGAAGCTGCAACCTGGTGGTGGGTTCGCCGGATCGGGTACCCCCCCTGGCAAGATGATGCGCTCTCGCCGCAGTTCGGGATCCAGGCTGGGGGCCGAGGCCAGGAGCGCCTGGGTGTACGGGTGCTGCGGTTCGGAGAAGATAATCTCAGTCGTACTGAGTTCCACCACTTTCCCCAGGTACATCACCGCAATTCGATCGCTGATATGCTGCACCACGCTCAAGTCGTGGGTGATGAACAGATAGGTCAGCTCGAACTCTCGCTGGAGCTTCTGCAGCAAGTTGATGATCTGGGCCTGGACTGACACGTCCAGCGCTGAGGTCGGTTCATCCAGCACGATGAACTTGGGGTTGAGGGCCAGGGCGCGGGCGATGGCGATGCGCTGTAACTGTCCGCCACTGAACTCGTGGGGATAGCGGTACAGAATCTCGCCGGGCATGCCGGCCTGTTCCAGAAGTTCCCGCGCCCGAACAACCAGGGCCTCGCCGCGCAACCTGGTGTGCGTCCGCAAAGGTTCGGTGATGGAACTCATGACGCTGAAGCGGGGATTGAACGAAGAATAGGGGCTTTGGAAGACCATTTGCATGTCGCGGCGATAGCGGCGCATCTCGCGGTTGCTGAGGGGAACGATGTCCTGCCCTTCGAACAGCACCTGTCCCGACGTGGGTTGGATGAGGCGCATGATGGCCCGCCCCAGCGTGGTCTTACCACAGCCCGATTCCCCCACCACCCCGAGGGTCTCCTGCCGGTTGATAGCTAGGTCCGCGCGGTCGAGGGCCCGCACCCACTTCTGACGGCGGCTCAGAAGACCCCGTCGCGAGGCGAAGTGCTTGGTTAGTCCGCGGGTTTCCAGCAGTGGGGTTGCGCTCATGCTGCCACCTCCTGCTTGTAGAGATAACAGGCCGCCACGTGCCCCTCCGCACCGACGGAGAAGAGGGGTGGCTTCTCCATTCGGCAGATGTCCATGACCTGGGGGCAACGGGGGTGGAAGGGGCATCCCGGCGGCAAGTGAAGACCATCGGGCACACTCCCCTCGATGGATTGCAGCGAGCGCCCCCGTTGGGTGGGTCGAGGCAAAGCTGCCAGCAGTCCTTGGGTGTAAGGATGCTTCATGCGTTGCAACACGTCGTTCACCTCACCCATCTCCACGATGTCACCCGCGTAGGCCACACCCACCCGATGACAAGTTTCGGCCACCACTGCCAGATCGTGGGTGATGAGGAGGATGGACACGCCCTGCTTCTCTTGCAGCTCGGTCAGCAGGGCCAGGATCTGGGCCTGGATGGTCACGTCCAGGGCGGTGGTCGGCTCGTCGGCGACGAGAAGCTCGGCGCCCGAGGAGAGGGCCATGGCGATCATCGCCCTTTGTTGCATGCCGCCGCTCAACTCGTGGGGGTAGGCGCGAAGAACGCCGGCGGGGTCGGGCAGGCCCACGGCCTCGAACATCTCCAGGGCACGCTGGCGAGCTTCATCCTGGCCTACCGATACGTGCTGCCGAATCACGCGAGTCACCTGACTGCCGATGCTGAAAACGGGGTTCAGCGAGGTCGAGGGGTCCTGGAAGATCATGGCGATGCGCCCTCCCCGCACGCTTTGCATCTCAGTCTCGCTCTTCTGCAGCAAGTTTTCACCCCGGAAGTTGATGCGGCCCCGCACAATCTCGCCGGGGGATGGAACCATGCGCAACACGGCGAATCCCGTCACCGTCTTGCCGCAGCCCGTTTCCCCCACCAGGCCGAAGATCTTGCCCTGGCGCACGTCAAACGTCATCCCATTGACAGCGTGAACCACGCCAGCGTAGGTTCTGAAGCGAACGTGCAGGTCTTCGACGGACAGCAAGGCTTCGCTCATGCGACGGCCCTCCTGGTGCGAGGGTCGGCCGCGTCGCGCACCGCGTCGCCCAGCAGGTTGAAGGCCAAAGTGACCAGGAAAATCGCCGCCCCTGCGGATCCGGCGAACCAGGGCCGCTCGATGAAGTAGATGCGACCGGTGCTGATCATCTTGCCCCACTCGGGAGCCGGTGGCTGGATGCCCAGGCCGATAAAGCTGATGGCCGCACCAGTGAGAATCGCCGAACCGATGTCCATCGTGACCTGCACCAGCACGGGAGTCAATACGTTGGGCAAGATGTGACGCACAATGATGTTCGCATCGCTCACGCCGATGCTGCGCGCGGCCTCAATGAAGTACTCCTCGCGCAGGGACAGCGTTTGCGCCCGTACCAGGCGGGCATACCAGGGCCACCAGGTGAAGGCGATGGCGATCATGGCGTTGACGAAGCTGGCTCCCAGCGCGGCGGCGATGGCAATGGCCAGCAACAAGGGTGGAAAGGCCAGGAAAATATCCGTGATGCGCATCAGGATGTCGTCTATCCAGCCGCCGTAATAGCCGGCGATGGCGCCCAAAGGAATGCCGATGACGCTGGCCACGAAAACCACCAGAAACCCGATGCTGAGCGAGCTGCGCCCCCCGAACAGCAGGCGCGCCCACACGTCCCGTCCCAGGTAGTCAGTGCCCAGGGGATGAGTCCGACTGGGGGGCTGGAACTTCTCCAGGATGTTGGGGGTGCCCCGTCCCTGCTCCGGGTAGGGGGTAAGCGATGGTGCAAAGATCGCTGCGAGGATAAAGAAGATAATCACCACCAGGCTGATCACCGCCAGAGGATCCCGCCGAAAGGCCTGCAACATCAGACCGAGTTCATGGAAGCGCGCCGTGCGTTGTGCGGTTTCTGCATCTGGCCATTCGATGGTTGGTTCCACGGTCTTCTCCACTCTATGCGCCAAATGGGGCCTTTGAGGGCCAGCGTATCTCCTTGCCTGGCGGGTACGGGTAGGTTTGTTTGCTGTGGGATTGGCCCAGGTCCACCAGGGATTCGGCCAGCTTCATGGCCACCGAGGGAGGATCCAGCACGGGCACCTCGCAGCCCCGCTCGGCCAGGCCGGCCTGGATCCGCGGTGCCAGCCCCGCCAGACCCGTGCAGCCGGGGATGATGACGTGGGCACCGTCTTCCCGCACTGCTTGCTCGCTGAGGTTGACGAGCACTTGCAGGGTTGCCTCGGTATCTTCGTCCAGAGCCAGCACAGGGATGTTAAAAGCCCGTGCCGAGGCCAGTCTGGTGGACAAGCCATAGCGGGCCACCTGGTCTTCCACTGACGGGATGTCGTGATCGAACACGGTGAGGACGGAGAAACGGTGGCCCAGCATGGCGGCCAGGTGCATGGTAGCCTGGGCCGGCCCAACGACGGGGATGCTCACCAGTTCACGGGCAGCGTACAGGCCGGGGTCGGCCATGCAGTCAATGATGACCGCGTCGGCGCCGGCTGGTTCGGCCTCTATCACTTTGGCCAGGATGTCGGGTACCACCAGCGCCTCGTCGCGGTAGCTTTCGATGGAGGCCGTACCCCAGTCCAGCGAGACGACGCTGACGTGGGTGCCAGGGCGGGCGGCATCGGCGTAGGTGCGCCGGGTGTCTTCTGCCCAGCGCGTGGTGATGGTTGGATTGATGACGCGAATGTGCATGGTTGTCTCCTATTGCAGCGTGACCCTGGGGTCAAGCATCGCCTGCCCCAGGTCTAAGATCAAGTTGATGAAGACGTAAAAGACGGTGACCACCAAGGTCACCGAAACGATGACCGGGAAATCAATGCTGAGCACAGCGTTGGTGACGTAGCTGCCCAAACCAGGCCAGGAGAAGATCACCTCGACCAGGATGGCGCCGGTCAGTGAATAGACGAACGAGAGACCCAGTACGGTGATGGTGGGAATGATGGCGTTTTTCAGAGCCAGGACGAACAGGACGATCCGTTCCGAGATGCCGGCGGCCCGAGCCGCCAGGATGTATTTCTCGCTCAACACCTCGATCATCTTCGAGCGGGTCATGCGGATGGTCAGGCCGATGGCATAGGTCGCCAGGGTGAAAGCAGGCAGAATGATGTGGATCAGGGCGTCTTTGAAAGCCACCCAGTTGCCCGTAATCGCCGTGTCAATCAGATAAAAGCCGGTAATCCGTTCCACCGGATGGTAGAGGGCCACTTCAATGGAGGTGCGCCCCGCCAGGGGCAGGATACCCAACTGGCTGAAGAAAAGCAATTGCAGCAGCAGCCCCAGCCAGAACGTGGGCATGGAGACGCCAGCGATGGAGAACAGGCGCGTGAGGTGGTCCAGCAAGCTACCCTTGTAGGCTCCTGAGAGAACGCCGAAGGGAATGCCAATCGTGACCGCCATCACCATGCCGGCCAGGACCAGCTCCAGGGTGGCGGGCAGGAAGGTTTTGAGGTCGGTGGTGATAGGCTGGTGTGTCTTGATCGAATTGCCTAGATCACCTTGCAGAAGCCCACGTATGTAGCGCAGGTACTGTTCGTGGAGGGGGCGATCGAGCCCCAGTCGCTCGGTGGTCAGGGCGATCTGCTCCTGCGTGGGGTGTGGCCCAACCCAGGCCGCGGCCGGGTTGGAGGGGACGACACGGGCGATAAAAAAGGTGATGATGGAGATGCTGACCAGCACCAGCACTGCCATCGCCAGTCGCCGGATGATGTATTCCAACCTATGCACAGGCTCATCCCCTTCGTTTGATTGATCGTTGATTCAACGAAGATGCAGGGGCGCAGCGGTGCCGCGTCCCTGCATGGTCCCTGCACTTCTCACTGACGTGTGAGTTGGTAGAAAAAGACGACGTGAGGATAGGCCGGGTTGTCCACAAACCCTTTGATGTCAGAGCGGGCCAGATGGGTGTTGGCCACGTCGTAGAAGAAGAGGGAGGCCACGTCTTCGATGAGAATCTCCTGGGCCTTGATGAACAACTCTTCCGCCTTCTCTCGGTCGCTGCCCGAAAGCGCGTTGGCGGTGTCAATCATGTCGTCGAATTCTGGGTTGCGGTAGTAGCCAAGGTTGAAGAGAATCTCTTCTTCGGAGTGGAACATGCTGAACAGAAAGCTGTACGGTGAGACGTAGTCGGGCCACCAGTACATCACGAAGACGTCTTGTGCGTTCTCAGGACCCGACATGGCCAGGTCCCACTGAGCCTCCCAGTTCAGGGCCTGTACCTCCAGGTTGATGCCCAGCTTGGCCAATTCCGCCTTCCAGAGCTCGCCCAACTGCTGCTCGTCCAGGTCACCGGTGGCGAAGGTGTAGAGCAAGTCAAAGCCGCCGTCGGGGTAGCCGGCCTCAGCCAGTAGCTCTTTGGCTTTGTCCAGGTCGTAGTGATACTGGAAGAGGTCCTTGCTATACCCCCACATGCCGGCAGGCACGGGTCCGTAGGCCTGGGTGGCCCGGGTTCCCATCACACCCTCAATGAATTGAGCGTAGGGGACGCTATAGGCCAGCGCCTGGCGGACCAGCTTGTTGTCCAGAGGGGGCTTCTGCGTGTTCAACAGGCCAACCAGGTTCTGGAAGCTGGGGTTGGTGTAGAGCACGATGTCATCGCGAGCATCCAGGGCGGCCAGGTTGTCTGGGGGGACGCCATAGGTGAAGTCGGCCTCGCCCGCTTGGATCATCTGCTGCAACACCACGTTGTCTTCCCTTATTTCAAAGACGACCTTGTCGAATTGGCCTTCCCGCCATCCGCCCCAGTAGTTCTCGTTGCGCGTCATGATCAGTCGCGAGCCCCGCTCGCGGCTTTCGATCATGTAAGGCCCTGTGCCCGCGCAATTCCCTTCGTTGAACCACTCGGTGCCTTTTTCTTTGTAAACCTTGGGGTCATAGATCCAGGCGCCGTAGCCGGAGGAAGCGATCAAGTCCAGGGGAGCCGCGTAGCTCAACTTGAACTTGACCGTGTAGTCGTCCACGACTTCGATCTCTTCCACCGGGTCCCAGATATAGGCTGCGCCGGCACCTATCTCCATGGTGTTTTCCAGTGCGCCCTTCACCGCCTCGGCGTTAAAGGGATCGCCATTGTGGAAGGTGACGCCCTTGCGGAGATGAAAGACCCATTCGGTGGCGTCATCGTTGGTCTCCCAACTGGTGGCCAGTTTAGGGCTGAGAATCTCCGCACTTCCGGGCGGATTGTAGAAAGTAAGGGTTTCGTAGCAGTTGGACACGACCACTGAGTCGTTGGAGAAGCTTATGGCTGGATCTATGTCTGGGAAGGTCGTGCCGTGGCCGTAGACGAAGACGTTGGGGGCAGCTTCTGCCGGCTTGGTGGGCTCTGGGGTATTGGTGGCTTCCGGGGGTTTGGTAGCCGTTGGCTGAGCAGGCCCGCCGCATTGCGTGGCAGTTAGTACCAAGAGCAAGCTGAGGGCCAAATAAACCCAATAGGTTCCTTTCTTCATTACTCCTCCTTATGTTTTGTGGATTTGAAAATGGTGACTTGCAGCAGGTCTATTCTGAAAATAGCCCGAACAAGTTCGGGGCTCCGGAGTCCTCAACTTGTTGAGGGGTATTTTCATGCTGCACGGTGCCCCGCAGGGGCATGGTGACTACTCACTAAATCACGTCAACTCGATAGGCTTCATCTCCTTCTGCTGTTGGCGGAAAGCAGCTTATCAGGGAAAGGGACGCATCGGGTTGTCGGTGCTCAGCCCGATGACCGCAGACCGTCCATCAGGCGGTCCCAGTCGAAATGGGGGCCGGGGTCGGACTTGCCCCTGTTGATAGCGCTGTGTCCCA
>JACKQG010006564.1_pt1 | contig 12176 bp, 10 predicted proteins | sample 8237621 | NCBI WGS metagenome assembly JACKQG01 (sample SAMN15677084, study PRJNA649215) | marine metagenome | biome: marine; feature: Black Sea; material: saline water; isolation source: suspended particulate matter (SPM) from the Black Sea western gyre | collected 2013-06-09/2013-06-10 | depth...
CCCGATAGGGGGGCAAATGTTAAGAAGTTTTCAACACGTTAAGCGATCGGCTCGCTTAAGGTGCAGAGCCTTTTTAAAAAAGAATTAAACCGATTTCAGCACTTCTTGGTTAGACACATCCTGTCGGTTTCGGAAGACCAGCCATTTTACATGCTCCCTTGCCGGGTCCTGACGGGAACAGTTCGTAAATATGTTTCAGTTTAAAACCGGTAACTTTCGAAAGAATCCGGACCATAGGAGCAATTCCGTTTTTCTTGTAATAGTCCTGAAGCACCTGTACGGTTTTCCAGTGCTCATCGGTAAGCTCATCGATACCTTCAGCCTCTTTGACCAGTTGTACCCATTCTTCGTTCCAGTTGTCAAAGCTGTCGATAAAGCCGTCTTCATCTACAGTAAAAGTCTTTCCCCCGTATTCAACAGTTGGCATTTATATAACCTCCTTTAAAATTAATGAATCTTATAGCCTCCAGCCTATTATCTTTTTTGCTACTTTTATTTTTTAATAATTTTGAGTTCCTATATGATTGATGCATCAATGTCAATACGAAAAACGCAAAAATTTAACCCTCAACCGGCCGATTTTTGCATGTTAACGCAAAACAATTTGATAATTAACAGAATAGATTATATTTTTAGTAAACAATAAGCCTTAGTTTTGATCTTATACAAAAGATTTGTCTTGATTTTTATCAAGCTGACAAAGATAAAGACACTAACAACTTCAGACCTCGTAAATGTGGACAGATTTTGGGTACTATTCTGGACACAAGGGTTGGGTTAAAGGGTTCACGATTCACAGCATGATATCCCTGTTTTATTAATCCAATTATATAAATTGTTTATGAAACCTAATGTTATTGTCATTTGCGGTCCGACAGCTTTAGGAAAGACCGCGACAGCCATCGAACTGGCTGAAATTTTCAACGGCGAGATTGTCGGTGCCGATTCAATGCAGGTATATCGATACATGAACATCGGTACAGCCAAGCCGTCTCCACAGGAACTGGCCCGTGTACCACACCACCTGATCGATATCGCTGATCCGGGCCAGCGCTTTGACGCCCAACAATATGCCAAGACGGCCCATGCAAAGATTATGGAACTTGTATCCCGGGCTATTGTCCCTTTTGTTGTCGGCGGAACAGGGCTCTATATCAAAGCGCTTGTGCATGGCCTGTTTTTAGCCGAGTCGGCCAATGATGATATCCGCACGCGCTTGAAAAAGGAAGCACAAAGCCACGGTACCGATTTTCTCTACGAACGCTTGAGGCTATGCGATCCTGATGCTGCAGCAAGAATAAAACCCCATGACAGCTACAGGATTGTCAGAGCCCTGGAAATATATCAATTAACCGGCAAAACGATCTCTGCATATCATCACGAACACGGGTTTCAAGATGAGCCCTTCAGGGTGTTGAAAATCGGCCTTAACATGGACCGGGAGCTGCTGTATGACCGCATCAACCAGAGGGTTGATGCAATGATAGCGGCCGGACTTGTTGATGAGGTTAAGGAACTCCTTGGCAAAGGCTATGCGCCGGACCTCAAAGCGATGCGGTCTATCGGCTACCGACATATGGTTGATTTTATTAAAGAACGTTTGTCATGGCACGAGGCTGTACGCACTTTGAAACGGGATACCAGAAGATATGCAAAACGCCAGCTCACGTGGTTTAAGGCTGACTCCGACATTGCATGGCATACGCCCGGGCAATTAAGTGATATCAGCCGGTCAATTAAAAATTTCTTGCACCTGCCTTAGTAGGTGTGAGCATAAAAAGTAAATGCTGCCTTAATGGCTTTCGATCGAGTATTATCGCTCAACTGAGGTAGCCAAAGAGAGTCTTTATCATGAAAATAGCCCTTGCACAAATCAATCCGATCATCGGCGACTTTAACCATAACTTCGCTAAAATACAACATTTTGCCGCAAAAGCTATCGAGTTGTCGTGCGACCTGGTTGTCTTTTCCGAGCTCGCAATTACCGGGTACCCGCCGCGAGACCTGCTGGAACGTAAAGATTTTGTCGCGGCCAATCTTGCCTGCTTGCAACGGCTTATGACAGCGGTTCGAGGTATCGGGGTCATCTGCGGCTTTGTTGAAAAAAATCCTACCGGCAAAGGCAATAATCTTTACAACGCGGCGGTACTGTTCGAAGACGGGAAAATACATCATAAAGTTTATAAAAGGCTTCTGCCGACATACGACATATTTGATGAACAACGTTATTTTGAGCCCGGCACGGAAAGTACGGTATTTACATATAAAGACCATTGTATCGGATTGACGATTTGTGAAGATGCCTGGAACGACAAAGATATTTTCAAAGAAAGAATCTACCCCATAGACCCTGTTGCCCGGCTGATCCGGTCCGGCGCAGACTTGGTGATCAACATTGCTGCCTCACCTTATTATTTAGGGCATCAGCACTTTCGCTTCAATATGTTTAAGTCATTAGCCGCTAAATATAACGTTCCGTTTTTGTATGCCAACCAGGTCGGCGGTAATGACAGTGTGCTCTTCGATGGAATGAGCACTGCATTTAATAAAAACGGAAAGTTGGCCGCCAGGGCCCGTGATTTTGCAGAAGATCTTGTGGTCTTTGATTCGCAAGCTTCCAAACCATCCCCGGACAACCTTAGTCCGGTTTCAAGTTCTGACACCGAATCCATGCTGAGAGCCCTGGTCATGGGGACCCGCGATTATGTCACAAAGTGCGGGTTTTCAAAAGTTGTGGTGGGGCTAAGCGGCGGGATAGATTCTGCTCTGACCGCTGCTATTGCCGTGATGGCCCTGGGACGAGAAAACGTTGCAGCCGTATTTATGCCGTCTTTGTACACATCTCAAGAAAACTATGCAGATACCGCCAAACTTTCTGAAAACCTGGGTATTGAGTATCTTATGATACCCATCGACAGTATGTTCAAAGAGTTTTTACGGTTTATCTCACCGGATTTCAAGCAAAGCGACGTAGGCATTACCGAGCAGAACATACAAGCAAGAATCAGAGGCATTATCCTGATGGCCCTGTCCAACAAACACCGGTCTCTTGTGCTTTCTACGGGCAATAAGTCTGAGCTGGCCGTCGGCTATTGCACGCTTTACGGCGACATGACCGGAGGGCTGGCCGTAATTTCAGACGTCCCCAAAACAACGGTTTATGATCTTGCCCGTTACATCAATCAAGCAAAAGAATGCATACCGCAAAGAATCATCGACAAGGCACCTTCAGCTGAACTCAAACCGGATCAAGCCGACCAGGATGATCTGCCGCCATATGAGATGCTCGATGCAATCTTAAAAGGATATATCGAAGACCTTAAGGGTGTCCATGAACTGGTTGAAATGGGGTTCGACCAACGCACCGTGGAAGAAGTTATCTTTAAGGTTGACCGCAACGAATATAAAAGGCACCAGGCCGCACCCGGTTTGAAGGTGACATCCAAAGCTTTCGGTTACGGCCGGAGGTATCCCCTGGCGCGGCGATATTAGACTGCAAACTCAAGTTGCACACCCCATACCTTAACGATGCTCTTTACTCGTAAAGGTTGGATGGTGTTTTTTAAAAGGTAAAATATCTCGACAACTGCGCAAAAAGTTATGTTCTCACAATCCAACCAGGCCAGGCGCAACGGCAGCGTTTGTCGAAGTTTTGTATTCTATTCAGTATGATAAAATGATATTTGATGTCCAGGCGCCGTCAACAAAGCGAAAACGCTCTGTTTATATTTTGCCTTTTAAAAAATACCATCCAACCCTTGGGCGCTAAGGATTTTGATTTAAATCAGGGTGCGAAACTTGATGGTCTCGTAAAAAGTCCGAAAATTGCCATTTTTTGGATTTGGCTCTTAATTATTTCAATGGGTTACAAAGCTGAGTTTTGAATATTTTGACTTTTTACGAGACCATCAAACTTGAGTTGCAAATTTACCCTGCCAGGAATCGCGCGCATCCAAAGTTGCTTGAATCAAAGCGATTGTTTCCATCTTTTTAAGGGACCAAATGGGAGCCACCAGCTCTTGTGGATGAGGGTCCCCGGTCAGGCGCTGAACAACCATATCCTGCGGAATGCGTTCCAGAAATTCGCAAACAAGGTCAATATATTCTTGCTGTTCCAGGCATTTGTATGCCCCTTGCCCGTAAAGATCCGCCAGTCTCGTTCCTTGAATAACATAAAGCAGGTGCAGTTTGATGCCGTCTATTCTAAGACCGGCAATGGCGTCTGCCGTTGCAAGCATGTGGTTTTTGCTCTCATGGGGAAGCCCCAAAATGACATGGGCGCATATTTTAATACCCCTGTTCCTGGTGGCATCAACGGCCTGTACAAAACACTTGAAGTCATGTCCCCGGTTAATGAAAGCCAGAGTTGTGTCGTGGGCCGACTGCAATCCGTACTCAATCCAGATCAAGCTGTTTGTGCTATACTCCTGCAAAAGCGCCAAAACCGGCTCATCCACGCAATCCGGCCGGGTGCCGATGGACAAACCGACCACATCGTCCACCGCAAGGGCCTCTTCATACAGGCTTTTGAGTTGGCTTGTTGGAGCGTATGTGTTTGAAAAAGATTGAAAATAAGCTATAAACTTTTTGGCCTTATAGCGCTTTGAAAGTGCCCGTTTGCCCTGAATGATCTGTTCAGTAATCGAAAACCCGCGGGCACGGGCACCGCTGCCGGATCCTCTATCATTGCAGTAAATGCATCCTCCGGTTGTAATTGTACCGTCCCTGTTAGGGCAGGAAAATCCGGCATCGATGGTAATTTTCTGAACCCTGCATCCGAAAATATCCCTCAAGTAAGTGTTGAAATCATTATATCGTTTTGCCATATTCATTGGTATTATTCATTATCAATAAAAGATCTATAGCGGTTTCCATAAATATGTTCCGCTTGAGTTACTTGGGGGTAATGTCCGTTGATAGTTGTCAGTTGTCCGTAGTATCGGACATACAAGGCTGCAAATTCCAGCAGACATGAAAATGCCATCGTTGAAACCCATGCTCGACCTAAGCATTGGAAAGTGCGCATACAACTGACCACGGACAACGGACTACGGACACAAATCGTTTTGATAATGTTATTATATACATTTGTGTATAAAAATTGTAAAATGATTTCCTCATGGTTTTCGACCAAAAAAAATACGATATTATCATCGTTGGTGCAGGTCATGCCGGTTGTGAAGCTGCGCTTGCATCTGCCAGAATGGGGTGCCGTGTCCTGTTGCTGGCCATAGACCTTGACAAAGTGGCCGCCATGCCCTGCAGCCCTTCCATTGGAGGCATGGCCAAGGGTCAGCTCGTTAAAGAAATCGATGCCCTGGGCGGCGAGATGGCCAAAATTACAGACAAAACAGCCATACAATATAACACCCTCAATACCAAAAAAGGTCCGGCGGTTCATTCAACCAGAACCCAAAACGACCGGATTCGCTACCATCTGTCCATGAAAGCCGTGATTGAAAAACAACCGAACCTGGAGCTGAAACAGGCTATGGTTGAGCGGCTTGTAGTAGAAGGCGGCAAGGTTGTCGGGATAGAGGATCAAACCGGCTTTGGGTACGAGGCCCAAGCCGTTATCCTGGCCACGGGCACATTTTTAAGCGGTTTGGTTCATATTGGATTCAATTCCATCCAGGCCGGAAGGGCCGGTGAATTTGCCTCTTATGGTCTGCCGCTGCATTTACGTGAACTGGGTTTTGCACTCGGCCGGATGAAGACCGGCACACCCCCCCGGCTAAACAAATCGAGCATTGATTTCTCGGCCTTTACCGCACACCAGTCCGATCCAGACCCTAAACCATTTTCATTCTTTTCCAATAAGATTTCTAATCCTCTCATGCATAGCTATATCGGGCATACCAACCCCCAAAGCCAAAAGATCGTACAGGATAATCTTGAACATTCTGCTCTGTACGGCGGAATCATCAAAGGGATTTCCGCAAGATATTGTCCGTCATTTGAAGATAAGGTTGTGCGGTTCCCGCACAAAGACAGGCATCAGGTTATCCTTGAACCCGAAGGTATAGATACTGAAGAAATCTATGCCAGCGGGCTCGGGAACAGCCTCCCCCTGGAAATACAGGTCCAATTTGTCAGGTCTGTTAAAGGGTTGGAGGCCGCCGAAATCATGCGTCCCGCCTATGCCATAGAATACGATTATGTCAACCCGCTTCAGCTTCAACCTACGCTTGAGACCAAACTGGTTGCCGGCCTTTATATGGCCGGCCAGATCAACGGAACATCAGGCTATGAAGAGGCCGCCGCCCAGGGGATATGGGCGGGCATCAATGCCGCCTGCCGGATTCAAAAAAGGCCTGCATTTAGTTTAGACCGATCTCAAGCTTATATGGGCGTAATGATAGATGATCTTGTAACCAGGGGGACGCGTGAGCCTTACCGCATGTTTACCTCACGTGCAGAATACAGGCTGATGTTACGGGAAGATAATGCCGATCTAAGATTGATGGAGATCGGACATAACCTTGGCCTGATAGATAAAGACACCATCAAAGATATCAAAGAGCGCAAACAACTGATTGCCAGGGAAATCAAGCGGATCAAGAATACTATTATCAAGCCGGCCAAAGAGACTAACGACTTCTTGGTTGGCCAGGGCACAAAACCTATCAACAACGGCATGTATCTTGAACAGCTATTGAAAAGAACCGAGATTGATTACCGCGCAGTTGAAGTGCTGGCAAAAAGCCCCGACAATATCAGTGCAAAGGTCGCCAGACAGGTGGAAATTGAAATCAAATATGAAGGTTATATTAAGCGCCAGGAAAGTGAAATCGAAAAATTTAAAAACCTTGAAAGGATGAAAATACCTGCAGGTTTTGAATTTTACGCAGTGCACGGCCTTTCAAACGAACTCAAAGAGAAACTTGGGGCCGTCAGGCCGGCTTCTCTGGGTCAGGCGTCTCGTATGGAAGGCATCACCCCTGCGGCCCTTTCCGTATTAATGATTGCGCTCAAAGCCGCTGAAAAGCAAGGAAGCTCCCCATGTAGAGAATTGCCAGCATGACCCTTGACACTTAAAGATTTTCAACTTATTTTTATTATTAATAAAATTCGGTGCTTTGCTAATGATTTAAAACTTTTATTACGAACTCATGTAACCTCTCAACAAGTTAGGGCTTAGAAAATCGTCGGGCTTCAGAATTTTTCAAAAAAGGCGCTATCAAAAACGCTATCTAAGGGTGACCCAATATTTATGATTTGTAAAATTACTCGAGAAGTTGTAAAATGTTTCGGCAGAAATCATAAATATTTGGTCACCGTGCAATGCCATGGCAGGCGACCAGGATATCACCTTTTTTGAAAAACCCTGAAGCCCTTTTCCCCGAGGTGATTGAGAAGTTACGAACTCATTAATTTGTTTTAAGGAACAAACAGGATGTCTGAAACTGATTATTATAAAATACTCGGTGTTAAACGCAAAGCCTCCGGTGAAGATATCAAGAAAGCATATCGGAAGCTCGCCATGAAGTACCATCCCGATCATGCCAAGGGAGACAAAACCGCTGAAGAAAAATTTAAAAAAATTAGCGAAGCTTACGCCGTACTAAGTGACAAGGAAAAGCGCCAACAGTACGATACATTCGGCTCTACCGGATTTCAGCAGCGCTATTCTCAGGAAGATATTTTCAGGGGTTTTGATTTTGCCGATATATTGAAGGAGTTCGGGTTTGGCGGTGGGGACCGCTTCTCACGCGGCCCGGGCGGTATGCGATTTTCGTTCGGCGGTGATTCCCCGTATGGTTCCCGTGCAAGACAACAACAATCTTTGCAAAAAGGTGCAGACCTGGTATATGAACTTCCTCTTACGCTGCTGGAAGTGGCTACAGGCACCACAAAAACAATATCTTTTCAGCATCAGGAACGTTCGGAAAAATTGACGGTAAAGATTCCCAAGGGGATGATTTCCGGAAAAAAACTTCGTATTGCCGGCAAAGGAGAACCGAGTCCGTTTGGAGGTCCTGCGGGGGATCTGTACATCAAGGCCAAAGTACTTGGCGATCCGGATTACGACGTCCACGGGCATGACCTTTATACCAAGCGGGAGATAAAACTCAGCGAAGCCATTCTTGGAACGAGCATATCGGTTCCCACAATAACCCGCAAGGAGTTGAGCTTAAAAATACCTCCGGGCACAAAGCACAAGACCAAAATGCGCCTTGCGGGCCATGGACTTCCTCATATGAATGCCAAAGACCAGGGCAATTTTTACGTTTACATCCATGTCAATATGCCCAAAAAACTTAGTGAAAATCAGAAAAAGCTGGTAAAGCAGCTGGCAGATGCAGGCATGTAAGGAGTCAACGCCTACCTGCAAACAGGTGGCTTTAACTGCGATAGAGAGTGTACTCCCCACCGTCCCGCCGTAGCGGGACGGCGGGGAATTTCAATGTTTGGCCAAAGACCGCAAAGACAAAAGCACCTCCGTGCTTTAAATGTTGCGTTTGCTACCGTGTGGTAAGTCCGCGGTTTGAATGCAAACAATTAATTTTATTGACAAGAGTCTCTATTCCATATACTTTTATCAAAAGATATAATGCTTTTAGTCTGGAATAGTTAGCGAGACGATTTGTTCAAGTTATACAATCGCTTCGCGGTTTTATACAGCGCCCCGCTTACAGCAGGGCTTAAACAAGGAAATTCTTAGACTGTCTGTTTATGCCTGAATTGATTCCTGTGCTGGAACCAAATGAAATCAGCAATTTGGTCGCTCAAGTTGCCCTTAAGATTTCGTCCGACTATCAAGATAAGGAACTTATTCTTATAGCCATCTTAAAAGGCGCGTTTATCTTTCTATCTGATCTCGTCCGCTGCCTTAGCATTCCGGTGCAAGTTGATTTTGTAGGTGCTGCCAGTTACGGTAAAAGCACTTCTTCAAGCGGCACCATCCATCTGACCAAAAAGGTAGAGATCGATTTAACGCATAAAGACGTACTGGTTGTCGAAGACATTGTTGATACAGGCTTGACTTTATCATATATCGTTGATTACTTAAAAACTTACAACCCAAACACGATCAAGGTTTGTACCCTGATTGACAAACGCGAAAGACGCTGTAAAGCAATCAAAATCGATTACACGTGCCATATTGTTTCCAAAGGATTTCTTGTCGGTTATGGCCTCGATTACAACGATAAATATAGGGAGCTACCTGGAGTTTATCGCCTTAAAAAATTTTAACCAGTGGGGTGCATCATGATTGTTTCTTGTGAGCAATGCAATGCCAGTTTTAATTTAAATGAAAGCCTTTTAAAACCATCGGGTTCTAAGGTTCGATGCTCAAAATGTAACAGTGTTTTCATGGCTTATCCGCCGGCACCGCAAGATGAGCCTGTTACACCCACTGAAGTAGTTCCCGATCCTGGGGCCGAAGAAGAAAGGGCACCCGAAACCGAAGAGGGCGCTGAGGAGGTTGTCGAAGAACTGGACCTGGACCTTGATCTGGGGGCCGAAGAAGAAAAAACGCCCGAACCTGAAGAAGCTGCTGAGGAAGCCGTTGAAGAGCTCGATCTGGATTTAGATCTTGAAACCGAGGAGGTCGCCGATGATGCCGTCGAAGATCTGGGGATGGAATTAGACCTTGAAGCCGACGAGGTCGCCGAGGACGCCATTGAAGATCTGGGGATGGAATTAGACCTTGAAGCCGACGAGGTCACCGAGGATACCATTGAAGATATGGGACTGGACCTCGACCTTGAAGCCGAGGAGATCACCGATGATGCCATTGAAGATCTGGATCTGGACCTGGACATTGAAACCGAGGAGGTCGCCGATGACGCCGTCGAAGAGCTGGACCTGGACCTCGATCTGGGGGCCGAAGAAGAGAAAGCGCTCGAACCTGAAGAAGCTGCTGAGGAAGCCGTTGAAGAACTCGATCTGGATTTAGATCTTGAAACCGAAGAGGTCGCTGAGGAAGCCATTGAAGATCTGGGGCTGGACCTGGAAATAGACCTTGAAACCGAAGAAGGCGCCGATGATGCCATTGAAGATCTGGATCTGGACCTGGACCTTGAAACCGAGGAGATCGCCGAGGATGCCATTGAAGGTCTGGACCTGGAAATAGATCTTGAAACCGAGGAGGTCGCCGATGATGCCATCGAAGATCTAGGGATGGAATTAGACCTTGAAACCGAAGAGGTCACCGAGGATGCCTTTGAAGATCTGGACCTGGAAATAGACCTTGAAACCGAAGAAGGCGCCGATGATGCCATCGAAGATCTGGAGATGGACCTGGACTTTGAAACCGAGGAAGTAAAAACGCCCGAAACCGAAGAGGCCGCCGATGATGCCATCGAAGACCTTGAACTCGAACTTGAGATGGATATGGAACCTGAGTCTGAACCTGTATCCGATGACGCTGCTGCCGTCAAAGCTGAAGAGCCTGATGAACTAGATCTGTCAGGCCTTGAAGAGATGCTTGATGTCGAGGAAGGTACAGAAGCTGAAGAAGAGGTCGAACTTGAGGAAGTTGAGCTTGAGTTAGATATGGATATGGGGCTCGAGCTGGATGCAGCTGATGATGATGTTGCCGCTACAGAGCCGGATGTGGCCGATTTGGAGGAATTGTCTGAACTGGAAGAAATGCTTGATTTGGACGAAGAAACTGCAGCCGATGATACAGTGGAAGATGAAATTGATGCGGTCGACAAAAGTTTTGAACTGGAATTTGAAAATGCGCTTGCCGCTGAGTCTGAAGAAGCTGACCAAGCGCAAGCGAACGGCGATAGCTTCTATGAAGAAACGCATGTAATGGAACCGGGGGCATTGCTTGCAGCCGCCGCAGTTGGGGAAGAAGAGGAAGGGGAAGAAAAACGACCCATCCCCGTAAAGAAAAAACGTATCAGCATGCCCCTCCTAATCGGATTGGTTGCGGTTCTTTTGGCAGGAGCTGCTTACGGCACTTTAATTTTCCTTAACAGCAAAAACATAAGAGTTCCTTTTATCAGCGATCTGTTATTTGCACCCCAAGTTGAAGATGCCGGCAATCTCATGATAACCCCACTGGGCGTAACCGGAAAATTTGTTGAAAATGCTAAGACCGGACAGCTTTTCGTAATCACCGGCCGAGTTAAAAATGATTATTCCCATAATCGCCGTTTTATTAAGGTAGCCGGAAAACTCTTCATGAAAGGTAAGGATGCTGCAAAAACTGCAACAGTCTTTTGCGGCAACTTTCTTACAGATATTGAGCTATCAAATTTTGATCTCGCAGCGATCACAAAGCGGCTGATGAATCGTTATGGTGATAAAAAGTCGAATCTTACCATCAAACCGGGCCAGATGATCCCGTTTATGATCGTATTTTCTAATTTCCCAAATGACCTTGATGAGTTTTCCGTTGAAGTCACCGAATCTATTCAGGGGTAAAAGGAACATTTCGGCTTGACTAAGCCGCAATGAATTGTTAGTGAGACCGCTGCCAAAATTTTATATGGCGATGTAGCTCAGATGGTTAGAGCATACGGCTCATATCCGTAGTGTCCGGGGTTCAATTCCCTGCATCGCCACCAAAGTTAACATAACCCTCTGTTAAAACAGAGGGTTTTTTGTTTTCAAAGGCCTCGCTTTTTGAACATTCCCTGCCGTCGGTCGGGCAGTGGTGAACTCTGATTCTGTGAACCCAACAGAAAGGCAACCCGACTCGGCTGAGCTCGTCGCAGGCTGAACGTTGAACACTGAACCTGTGAACGCATACGTCAATTTTATATCACTAAAAATTTGTTTACTCGTTTGACCCTAATCATTTCCCCTGCCTTACACACCCTATCTGATTGACATGTATATATATAGCTTGCCCTCATGTAGCTTGCGGCACTTTTGGCACAGTATTTGCTGTCAATATAATTAAAGAATTCCCATAGGATGCCGATATGTTTATGGAAGGCTTCTTGGATGCTTTTTGCACTAAAATGGGAGGCGCAAAATTGAGAAAACATGAACTTTACCCTACTTATGTTGCCAATTTAATTATGTTTTGTGATTTAATTTCCATTTGATTCCATTTCCTTCCTAAAGGATTAAAAAAATCCTTTTAATTCCTTTTGTCTTCCATCCCGCGGCCCGGTTTTCCCCCATTCCGATAGTTTCTGCCGGAACGTACACTCTCTAATAATTTGAAACGTATTTAATTCGAGATGGATTGAAAAACCCTCTTTAAT
>JACKQG010006565.1_pt1 | contig 12176 bp, 12 predicted proteins | sample 8237621 | NCBI WGS metagenome assembly JACKQG01 (sample SAMN15677084, study PRJNA649215) | marine metagenome | biome: marine; feature: Black Sea; material: saline water; isolation source: suspended particulate matter (SPM) from the Black Sea western gyre | collected 2013-06-09/2013-06-10 | depth...
AACGGCTGACCTATTCCGGAATACAAATGAATTTCCCAATCCCAGTAACCAAAATGAGCGGCACCGGCAATGATTTTATTGTCATCGATCACCGTGTTTCCCTGATTCCCCTCGATGAACAACAGGCCTTTGCCAAACAGGTCTGCCGACGGATGTTTGCCGCAGGAGCCGATGGCCTGATTCTGATTGAAGACTCGGCCACAGCTGATTTTTCCTGGCGCTTCTACAATGGTGACGGCTCCCTGGCCGAGATGTGCGGTAACGGTGCCCGCTGTGCTGCCAGATTTGCCTTTGAAAAGGGTATCGCCGGTCGCACCATGCGTTTTGAAACCGTAGCCGGAATCATCGAAGCGGAAATCACCGATCATAACGGCCCGGACCGCCACGAGGTCAGCCTGTTGATGACTCCGCCCTGCGACTTTCGCCAGGATCTGTCTGTAACCCTTGACGATCAGGAGAAGACCCTGCAGTTCATGAACAGCGGTGTTCCCCACACCGTCCTTTTTCTTGCAGAAGATGAAGAATTCCCGATCAGGAAATGGGGTCGAGCCATCCGCATGCACGAGCTGTTTCAACCAGCCGGAACCAATGCCAACTTTGTCCAGATCCTGGGGGACAATACCATCCGGGTGCGCACCTATGAACGCGGAGTCGAAGACGAGACCATGGCCTGTGGCACAGGGGCCGTAGCTTCAGCCATATTCACGGCCATGGCCGGACACGCCGCCTCACCGGTGAAAATCATCACCTCAGGTGGTGATCACCTGACCATCCGCTTCGCATTGACCGACAATCCCGGAGCGGACCAGGTCTATCTGGAAGGTCCGGCCCGGATCATATACGAAGGACAGCTGACAGCTGAAGCCCTGTTTTAACCCGGATTTCACCCCACAGAACCATAACCGCCCCGGTCGCCCCGGGTACCAAATTTCAAGAAGAGACAGGAGGAACAGATCATGGAAAAATATAACGGTGCAATCGTTGCCATCGTCACCCCATTCATCGACAACAAAGTGGACGAGCAAGGACTGATCGATCTCATCGAGTTTCAGATTGCCGGTGGAACCCACGGCATTGTTCCCTGCGGCACCACCGGTGAATCCGCCACCCTCGACTTTGCTGAGCACAAGCGCGTTATCGAATTGACCGTCAAGACCGTCGCCGGTCGGGTTCCGGTCATCGCCGGAACAGGGGCCAACAACACCGCCGAAGCCATCGAGCTGAACGAGAGCGCCAAGGCCAGTGGGGCCGATGCCGTCCTCTCTGTCACTCCCTACTACAACAAACCGAGCCAGGAAGGCCTGTACCAGCATTTCAAGACCATCGCCGAGGCGGTGGACATCCCCATGTTTCTCTATAACGTCCCGGGGCGAACCTCCATCAACATGCTGCCCGCGACCGTAGCCAGACTGGCAGAAGTCCCGGGCATCATCGGTATCAAGGAGGCCTGCGGCAGTCTGCAGCAGATCAGTGAAGTGATCCGCCTCTGCCCCAAAGACTTCATCCTTCTGTCTGGTGACGACTTTACTGCCATGCCCACGGTTCTGGTGGGTGGCAAGGGCGTCATCTCAGTGACCTCAAACGTTGACCCCAACGGCATGGCAACCCTGATGGAAGCGGCTCTGGCAGGTGACCTTGCGCGGGCCAACGAAATCCACTACCGCCTGTTTCCGCTTATGACCTCCATGTTCTGTGCCCCTAATCCGGTCCCGGCCAAAAAAGGTGTCGAGATGATGGGCAAGATCAAAGACGGTCTGCCACGACTGCCTCTGACAGGAATCGATGAGGCGGCTCTGGGGCTTCTCAAGGCAGCCATGGGCCAAAACAACTTGCTGTAGTAACGCTCCTGAGTATTTTTTAACCTCGTGGAACAGCGACTGCTCAAACAACTGTTCCACCATTTTCTTCAATCTGTAAAAAGGTAGAAATCATGATTAATGTCATCGTTGCCGGAGCAGCCGGCCGTATGGGCCAGCGTATCGGGCAAATGGTCAATGACCATCCGCAACTCAACTACTCAGCCGGCTTCGAGGCTCCCGGCAGTCCGGCCATTGGACGCGATCCGGGTGAGATGGCCGGTTGGGGAAAAAGTGGCGTGACCATCGTCGAAGGGCTGGAGGCGGCCATCGATCATGGTGATGTAATCATAGACTTCACCTTTCACCAAGCGACCATGGAATTTGCCCGCCTGGCAGCGCAAAAAAACCGGGCCATGGTTATCGGCACCACAGGGCTCAGCGCTGAAGAGCTGGCTGAACTGGCTGAACTGAGCCGGAATTTCCCTTGTGTCCAGGCCCCGAATATGGCTGTCGGCGTCAATGTCCTGTTCAAACTGGTCGCCAAGACTGCAGCCATTTTAGGCGATGATTATGACATCGAGATCGTCGAGCTCCACCACAACAAGAAAAAAGATGCTCCCAGCGGCACAGCCCTGAAACTGGGGGAGATGGCCGCCATGGGTGTGGGGCGTGACCTGGCGGAAGTGGGAGTCTACGAACGCGCTGGCATGATCGGCGAACGAACCCAAAAAGAGATCGGGATCCAGACCGTCCGCGGCGGTGACATCGTAGGCGAACACACCGTCTACTTTGCCGGCCCGGGTGAACGGGTGGAAATCACCCACCGGGCTCACAGTCGTGACAACTTCGCCCAGGGGGCCGCCAAGGCCGCGGCCTGGATAGCCGACCAGAAACCCGGAATGTACACCATGTTCGACGTCCTCGGCCTCCAGGACTTTTAGGCGAAGAGGAGAGAAAGGACTGTGACCAGGAGGCAGACCAATGAGAAAATCTGCATCGGCTTGGGCTCAAACCTGGGAGATGGCAGGGCAATCATCGAAGCAGCCTGGCAGCGTCTGGGTGAACGGGGACTGAATCTCCTCGTTTTGTCTTCACCTTATGGAACCACACCGGTGGACATGAGCAGCTCCCATGATTTCATCAACGCCGCAGGCCTGGCTGAGACCAGTCTGTCCCCACACGAGCTGCTGACACAACTGCTGGAAGTGGAAACAGAATTTGGCCGCAACCGCACGGGGAAAGAAACAGGGTATCAAGACAGAAGCCTGGATCTGGACATCCTTTTTTACGGAAGTACCGTTATAGCCTCAGGCGATCTGGTCATCCCCCATCCTCAGATGGCACGGCGCCTTTTTGTCCTGGCACCACTGGCCGAAATTGCCCCGGACTGGCTGCACCCACTCACCGGACTCAGTGCAGCCGACATGCAGCGCCAACTTGTCGGTCGTATCCTGGGCGGTCAGGAGGCACAGCAAAGCTGTGCAAAGCAGCACTGGCACAACTAATCAACCCCAAACAAACTGCACCGTTCAACTGAAGGAACAGACATGCACCCGATCAAGCTGGTCCTGATTGCCATTCTCATCTATATCGGCTATCGTTTGCTGATCAGCCAATTCCGTAACAAATCGGATAAAAACGACTCCAAAGTAGAAAACCAGAAAGACGATCAGGCAACTGATATTATCGATACCCTGGAGGAAGACCCGGTCTGCCACAGCCTTGTTCCACGGGCCCAGGCCGTTCGCCTCCACCATGACAATAAACTACTCTACTTCTGCAGCGATAAATGCTGCAGAAAATTTCTTGACCAACAAGGAGAACAATCATGAAATTTTTTATTGATACAGCCAACATTGACGAAATCAAAAAAGGCGTGGCCATGGGCATGGTCGATGGCGTCACCACCAATCCCTCACTGATCGCCCGCGAAGACAAGCCCTTCGAGCAGATCCTCGAAGAGATCTGCGACGTTGTCGATGGACCGGTCAGTGCCGAGGTGGTCAGCCTCGATTCTGAAGGCATGATCAGTGAGGCCAGAGTACTGGCAGCCATGAGCGACAACATCGTCATCAAAATCCCGATGATCGTTGAGGGCCTCAAGGCAGTCAAAGAATTAACTGATCAGGGAATCAAGACCAACGTCACCCTGGTCTTCTCCGCCACCCAGGCCCTGCTTGCGGCCAAGGCCGGAGCCACCTATGTCAGCCCCTTTGTCGGCCGCCTCGATGATATCAGCCATCAGGGTATGGATCTGATCAGCGACATCATGGGAATGTATCAGAATTACGGTTATACAAGCGAAGTCATCGTGGCCAGTGTCCGCACCCCGCTCCACGTCCTTGACGCAGCCCTGATCGGTGCCGACATCGCCACGATCCCGCTCAAAGTCATTGAGCAGCTGGCCAAACATCCATTGACCGACATCGGCATGGAACAGTTCCTTGCCGACTGGGAAAAACGGAAAAAATAAAACAAGCCTTTTCAATGGCACGTACTGCTAAACAGCTCATTCCTGCCCTGCTCCTGGCCCTCATACTGGCCGGAGCAGGGCAGACAGAAGCGTGGGCCGGGCTCTACGCCTGTACCGATAACCAGGGACGGATTCACTACACGAATGTCGCCAACTGGTCCACATGTCGTCCGCTCAATCTCCGGCCCAACAAGGCAGCAACGCCAGCTCTGAACAACAATTCAAGCACAGCCCCATACGACCGTGAGATTACACGAGCCGGTTACCTGTATGGCCTGGACCCCCGACTCATCAGGGCCGTCATTCAAACCGAGTCCAACTTCAACCCGCAGGCCCTCTCTCCCAAAGGGGCCCAGGGGCTGATGCAGTTGATGCCGGCAACGGCCCGCGAACTGAAGGTGGACAATTCCTTTGATCCATGGCAGAATATTGCTGGTGGCAGTCGCTATCTCAAAGAGCTCCTGAGCCGCTTTGATAATCAGCTCAGCCTGGCGCTGGCCGCCTACAATGCAGGAGCCGGAAGAGTCGAGGAGACCGGTGCCATCCCGGAGATCACCGAGACGCAAAACTATGTTCGAAACGTTCTCAAGTACTACCGGCAACTGCAGCAAGAGGCAGTTGCTGTACCACTCAGCCTGAACCAATAATCTGTCATCAAGCCAAGGTACCGGATGAATCAACTGCTCACCCTGCCCAATATCCTGACCGGCTTTCGTTTCGCTCTGATTCCGGTCCTGATTGTCCTCTTTTCAGTGGAGCAAACCACCTCTATTGCCCTCTGGACCTTCTGGATTTTCGTCATCGCAGCCCTGACTGACTTGGCCGACGGCTACGCGGCCCGTAAAATGGCCAGCGAAACCGTTCTGGGTAAATTAATGGATCCACTGGCCGACAAGGTCCTGGTCACCACAGCCATGGTCATGCTTATCCCTCTGGACCGCGTCCCGGCCTGGCTCTGCCTTCTGATTATCTGCCGCGAAATCGTCATTACCGGCCTGAGAGGATTAGCCGCTTCCGCCGGCAAGGTCGTCGCTGCCGACCGGATTGGTAAAATCAAGAGTAACTTTCAGTACTTTGGTCTTGGCTTCCTGATTTTCCCGCTGAATGTCCTGCCAATCCCTTATCAATATGAGTTCGGCCTGGCCCTGCTGTATGTGGCCCTGATTACCGCTATCTGGTCAGCAGCTGAGTACTTTTATAATTTACGCACAATCTTTGTTGAGACTTCGCAGCAGGATCTTTAAAAAACAGGAAGGGCGCACACACAAAACTCCCCAGATCTGCCTCATCCAGGTCTGAGGGCGCACAAAGCACCTGATTATCCTTGACAGGGACAAAGGTCCTGCGGTAATTACAGATGCCATGCCGGAGTGGTGAAACTGGTAGACGCACGGGACTCAAAATCCCGCGGGGGCAACCCCGTGTCGGTTCGATTCCGACCTCCGGCACCATTTTTTATACCAAGAACTTCCAGTAAGTTCTTTAAAGCCCCGAGCCAACAAGGCATAGGGGCTTTTTTGTTGCCTTTTTCAGTCCATGCTGTTCCCAAAGCATCCCAAGAAAGCCATTGATTTTTGTGTGTACGTGTGTGTGTATTTCAAACAATACACGAACTGACCTATCAAGATACACACAGAAGGTGGTGGCGATGGCCAAATTGACTGTATTAGAAGTCCGTAACATGAAAGAGCCTGGTCGGCTTTCAGATGGCGGTGGTCTCTGCTACGAAATAACTAAATCGGGCGTGAAGCGCTGGCTCTATCGCTATAGGCTGGATGGCAAACAACAGATGTATGTCATTGGCCGCTACCCTAACCTCTCGCTCTCAGGCGCAAGAAAAAAGCATGAAGAAGCGCAGAGTCTTGTAAGGAAAGGTATTAACCCAGCGCTGAATAGGAAAAAGATAAAACAGGCAAACAGGGAAAAGGAAACAGCAGAAAAACAGCAACGAGCCAACTCTTTTGAATTTGTTGCGCTTGAATGGATCGACCAACAGAGAGGGGCCTGGAGCCTTAATCATGCTACTTCTGTGATCTCAACTCTGCAAAATGATGTTTTCGGTCCCATAGGCAGTAAGCCGATTGATTCAATTACCCCTCCCGAAGTCTTAAAAATCCTGAGAAAAATTGAAAACCGTGGAAGTTTGGAGATCGCTCGAAAGGTCCTGCAGCGAATGAATGCTGTTTTCCGCTATGCAGTGCAGACAGGGCGGGCGACCTACAACCCTGCCGCAGATATGCAAGGCGTTCTGAAGTCAAAAGCAGTAGAGCATATGCCAGCTGTCTTCGACAGAAAGCTGGGGCAATTGCTCCGCGACATTACTGCGAGCAAAAAAATGCATGTCACAACAAAGCTGGCGCTCCAGTTCACTGCACTCACGGCTTGCCGATCTGGCGAGGTACGTTTCGCCCATTGGGGGGAAGTTACCCTGGAAGAGAAAATCTGGGAGATTCCTGCTGAGCGCATGAAAATGAGAAGAGCCCACATGGTCCCATTATCCAAGCAGGCTGTCGCTGTTCTTCAACGCGCTGGAAAGTTATGGGGAACTGAAGGGCTTATTTTTCCAAGCGCTCGGGATAGCAACAACCCCATGAGTGATAATACCATGTCAAAGGCCTTGCGGGATATGGGATACAAAGGCATAGCAACCCCTCATGGTTTCCGTGCTTCGTTTTCCTCAATGGCCTATGAGAAATCAGGGTTTCTTGGTGAAGTCATTGAAAAATCCCTGGCCCATGAAGAAAAAAACAAAATAAAACGGGCCTACAACAGAGCGGAATACCTTGAGCAAAGAAGACAGCTTATGGTGTGGTGGGGAAAGACACTGCATTCACTTGAATATGGCGCGGAAATATTGTCGCTGAAACAAAAAATAATCTAGCCGTGGTCTTTGAGGTTCATGAAGATAATACAGGCCTGGGCTGACTATCTGGATACCTTGAAAAAGGGGGGCAAACAAAATTCTGTCCATTCAAGCAGTGAGGTGACCTTATGGTATCCGGAAGCGATATAACTGGAGATCAACGAGATGAAGGTTATAGCATCTTGCTATGCTTGAAGAAGCTTGATTATCAAAGGTCACATAACCCAAGATATGTATGGGAAGCTATCCGTATGCTCAAGAATGAACAAAGACAGGACTACCCCATTTGGGTTCGTGAGTACCTTGAACAAACTGCAATAAATTTATTAGAGAAATGTGACCGGACCGCAGCAGGGAATAATGGCTTGATACCATGCCTTGGGTTTGACAGGCTAAGCCAACTATATGAACCAGATTCAGATGATATTTGTGAAATTTATCAGATGATGGAAGAGAAAACATCAAAAGGCATATCCATTTCAAAAGCAGCAGAAGAAGTCGAACGGGAACGTTGGGACCCAAAACTAAACAAGGAGGGCATTGAACAGGATACCAAAGGAAAATCCCAAAAAACAAGGGGCTATTGGGGCGCTCATAAGATTAGAAAAATCTATAGTGAAGTGAAAAAGGTTGAACGCGAGACATGGCTAGAATCATTAGAAAACGATTGGTAACTTCCCCTTGATGGAGACCACAACCATATAGTTGAATGCAGAATCTATGAATTCGGACTCCCGTACATGTATTCTTGAATTCTCTTACCCTCCAAATTGAGACAAAACTCTCTACTTCTGTCTCAGGCATTTCATCCCAGGCCTTATAGGCTCTCTCAAGAAACGGCAATAACTGTTATTGCCATAATTCTTAAAAAGGAGAGTCTATATGAACAAAACAAATTTTCAAAAATTTTCCATTCTCCGGCGCAAGCAGGTAAATACTGATGAAAATACTTAGTATTTGCAATAGCATTAGATTTTTTTACCAAAGCATTATACGCAGATGTGATTATACCCCTCTGAGCCACATAACCAGTTCGTAAACTTTTCTTGTCGTTCTGTAAATCGGTCAAGCGCAACACGACATGTCCCGGTTCGACGATCTGATACCCTTCAAATGAATCGGGTAATAAACCGAAGGTTGTTTCGATGTCTTTTTCTATTATTTTCCCATAACTTAAAGACAACAGATTGTTTTCAATCATGCCTTTGTTCTTCACTTTATTATCTAAAAACATAGAAGACAGTAGGCCGAAAGTCCAATGCTCCGGCACCTCCCCCAGCCACTCAATCCCGGAATCCTTATATGCCTGATACCTTGGATAACTCATGACTCCTCCCTGGCCAGCATGTTCATGATCAAGCGGATCATGGTCTCTTTTTCCTTGGGATCGGACTCGGCAATGAGCAGGGTCAGTGCAGCCAGGCCCATGTCGTTGATCACCGGCTGGCCTGATTCATCAAGGAGACGCTGATTACGATGCAGGAAGTCAACAAAGAGAAAGGCGGCTGTCCGCTTGTTGCCGTCTGCAAACGGATGATTCTTGATAACAAAATAGAGAAGATGGGCGGCCTTGGCCTCCACAGAGGGGTAGGCTGGTTCGCCAAAGACAGTCTGCTCCAGGTTGCCAAGAATAGCTGCCAGCCCCTCTTCACGCTCCTGGGCAAACAGATCCGTGGCCTCCTGCCGTTTGATTAAATCGACTTTAAGGGACGCTATATTTTTTCTGGCCTCGTCAACACCCGGAAGGTTACCGCCTCTCTGCCCCTTGGGATCACTGAGTAATCCTTCATCATACTGCTGGAGCAGGAGGAAGGTCTGGGTGTAGCGGGATATAATTTCGATAAGACCCCTGCCTGCCGCAAGACTCAGTTCGGGATGCTGAGCTGTCTTGCGCACCAGCCTGAGTGCTGTTTCCAGTTCCCTGGCATTCCTCTCCAGTCTCTGCCGGTTCAGTGTCCACCCCTGGGTCAGATGCTGCTTCAAGACCCCAGTCGCCCAGATGCGGAAGCGAGTGGCAAGGCTTGAGTTCACCCGATAGCCGACAGAGATAACCGCATCCAGATTGTAATAATCGATCTGACGTCGGACCTTACGGCCACCTTCCTCTTGAACCGTTTCCATTTTGGAAACAGTTGCCTCTCTGTCAAGTTCTCCGGATTTGTAAATGTTTGTCAGATGCTTGGATATGGCTGATTTGTTTACGCCGAACAGCTCTGCCATCTGGCCTAGGTTGAGCCAGAGGGTTTCCCCTTCCATGCGGATCTCTACGCCACGGGATTGATCCTCATAGATGATCAATTCACTCACGAATGAACCTCCCGCAGAAGTTCCATAATCTCACCGCTCACCTTGTCCAGATCAGCATCTATTTCTTCCAGGGATCTTGGCGGCACATACTTATAGAAGTGACGGTTAAAAGGGATCTCATAGCCGACAATGCCAACATCACCATCCAGCTTATCTCTCTTTGACGCGTCGATCCAGGCATCCGGCACATGGGGCAGCACCTCCCGCTTGAAATACGCCTCGACCGCCTCAGACAATGGCACGTTCTCATAATCTCGCAGATCAGAAGCAGGTTCGGGGTTTCCTTTATTATCCAGGCAGATCTCAGCTTCCTCATCATGTTCGCCGATATGCTTCTGAACCAGCTTGAACTGGGCGGCGGTCAGCTTCTTGCCGCCAAGATATGAGATAAGTTGTTTCTTGAAGACCTTACGGTCGAGAATCTTCTCCTTGTCAAACATGGCAAGCGCATCCAGGGTTGCTGTCTGGAGTGGGGCGGGCCACTTGGCAAAGGGTTTGTCGGCCTGCAAGGCCTGGGTACGTTCCTGCTCTTTCGGGTGAAAGGCAAGTTGCAGGGGATGCTCCACGGTAATGCGGCGGTAGCCGAACGCTGTGGTATTGAATATCTTGCAGATCTCGGATTCGTCGTAGCGGCCATAGCTCTTTGTAATCTCTACAATATCTTCCTCGGTCAGATACTTTCGCTTGGAGCCAAGGGATTTGCGCATGGAAGACCCCATGGAAGTGGCGTTGATCAACTGGACCTTGCCCTTGCGTTCGGCATCCTTGCGGTTGGAGAGTATCCAGACATAGGTGGCTATGCCGGTGTTGTAAAACATGTCGGTGGGCATGGCCACGATGCCTTCCAGCAGGTCATGCTCCAGGATGTAGCGCCTGATCTCGGACTCGCCTGATCCCGCGCCGCCGGTAAAGAGCGGAGAACCGTTCAGGATAATGCCGATCCGGCTTCCGGCATTTCCTGAGTTGCGCATCTTGGATATCAGATGCAGGAGAAAGAGCAGGCTGCCGTCGGATACCCTGGGCAGACCTGGACCGAACCGACCATTGAACCCCTTGATGCTGTGTTCATCCTTCACCGCCTTTTCCACCTTCTTCCACTCCACCCCAAACGGCGGATTGGACAGGCAGTAGTCAAATTGCTCGCTGTAGAGTTGATCGTCGCTTAGGGTGTTGCCCAGTTTGATATTGGTCACGTCCTGGCCCTTGATGAGCATATCGGCCTTGCAGATGGCATAGGACTCCGGGTTGAGTTCCTGACCGAAATTGACGATCCTGGCCTGATCGTTGAGTTCGTAGACATATTCCGAACCGGAGGAGAGGAATCCGCCGGTCCCGGCCGTGGGATCATAGAGGGAACGGACCACGCCGGGTTTGGTGAGGACATCGTCGTCGGGCATAAAGACCAGGGAGGTGGTGAGGCGGACGATGTCGCGGGGGGTGAAATGTTCACCGGCGGTCTCGTTGGAGGCCTCGGCAAAACGCCTGATCAACTCCTCAAAGATGAGACCCATCTCATGGTTGCTTATGGTCTCCGGGTGCAGGTCGACGTTGGCGAACCGCTTGACGATGAGATAGAGGAGGTTGGCATCGGCCAGGCGACCGATGATCCCGTTGAAACGGAAGTTCTCAAAGATATCGCGAGCGTTGCGGCTGAAGTCGGCGACGTAGGATTCCAGGTTGTCGAGGGTGCCGGTCTCGCCCAGACGGGAAAGATCCATCTTGGAGATGTTGTAAAAACTCTGGCCCGATTTTCTGATCAGAAACTGCTCCAAGGGGATGTCGAGGGACTTACGGGCCTCATACTCGGTCAAAACGGCCTCCTTGGTCGGCTCCAGGACACATTCCAGACGACGGAGCAGGGTGAAGGGCAGGATTATCTTACCATATTCGGACTGTTTGAAATCGCCCCGGAGAAGGTCGGCGACCGACCAGATAAATGCGGCTGTGGATGAGAAGTTCATAGATCGTTCCCTATATTATATCCGAAAGTCTTTCAGCGACATGAGCGAGCCATACCGGAGCAAGGGGCTATCATACTTGGTTGTGGCTGGCTGGTACGGTCCAGCCATGCTGATTTATTAGCAAGCAGCATGGACATGCCGGGAAACATGAGCAGGCACCCGGAGTTATTCAGACTATCGCCTTCAATAATGAAGCCAATCGCTGATGAATATTTGCCGCGCTCTTTGCCGTATGAGATGGGTCTCGCTGATGTTGAGGAAATCTGGTATCCGCCCAAATCAATGTGTAACCGTTTGATGTATCAGTATGACTCTTTAAAAATGCATCGTCAAGGTGTGTCAATGCAGTCATACATCCTGTATTACGCTGGAAGACATGCTGCGTGGGTAAAATGTTCAGGTAAACAGTGAAGTCACCACTTGTCCGAGCAACTGGGGCCATGCCTGCCTGTTGGACGCCAGGTTTTGCCAGGTCACCATTTATTTTCAATAATCGTGAAATAAATTTGGCACATGGCAACTGGATACGTTAGTATTTTTAATGTTACATGTTAAGGAGACACGGCAGTCTCACCAATCAACCACCCCGAGAAACTTAACTGCCCGGAAAATTGATGATATTAAGAATCAAGAGGGCTGGTCACACCCAATATATTCTTGCCGCTCACATGGGTGTAGATCATGGTGGTTTGGAGGTTGCTGTGCCCAAGAAGTTCCTGGATTGTCCGGATGTCGTATCCCTTTTGTAAGAGATGGGTGGCAAAACTGTGGCG
>JACKQG010006566.1_pt1 | contig 12176 bp, 13 predicted proteins | sample 8237621 | NCBI WGS metagenome assembly JACKQG01 (sample SAMN15677084, study PRJNA649215) | marine metagenome | biome: marine; feature: Black Sea; material: saline water; isolation source: suspended particulate matter (SPM) from the Black Sea western gyre | collected 2013-06-09/2013-06-10 | depth...
CCAGTACGGTCACGCTGACCGGCTGGTTTAAGCGCGACGGTGAACAGCCGGAGCATACGACCGGACTTGTCTTCTGCCGAACTGACAGAACCGGCGCGGGGCTTTCCCTGGGGCATACGGGCGATCAGTGGGTGGCCAACAACTGCCTGGCTTACAACTGGAACAACAATCCGAACACCTGGCTGTGGACGACGGAACTGTTGTTGCCTGACAACGAGTGGGTCTTTGCGGCCCTTGTTCTCGAACCGGATAAGGCGACACTCTATCTCGGACAGGATGGTCAATTAAGATCGGCTGTCAATGAAACGCCGCACCGTATGGAAGAGTTTGACGGAGAAATTCGGATCGGCGACGATAATCATCCGGGCCCTCCGGTAATGAAGCGGCACTTCAAGGGCTGGATCAGGAACGTCAGCATCTATGACTATGCTCTGTCTCGGTCTGAAATAGAAAATATTTCAACATATTGAGAGGTGATTGGCCATGAGTAATTTTTATGGACTCGGATTGTCGACCGGCTTTGCAGCCGGCTTTGGGATTGGATTGTCAATCGGCAGATCCGAAGGCAATAGAATGAAAAATAACCTGAAGAAAATGCTGACCGATGATTCAGTCAAGGTTATGGATTCTTCCGGAACCAGTCTGACCGAGGAACAATTCCTGGAACTGCTGAAAAAAAAGGAATGATTTATATACTGGCAATGCCCTTTGGCTTGGAGTAGAGCCAAAATCGCTCATCTACATTTAGTCTTCAAGCCCGGTTTGCAGCCGCAAACCGGGCTTTTTTAATATTTATCTTCCCTCGTTCTTCCATTCAATATATAATAAATGGAGATTTCGAAAGAGGATAAAAAGATGTCGCTCGGAACAGACAAAAAAATGTCTTTTTATCTGCTGAGTTTGGCAGGTGCTTTGATCTTCATCGCCGCCTGTCGTGAGAATGGCATTTCGAATTCATCCACTCACTCTAACGAAAAAAAACAAACCCCCTCCACAGAAATCACACAGGAACATAAAGCTGGAGCAACCGAAAGTAAGCAGCTAACCGCCTGGTCCCATCCCCGCTCCGATGAACGGCTGGACGATCGCAAACGAATGGTCAACACAATTCAAAGATATTATGGGCTGAACGACAACACAGTACTCGATGCCATGTTCAACGTCCCTCGCCACTGGTTTGTTCCCGAAAAATTTCAACGCGCCGCATATGCGAACAGTCCTTTGGAAATCGGCCACGAACAAACCATTTCCCAGCCGTATATCGTCGCCTTTATGACCAGCCTTTTAGAACTGGACCCCAATGATGTCGTCCTTGAGGTTGGAACCGGGTCGGGCTATCAGGCAGCGGTTCTTTCCGAGTTCACACCCCACGTTTATTCGATCGAAATTCTCAAACCCTTAGCTGAAGCTGCCAAGGCCCGGCTTAAACAACGAGGGTATGATACCATTCGGGTTAAATGCGGAGACGGTTACAAGGGATGGGCGGAACACGCTCCCTTTGATGCCATTATTGTCACATGCGCCCCGGAACACATCCCATCTCCCCTGGTAGAGCAGTTGGCGCCGGATGGAAAGATTGTCATTCCTGTTGGCGGTCGATATAGAACCCAGGACTTGCTGTTGGTCACAAAAAACAGCCAGGGCAGGATCATAAAAAAATCGATGATGCCCGTCAGATTCGTCCCGCTGACCCGCGAAAAAGAATGAAAGCATCCGTCATGTCAGCCCCGCAGTTTCACCTGCTGCAACCGGTAAACGATAATCCCCGAAAATAAAAGCCCTGTTAGGACCAGCAAGGCCGCGGGTTTATGCGTGGCAGCATAGTGAATACAATTGAACAACATAAACACGCATGTCGCGCAAAAAGCTGCCGGGATCACCCGGGCCCGGATAACCCCGACCGGATGAAACATCGACGGTTTTTTTCTCCTGAGTATAAACAGAGAAAGGACTGTGCCCAAAAAGAACAGCCATACCGCCGGAGCCGTATAGAGGATCGTATCAATAAAAGACCCCGCAATCAGGACGAGCAATAAACTCAATGCCCCCTCTAACGCTAACGCATACACCGGCCCGGCCGTTGCCGACTTCCAACGGCCCAGCTGCCTGAACAGTATTTGGTTCTGCCCCAAAGCATACGAAATGCGAGCACCGGTAAATATCAGACCGTTGAGTGCCCCGAGGGATGAGATACAAATCAATGCGGCGATCAGTCTGGATGCATAATGAGGAAAGACTTTGGCTACCGTATTAACGGCAACCGCCTCTGATCGGGCAACTCCGGCATGTCCTAATGTCGATAGAAATGCCAGATTCACTAGCAAATAGATGAGCACAACTGATAAGGTTCCGATCATAATCGTGCGAATGATATTGCGTCTTGGATGTTTTATTTCTGCGGCAACATAAGCGATTTCGTTCCATCCACCATAGGTAAATAATACAAGAATAAACGCCAATTGTATACCCGCTCTGTTCCATTGGACGTCGGAGGTCGTTTGAGTATTGCCGGGTGCCAATATCGCCGCAGCAAAAATTGCTGCTAGACCGAGAACTTTCAGCACCGTCAAAATATTTTGTGTCCACTTACCCTGCCTAATCCCCAATAGATTCAGAAGTGTCAGTATGAAAATTGCGAGAAACGCATAAACACGAGTGCAATGAGTAAACCAGATGAGTTGAGCGGCATACCGTGCGAAGATAAAGGCCATCAGGGCAATATCCCCCGGCCGAATAACAAGCAACTGCGACCAGCCGAACAGAAATCCTGCCCCCGGACCATAAGCCTCGCTAAGATATATATAATCGCCGCCCTGCTGAGGAAATGCAGTTGCCAGATCAGCATAACATAATGACCCAGTAAGCGCCAACAATCCACCCATGAGCCAGATTCCAAGAGTTGCCGGAGCAGATCCGACACTTGAAGCAATCACAGGGGCCGTTTCATAAATCCCGGCACCGATGATGATCCCAACAATAATGCAGACACCATCAAAAACAGTCAGCTGTTTTTTCGGGGCGTTTTCCATCAATTCATTCCCTCTTGGAACCTTAAAAACGACCCATTTATTGACCGTGATATCAACTAATGCGATTGAAACTATTATCTCTTAATCGTTCGTTTTGTGCAAGTATTTTGGGGAATTGGTTGAAACGCCGATCGATTCCAAGAAATGTTTTGTTAGTTCCATCGGAAGGCCCATCACATTGGTAAAGGAACCGTCGATGTGATCAACGAATTCATCACCGGTTTCCTGAATGCCGTACGCTCCGGCCTTGCCCTGCCAGTCGCCCTTGCGGATATGTTCGGCGATTTGCTCTTCCGTAAGTTTTCTCGGATAGACAATCGTTGTATCCGCTTCGACAATTTCAATATCCTTCTCCACGCATGCAAGCGCGAGCCCCGTTATCACCTTGTGAGGTTTGCTGAATAGCTTGCGTGTGATCTCCTCGGCACGAGCCGCATCGTCGGGTTTGCCGATGATCTCCCCATCCAGATCGACCACGGTATCGGAACCCATGACAATGGCATTCGGGAATCTCGCCGCCACATCCTTCGCTTTCGCCAACGCTAAAATCTTTGTGTGTTCTTCAGAGGTGATGCCATTCGTATCATAGGCGGATTCATCCACAGCCGATGGTATGATTGTAAAATAATAGCCGGCCTTTTCCAGCAAATGCTTCCTGCGAGGCGACGCCGACGCCAGAACAAATTGTGCTGCCCGTTTGTCTTTCATATTATAATTCCAAGAGCATGTCATCCCGAGCACAGCCGAGGGATCTATTAGAAACAGCCCCGCCGAAGGCGGCTCCGCATTTTTGCTATTTGCTCTTTAATATTTGATATTATTTCAACCGTATCCGATAAGCGATCTTGCCGCAAAAAGCCTGATACTCAGCATCCAGTTTTCGGATATCTTCATTGACATAATAGCCAAACAACGCGTCTGACACCTGCGTATTCCATCCAACCGTCAGCGGCCGCCTGCGATCCGCCGCCAGAGAGGCATAATCATCCTGCAACGGCCAGGTTCCCTCGGCGCCGCCCAGCAGCAGCGCATGATATTTGCGAAGACGGATGCCGTAATTGTGCTCCCGTAAAAAACGCACCAGCGCATAGTTTTGAGCATAGAACGCAATCGCCGCCTCATCGCCGGTGCCATGCCCATTGATCACCTGTCCTGGATTCAGCAGGATCAATTGATGCAGCGGAATCAATTTCCCCTGCTGCATCGTCACTTTTAGCGACCCTAATCGCATCAGGTTTTTCTCCGGCTCAAACAAAAACCGCCCCTGCGAGTAACGGCAGGTCTCAAACAGCGTCGCGATTCCCTCATCCAGCCAACTCGGCAGCCGGTACACAAACAAATGCTGATTAAACTGATGCCACCCTTCATGACCGACCACAGAGAATGTCTGCTTGCGGCCGATATTGTAGGACACGCAAACGCCCTTGGCGGTATAGGCCCCCTTTTTGATTTGCAGATAAACTTCGGCATCAGGGCCCATGAACGACTTGGTAAATGCCTCCCATTGACCGCGCGTATCAAACAGGTAAACATCCATCAACTGCTGTAATTCGAGAGGCCGGGGCAATTGACTTTCGTAAGCATTGAAAGCCGACTCGACGAAAGCCGGAACCTGCCGCAGCATCAAAGGATCCAGCAGGGTTGTATAAATGCGATAGTGCTTGGTTTCGATGATAAGACCCGGGGCGTATGGATTATCCCATGTCTGCGATCTTCGAACCGATGGCTCGTTACGCACATACTCAGCAAAATGCTCCGGCGTCGTCATCGCAGATCTCGAACCAAGCTTGAGCTTAGTCTCCTGACAGCCGGCCGACAGCAAACAACAGGCTGCCAAGATAACAAGTTTAACACGCTGGCAATTCATCAACATACCTTTATTCAATCTCATCCCATTTCGCCCCAAAGACATCTGCCGTAAACAAATAGACTTCGACCTCCGGATCGCTCCACGCATCAGCAGCCAGACCAGCCTTATGCCCGCAGCAGTAGCTCAAAAATTCTTCGGCAGTCCAGCCGGTTTCTGTCGCCACCTGCGGCAGAAAACAGCCACTCGATCGCCCGTCCGTAATATAAATACCGTCCACGCCTAAACGCAAACTCAACGGATCATCGGTTTTGACCATCGGCGACAGGACGGATATCTCAACGTCCAGTTCCGGCAGTTCCCGCGGCGTAATTCGATCGCCACCAAACCGCGGATCATGCAAACAGGACGATACCGCCATTTGAGAAATCATCTCGATCAGCGGTTTGTCTGCGGTAAACTGCCCGATACAACCGCGAAGTTTGTCCCCATTCTTTAATGTCACAAAACACCCCTGCTCAACGAGCAATTCCGGATCGTCCGTCACCGGCTCATGAACCGGCTTTCCCGAAACCGCCGCCGCAACCGTCTCCTTGGCAACCTTCAACAACATCTTTTTCTGATTATCATTCATTCTTGTATACTTGTATTCCTGCATTCTTGTATTCTTGATTTAGTGATGCAGCAACTTCAACACCGCAAAGCCGCCTACCAGCAGTAATACGAACGCCAGCGACAGCCAGTTAAAATATTTTTCAATAAACGGACGGATCGACTCACCTTTCCAGCCAAATAATCCCGCCACCAAAAAGAATCGCGCCGAACGGCTGATCGCCGAAGCAATCATGAAGATCAGGAAGTTAATCTTAAACACCCCGGCCGTAATTGTAATCACCTTATAAGGCAGCGGGGTAAAGCCCGCCACAGCGACAATCTTCCAGTCATGCTCAGAATAAAGCGATCCCACCTTCGTAAACGGCTCAATCGCAATCGATTCAATCTCACTTTGCTGGATCACCATCTCCTGGCCCTCAGATGAGATAAACGCCAGCGGATAAATCGGGGCACTGTGCATAAACGTTGAGTCAATCCGATCCGGGGCAAAAGTACCTTCCAATTCCACGCCGCTGGCCATCACCACTTTGTCATACCCAAAACCCGGTATGTAGTTATGGAAAAAGCCCCCCACCATCGACCACAGAAAGATACCGATCAAATATCCGAAAATCCCACCCAGCACGGAAGCAATCGAACACGACATCGCAAAGCGAAACCACTTTTTCGGAGCCCCCAACGTGAGCGGGGCCAGCAACACATCCGGCGGAATCGGGAAAAAGCTCGATTCGGCAAAACTCAGCAAGAATAAAGCCCGTTCGCCGTGTGGGGTTTCAGCAAAATGGATCACCCAGTTATATAATCTTCTGTGTAAGTGCCACCAGGCAACCTGCTGTGGTGCGTTTTCGGTCATAAGGGATCCTTATATAAAAAAGTATTTGATTCTCGATATCAAAGGATGATATATTGCAGGCTGTATAAAGTCAAGAATTCCTGAACGATATGGCAGGGACTATATTCATGACCCATCCTACACAATTTGAACAGACAGACACCGGCCTGCTGGTGCGTGCCCCGGCCAAGATCAATCTGTCCCTGCTCATCACCGGAAAACGCCCCGATGGCTACCACGGCATCGAAACGCTCATGGCCAAGATCGACTGGTATGACGAATTACTGTTCGAAACGGGACAAACCGACGGGATCGAACTAATTTGCACCGGCCCCCACTGGGCGCCCGACGGCGAAGAAAATCTCGTCTATCAGGCCTGCCTCAAACTCATGGAAAAAGCCGGACGCAAAATCCCCCTCCGCGTCACACTCACTAAGAACATCCCTGCCGGCACCGGACTGGGCAGTGCCAGCAGTGATGCCGCATCCGCTTTATTAGGCTTAAACATATTTGCCAACCTGAACCAACCGGACAATGTGCTGCATGAAATCTGTGCTTCTTTAGGCAGCGATATCAATTTCTTTTTGGGCGGACCGCTGGCTTATTGCACCGGCAGAGGTGAAAAACTGCAGGAAATTCCGGCAAATTTTGACTTTTCAGCCCTTCTGCTTATTCCTAATATAAGCATACCTACTAAAAGAGTTTATGAAAATTACATTCATACTCCAGATGTCTACATTTCGCTTTTTGAAAAAATTAATCCACTTATTGCAGAAAAGAAGGTTGATTCTGTAGCCATAATGTGCGCAAATATGCTTGAATCGGCCTGTTTTCGGTTGGATAAAGACCTGAAAACACTGAAGGAAACATGTGAAAGACTTTGCGGTACGAGAGTATGTCTCAGTGGCAGCGGCTCGGCCATGTATGTGTTAGTATCTGAGTTTGATGACAAGCTGCTGCGTCTGCAAAGAACGCTGAAAACGGATTGTAACTGCGATAGCAGATTCATCAACAACAATAGATGGTAACTTTTACATGAGGCAGGCAAAATGGAGATCAGCGAAGTCAGAGTCAAAATGGTGGCCAATCAGGACGATCGTCTCAAAGCATTCTGCTCAATGACCCTCGACAACGAATTTGTGGTTCGTGACATCAAGATCATTGAAGGAACCGGAGGGTTATTTGTCGCCATGCCCTCTCGCAAAATGAGTGACCATTGCGGCAAATGCGGCGGGAAAAACCACCTTCGAGCCAAGTTCTGCAGCAATTGCGGCGCGAAGCTTGTTGAAAATCGGGTCAAGCCGGATGTACAGGGACGCATGAAACTTCATGCCGACATTGCCCACCCCATCAATGTTCAGTGCCGGAAAAAGATCCAACAGGCTATTATCACCGCTTTTAATGAAGAACTGGAACGATCCAAGCAACCGGGGTACAAACCCGTTGAGTTTGATGAGCCTGACTACACGCATGATGAGCACGCATAAGCAAAGATAATCGCCTTATAGAGATCCAAGTCTAAACAGAAAGACTTTTTGGCATGCAATCTCGCTTTAGCGGAACAACGATCGAAATATAGGCGGGCACCTCAGGTGACTAGCCTTCGATCAGCAAATCTTCCAGCACTTTGTCCAACGCCATCTCCATCCGGCTGTCTAACTCATCTTCAGGCTGGTCAATGATGTTGCGTGCATGTTCGACTTTTTCGTAACGGACCTCGGGCAGCGTTGAAATGACCTTCAGGAGCCTGCCCAGCGGACTTTCATAAATACTGTCCATCAATGAGTCGGCAATGAAATCCGAGTCAGCCGTGGTTTCGGAAAGCATCCGGTCCCGTTGGGCCAACAGATTGTTAACGCTGCTTTCTTTGATTCTGTTTGTTTTGTTGGTTGTTTTCATAATATATCACCTGACTGCGTGGCCAGTATAACCGGGCTTCCTGCACCAGCACACTGCCAGTGGCCAAACTAAACCTATTCTATGGCCACCTCTTGTTGATATTACCTCGCGTCCTTTATGAGGCATTCAAATTCAACGATCAAGACTTTCCGGCCGAGACTACAACATATAGTATGCTGGATTATCGGCCTTTTGGGCTTCTATCGCCCGTTCCAATACTGGTATCGACAGGTTAATTTGGAATTCTTCAATGTTTTTTCAAATTCTTTTAACTTGCTTTCTATGCACAATTTACGGGTTTTCAGTCCGATTATACGGTTTTTGATGCTAAAAAAGCCCTTCCCGGGCTTCCCATATCCCCCAATTTATGTTTCGTCGTGAGAAGCTGGTAAGATTAGAGAACACACAAGATATGGTTTTTTTGAGAAATATGACAAATTTCTTTACTGCCGGAAATTTCGGATAATTATCGGATGTACAGGGTTAAAAACCTATAATCCATATTCAGCCGAAAGAATCTACCCCGGATATCAATCCGAAATTCAGCGCTTTTTGATATTCATCTTTAGTCTTTGATTTCATATGGGTTCCGTTTATAATCCGTCCCTTTGTGAGAACCCGAACAACCGCCCTTGTGTGAAAGAGCGAACCCATGAAAAACGTGACCTATGCAAATCATTGGCAACCCTATTTTGAGCATCTCGGTTTGCGCTCGTTTGACGATTTTTTCAATTACGAAGACGGTGAAACGGTCAATCAAAATACCAAACGCAATGTCGTGGTTCTTAAGCTGCCGCATAACATCCACACCAAGACCTTTTTCATGAAGCGATTCTTTAATCCGCATTTCAAGGATATGCTGTTTACGCTCCGCAACTTCGGCAAACTCTGCTCGCAGGGCGAACTGGAATGGCGTAACGCCAACATCCTGCTCGAACACGGCATCGAAACGTATCACCCGGCCTGCTTTGGCGTCGAAACACTGTGCGGCATCGAGCGGCGGTCATTCTTTATCACTGAGGAGATCAACGGTATCTGCCTGCAGGATTACCTGGTCCAATACTGGGCAGATCTGGCCGATGATGACAAGGAAAAAATCGTCCTCAAGCTGGCTGCTTTCTTTAAGAAAATCCATGCCGTCCGCATTAGCCTGCCGGACGCCTATATCTGGCATGTCTATATGGTTAAACATATCGACAACGCCGAGGACTTCGAGTTCGGCATGATCGACCTGCATCGCATGCAGATCAATACCCGCGGCAACAGGCAGGCCGCCGAGAACCTCGGTCGATTTTTGTTCAGCCTGCCGGAGGGGTTCCTCGATGAGAAACTGCGGAATGCTTTTATTGAAAACTATCTCGATGCTGACTTCATCCGCAACAGGGATGCATTTGTCGCCACCATGACCAAACGCGAAAAAACACTTTTGAAACGCAGAAAAAAAAGACCGATTCAAATCGGTTAACTAAAATGTACAGGCTTACGAATTTAAAGTTTCACCAAGTTAGAACTTTAACCTGAGCTCGGATTCCGTGGTGACAATAAAAACCAGATCAACGTATTTATTTCATCAAGTCGATAATCTTTTGAAGGTCGTTTTCGACTTGTACGGGCGGATTGCTGAATTCGCGTGCCATTTTGCTGTGGTAGTTGACCGTAGCATTCGGGTCCTTGAGTAAGTGTCCGGTCAGGACGCAGGCGACGCGCTGGCTCTTACCAACCGTGCCGTTTGCCAGCAGGTGTTTGAGTCCGGCGATCGTTGCCGCAGACGCCGGTTCGCAGCCGAGGCCGTATTTGCCGACCTGTGCCTTGGCATCCAGGATCTCCTCATCGGTTACATCCAGCACGACGCCGTTGCAGACCTCCAATGCACGCAGGCATTTTTTCAGGTTGACCGGGCGGGATATTTCAATCGCCGAAGCGATCGTATCGGGCCGGTACCCGGTGGCGTCCAGATTCGCGAAATAGTCATCGGCAATTTGGTTATCCACGTTACCGCCGTTCCACTTCAAGCCCTTGTCGTTGACCAGTTCGGTCAGCGTATTGGCGCCATGTGCGTTAATCACCGCCAGACGCGGGATGCGGTCGATGAGGCCCAGTTCTTTCAGCTCAGCAAAGGCCTTTCCGAATGAGCTGGAGTTTCCGAGATTGCCGCCGGGGACGATAATCCAGTCGGGTATTTGCCAGCCGAGACCCTCGATGATTCGGAGCATAATGGTTTTCTGCCCTTCCAGCCGGAACGGATTGAGTGAGTTGACCAGGTAAATATTCAGTTCGCTGCACACATCCTGCACCTGCCGCATACAGTCGTCGAAGTCCCCTGCTACTTGTATCGTGTGAGCGCCGTAATCCATCGACTGGCTGAGTTTACCGAAGGCGATCTTGCCTTCGCCGATGAAGACGGTGGCTTTCAGTCCGCAGCTATGGGCATACAGCGCCATCGAAGCGGAGGTGTTGCCGGTAGAGGCGCAGGCACTGGCAGCGGCATCGACCATTTTGGCGTGGCTGAACGCGGCGGTCATGCCGTTGTCTTTGAACGAGCCGGAAGGATTCATGCCCTCATACTGCAGAAACAGCGATGACGGCTCCATGCCCAACTCCTGTGCCAGGCCGCAATTCTGCTGCAGAACCGTTTGCCCTTCACCAACCGAAACCTTATACTGATCATCACAGAAGCTCAACAGTTCACGAAAACGCCACACACCGGAAAAATCCAGCCGGTTATCGCGCGTTGACCAACGCTTGCCGAAATCGCTGAGTTTTTTAGGAAGCTCAATCTTCTCCCAGTTGTATTTGACATCCAGCAGATCACCGCAGGACGGACATTTGAAGTAAACCTCGGAACAATCAAATTCTGCACCGCAGGCTAAATTAATACATTTCTGATAGGCTTGGGTCTCAGTACTCATGTTCATCCTTTGTGGCTGTTACAGACAGGCTCAGCCTGCCCTGTTTTTTCGTTGGCATCATCTAAACACGCTATTTTTTTAATCATCTCCGGCAATTCGGTAATGGTTTGAATAAACGCAACATCGGCCGGGATCGTTTTATTTTCATTGGTATAGGCCTTGACCAGAACCGGGAGCATTCCGGCTTTAGAGGCTCCTTCGATATCGTTGTCGATCCGGTCGCCGACATAAATAATATGTTGCGGCGCGATACCCATCGCTTTGGCGGCCTCTTGAAATATCCGAACATCCGGCTTTCGCCACGGAAAGTCATAGGTGTATAAGCGAACCGGAAGATGTTCCAGCAGGCCGTCCTCTGCAAGATGGCGTTCAAGACAGCTTTTGTGAATGAAGGTGTTGGATAGCAAGCCCAGTTTCAGTCCCATTTGCTCGAGACGCTGCATCGCATCTTTTGTTCCGGCTTTGGCTCCGCCCGCTTCGGCCAGTCCTTTGTACCACTGCCAGTTCAACTCTTCCCACTGGTCGGCGGTCAGGGTAAAACCCTTTCGCTTGCCGTATTGTTTGAGCAACTCAAGAGAATTAAAGTCATTGCCTGTCAGCCAGGACTTGAGAACATGCCAGCGAATGCCCCATAAATAAAACAACCGGTAGGCCCCATAGGAGCCTACCGGTTGTGCCTGTTCTTTTAAATACGCATAGGACCGATGGGCCGCTTCGGCAAAGAGCCTGGCCCGGTCCAACCTGCCAAACGTCAGCAGGGTTTCTCCTAAATCAAACAGAACAGCTTCAATTCTTTGTTCGCTCAATGGATTACCTCAGCGGAGGGAGTTTATCACCAAAAATTTCTTGTGCCCAGGCAATCATTTCGTCATCCGAAATGGTTGAAATCCGGTCCGCCGCATATTCGGCGTCAATCTTATCCTTGATCGCGATCACATGTTGATCATGCTTGGGAATATCGACATTATACCGTTCCTCAAGCCAGTGCTTGATGCCTGCGGCACCGGACTTATCCGTAATCGCTACGCCAACCTGGCGCTTGAGCAAATTCAGCGTATCAAAGCAGTTGTAAATCTCTTCGTTCT
>JACKQG010006567.1_pt1 | contig 12174 bp, 10 predicted proteins | sample 8237621 | NCBI WGS metagenome assembly JACKQG01 (sample SAMN15677084, study PRJNA649215) | marine metagenome | biome: marine; feature: Black Sea; material: saline water; isolation source: suspended particulate matter (SPM) from the Black Sea western gyre | collected 2013-06-09/2013-06-10 | depth...
ACGGGCATCGACGCGCTGCATCTGGCGCCGGAGATTGACATCGGCGAGGCTAAGCAGCGCGTCGGCGACCGGCTGTGCCTCATCGGCAACATGCACCAGTTGCAGACCCTGCTTCACGGCACACCGCAGGAAGTCGAAGCGGAGTGCCGGGAGATGATCTCCAAGGCTGGCCCCGGCGGCGGCTACATGCTCAGCGCTTCCGGCTGCCTGAGCGAGGGCACGCCCTTGGAGAACATCGAGGCCATGGTGCGGGCGGCGGAGAGGTACGGCCGCTATCCCCTCTCGTTGTAAACCTGGAGAGAGCGTGCGCATGCTTCCCGAGACGATGCGTGGTGTGGTGTACCTGGAACCCGGAGTGCTGGAACTGCGCCAGGTGCCTGTTCCAGCCATCGGCCCGGACGATATTCTGGTGCGGGTGCGCGTGGCGCTGACTTGCGGCACCGACGTCAAAACCTACCGTCGGGGCCATCCCAAGATCCCGCCGCCGACGCTGTTCGGCCACGAGTTTGCCGGTGATGTGCTAGCCGTCGGCGCGGCGGTGCGGGAGTTCGAGCCGGGCATGCGCGTCGTGGCCGGCAACTCGGCGCCCTGCAATCTCTGTTTCTACTGCAAGCACGGCCAGCAGAACCTGTGCGATCACCTGGTCATCAATCTCGGGGCCTTCGCCGAGTTCGTCCGGGTGCCTGGGCCCATCGTGCGCCAGAACACCTACCGCATCCCGGATCCGCTCCCCTACCGGCACGCCGCGCTGATGGAACCGCTGGCCTGCGTCGTGCATGGGCAAGACCTGGTGCGCATTCGGCCGGGCGAGACGGTGATCGTCATCGGGGCGGGGGGCCCCATCGGGCTGATGCACCTGCAGTTGGCGCTGCGCCAGGGGGCCGCGCAGGTGATCGCCGTGGACCTCCAAGACGAGCGACTGGCGGTGGCTCAGCAGCTTGGCGCCACGTGCATCGTCAACCCCGAGCGTGAGGACCCGGTCGCCGTGGCGCGTGAGCTGACCGACGGCCGCGGCGCCGATGTGGCCATCGAGAGTGCCGGCGCCAAGGCCGCCTGGCTGACGGCGGTCGCCGCTGTGCGCAAGGGCGGGCGAGTACTGTGGTTTGGTGGTCTGCCCAGTGGCACTCAGGTCGAGGTGGATGCCGTCCGCGTGCATTACGACGAACTGACGCTGATCGGCCCCTACCACCTCACGCCGCGGGACTGCTTCCGGGCGCTGCGGTTGATCGAGGCCGGCGTCATAGACGCCGACGCATTGGTCACGCACGAGCTGCCGCTGGAGCGGCTGGAGGAAGCCTTGCAGATGATGATGGATGGCCGCTGTGTCAAAACGGCGATCCTGCCGGGCTAGTGGAGAAGAGCCAGTGACCGAGATGATGAACGTCGCCGTCTACTACAGCAATCGGGACGTGCGGCTGGAGGAGCGCCCGATACCGCAGATCGGCCCTGGCGAGTTACTGGTCAAGATCGAGGCCTGCGGGCTGTGCGGCGGCGACACCATGGAGTGGTACCTGGCCCACAAGGCCCCGGTCATTCTGGGCCACGAGCCTGCCGGCATCGTCGCTGAGGTCGGCGAGGGGGTTGAGAAGTTCAAAGAAGGCGACCGCGTCTACGTGCATCACCACGTGGGCTGCATGGTCTGCCACTACTGCCGGCGCGGCGACTATACGATGTGCGAACACTTCACGCAGGTGCACCTCGATCCGGGCGGCTTCGCCGAAGTCGTGCGGGTGCCGGCCGAGTTGGTGCGGCTGGACACACACCGTCTGCCCGATAGCGTCTCCTTCGAGGAAGGCACGCTCATCGAGCCGCTGGCCTGCGTGCTCAAGGGGATCAAGGTGGCGGGCATCCAGCCGGGCGACACCGTGGCGGTGATTGGCACAGGCCTGATGGGCCTGGCCTTTGTCCAGTTTGCCCGCCTGTGGGGCGCGGCGAAGATCATCGCCTTCGACTTCTCGGACTGGCGGCTGGAGAAGGCACGGAGGCTGGGGGCCGATCACACCATCAACCCCAAAGCGGAGGATGGCAAGGCAAGGCTCTTCGAACTGAACGACGGCCGTGGAGCCGACTCAGTCATCGTGACGCCGCACCAAGTGGCGCCAGTGGAGTTCGGCTTGAGTCTGGCGGGCAAGGGAGCAACGGTGCATGTGTTCGCCCCGCCACCGCCCGATACCGAACTCAAACTGAACCTCAACGATTTCTTCTTCCGACAACTCACGCTGACGACCACCTATTCCACGACGCACATTGAGACCCGTCAGGTGCTGGGCTTTTTGGCCAGTGGCCGCATCGCCACGCAGGAGTTGATCACCCATCGCTTCGGGCTGGATCGGGTGGCCGATGCGATCGAGTTGCTGCAACAAGCAGGCGAATCCCTGAAAATCGTCATTATCACAACGTCACAACCTTGACGACTGAATTCAGTACCGAACACTTATTGCCGAACGCCTGGATCTTCATCACGAATAGCACGAATATGCAAATTTCACGAATGCTTTCCATGAACCTCAGCGCAATTTGTGGACTCTGTCCATTCGTGGCATTCGTGTTCAAGAACTGTCCGGTAGTGAGACGACTGAATAGAACTGTGTTAGGATGAAACATGGACAGGCTGAAAGTAGGTTTGATCGGGGCATCCTTCCCCAACTTCGCGGCAGAGCGGTACGGCATCTACCCGCGGGCAATAGCGACACTGGAGGAACTGGCCACTGAATGGGATTTCGACCTGGCCACAGTAGCGGAACCCGTTCAGACCGCCGAGCAGGCCGAGACGGCCCAGCGACAACTGGAGGACGCTGGCGCTGACTTCGTCCTCGTGCAAGCGAGTTCCTTCGCCATGGGCGATGTCATCCTTCCGGTGGCGCGGATGGACGTTCCCCTGGGCCTATGGGCCGTGCCGGAGCCTTCCCTGGACGGAGAGATCCCGCTCAACTCGTTCACCGGATTCAACATGTTCGCCAGCATCGTCCGGCTGACTCTCCCAGAGCGACGCTTCCCATTCAAGTGGTTCTACGGCGAACCCGACGACGACCGGTTCCGCCGCCGCCTGCGGCTGACCGTGCAAGCGCTGACCACCCTGAAGCGACTGCGCCAAACTCGCATTGCCCTGATAGGCGACATTGCGCCGACTTTCTACAACCTCACTTACAATGCCGACACCATCGCGGCGCGCCTGGGAGTGCGCGTAGAGCAGCGGTCGTTGGACGAGGTCTTCGAGAGAGTACCTCAGTATCAGGAACCGCAGGTGTCAGCCCTCGTGACCGAGATGGCGGGGCGAGCGGCCGACGTGGCAGTGAGCAGAGACTGGCTGGAACTCACCGGCCGTGTCGCCCTGGCGATTCGTGACCTGGCCGATCAAGGGAGCTACAGTGCGCTGGCTTTGCGTTGCTTTCCCGAGTTCCAGAGCGAGTTGGGCGGCTTCGGCCCATGTGCTGCAGTGAGTTGGCTGAATGACACAGGCCTGGTGACCTCGTGTGAAGGCGACGTGCTCGGTGCGGTCAGCATGCTCGCCCTCCACTTCCTCAGCGACGAACCCACGACCTTGCTGGACCTGGTGGCCATTATGGAGATGGAAGGACAAGCTCTGGTCCAGTTCTGGCATTGCGGCCCCACTGCGGCGAGCCTGGCCGGCGAGGCTGGTCTGCGGCTCATCTATCATCCCACACTGGACCGAGCCAGCCCGCCCGACAAACCGCCCAGCGGGGCCGCATCCGACCTGGTTCTGGCCCCAGGCCCGGCCACGATCATGCGCTTCAGCTCGGGCACTGACCGTGCATTCCTGATGACAGGCGACATCGTGGAAGGCCCCACGAGAGGCTATGACGGCAGCCGCGGCTGGCTGAGCAACCTACGCATCAATGGCGAGCCAGCGACCATCCCGGACCTCATGGAGACGATGGCTTACCACGGCCTGCCCCACCACTACCCGCTGGCTCTGGGCGAGTGGAGCGCTGCGCTGCGCGAGTTGGCTGCCTGGGCAGGGATAGACATCTTGGAGAGAATACCTTACCAGGACCATCTGGTTTCGCCGCTGCTGCCATCTGAGTGAAGGGGGGTGATCTATGTCGGATGACTGAAGTGAGTGTAGATAGGAATGTTAATGGTCAGTCGTAATGTCAGATTCAGCAGACCACGATTTGCTCTCGCCGGACTGCCAAGACTTCGGCGAGGACTTCGGCTGAGCTTGGTTGAAGCCCTCAGTCGAGCCGTCCGGCAAAAAGACAGCGGACGTGGCCGTCCGCTGTGAGCCTCTGTGATCTACTGAGATTGGACACCTACTGCAAACCCTTAAGGAGGGAAAGAAATGACTCGCAAACTGTTTGCTCTGCTGGGCCTATTGATGGTTGTGATTCTGGTGCTTGGTGCCTGTGCTCCTGCCGCGCCAGCGCCGACTGAGCCACCAGCGCCAGCAGCAGAGGAGAAAGAGTCCCTGGGTCTGTCCGGTGCACTGGCGGACATGACCTGGGACGAGATCGTGGCTGCTGCCGATGGCCAGGAAGTCAACTACTGGATGTGGGGCGGCAACGACCGCATCAACGTCTGGGTGAACGGCTGGCTAGCCGACCAGCTCAAGGAGAAGTACAACATCACTCTGAATCAGGTGCCGGTTGCTGGCGCCCCTGACTTCATCAACCAGGTGCTGGGCGAGAAGGAGGCCGGTCAGGACACCGACGGCGCGGTGGATATAATGTGGATCAATGGCGAGAACTTCCGCACCATGAAGGAGGCCGATCTGCTCTACGGCCCATGGGCGGAACAGGTCCCTAGCAGTCAGTACGTCAATTGGGATGACGCCAGCGTGGCCTACGACTTCGGGTATCCCGTCGAGGGGTACGAGTTGCCCTACTGGAAGGCCCAGGTGGTGATAGGCTACGATACCGCCAAGCTCCCCGAGCCGCCCAGGACTATGGAGGCGCTGATTCAATGGATAAGGGACAACCCGGGCAAGTTCACTTACCCCGCGCCGCCCGATTTCACCGGCAGCGTCTGGGTCCGTCACATGTGCTACTATGCCACTGGCGGCCATGAGCAGTTCCTGGGTGACTTTGACCAGGCGCTGTTCGATGAGAAATTCCCCGCCTGCTGGGAGCTGTTGAACGAGATCGAGCCCTACCTGTGGCGTAAGGGGGAGACCTACCCAGAAACTAATACTGCCCTGTATGAGCTCTTTGGCCAGGGGGAGGTCTGGTTCGAGATGGCCTACGGGGTGGGCGACGTTCGAGCGAAGATCGATTCGGGCAAGTATCCGGAGACGACCCACACCTACGTCCTCGAAGAAGGCACCATAGCCAACACCAACTACACTGCCATAGCCTACAACTCCCCGCACAAGGCGGCGGCGGTAGTTGCGGCCAACTTTATGGCCTCGCCAGAGGCCCAGTATAGCGCGCTTGACGCCGGTCACGGCATGCTCTCCCTGGACCCCGGCCTCTTGCCTGAGGAATGGCGGGAGAAGTTCGAGACATACCCGTTTGGCCCCGCCGTCGTGCCCTTGGATGTCTTGGCTGAGCATCGCCTGCCCGAGCTGCAATCTGGCTGGTTGATCGCCATTGAGGATGGCTGGCGAGAGAACGTCCTAGAGGAATAGGACATCGGTTTCGAAGGGGGAGGAGGTTCCCCTCCTCCCCCAATCCACACTTCGGGAGATGATTTATGATCGGTGACTGGCGTGAGCGACTGCGCATCCCGGTGATGTTGATGCCGGCGATGGCTGTCGTCATTGTTCTGTTTATGGGCGGCCTGGTCATGGGGCTGATGCAGAGCTTCGAGTATATGCCTGTCATTGGGAAGAATGACTTCACCGTTCAAGCCTACGTCAACATCTTCACTGACAGGACCTTCCTGCGATCACTCGGGCTCACCTGCTGGATTGGATTTGCTTCGACTATCCTTTCTACCATTCTGGCTATCGTCTGCGCGCTGGTGCTGCGGCAAGATCTGCCTGGCAAGCGTTTCGTAACCTTCGTCTTCCAATTGAACGTGCCCATCCCTCACGTCGTGGGAGCCATTGCGGTGATGTTCCTTTTCACCCAGAGTGGCTTGCTAGCGCGAATTGGATACCTGATGAAGCTCATCTCTGAACCTGCTGACTTCCCGGCTCTAGTTTACGATAAGCGCGCCATCGGCATCATCCTGGAGTACCTGTGGAAGGCGACACCTTTCACCGGCATTATCGTTCTGGCCGTGCTCCAGTCCATCGGCGAGGATTACGAGGACCTGGCCCGCACACTGGGGGCCAACGCCTGGCAACGGTTCCGCTACGTGGTGCTTCCGCTTATCATGCCAGGCGTGCTGCGTTCCTCAGTCCTGGTCTTCGCTTTTACCTTCGGGGCGTTTGAAGTCCCCTACCTGCTGGGACAGACCTTCCCCACGGCGCTGCCGGTTCTGTCCTATCTCCTCTATCACGACGTTGACCTCAATGCTCGTCCCGAAGCGATGGCTATGAGCATGATCATCGCAGGCCTCATTACCGTATTAATCCTCATCTACATGAAGCTGACCGAGACCTATGTGCGCACAGACTGAGGTGGATATTCCAATGAAACAACGATCATTAACTGCTCAGGGAGTCCCAGGTGAGCGGCGTGAATGGCGGATCAATTGGAGTCGGATCCTCGGTATGGCGGTGATGGTCGCCATCGCTGTCGCCATCATCGTCCCGATGCTGCCGCTCGCTACCTGGTCTCTCAGCTTCAGGTGGTACTTTCCCGATGTGATTCCGGCCTCGTTGAGCATGCGGGCCTGGAAGTACGTCTTTTCGGAGGCTTCAAAAGCTCCCCAGGCAGTAATTCAGGGGGGACAAATCTCTCTGGTAGCTACGTTGTTCTCCCTTGTCATTGGTATTCCCGCCGGGCGAGCGTTGGGATTGCACAAGTTCCGGGGCAAGCGGCTGGTCCAGTTCCTCATCCTGGCCCCTACCATCATTCCACCATTGTCGGTAGCGATGGGCATCCACGTGGCTTTCATCCGCTATGGGTTGGCGGCTAAGACGTTGGGCGTTATGCTGGTGCATCTTATCCCCACCACACCTTACGTGGTGATGGTCATGGCCAGTGTCTTCGCCAACTACGACCCTGAGTACGAGGAGCAGGCCCAAACGCTGGGGGCTGGACTGCTGCGGACATTTATCCATATTACCCTTCCGGCGATTTTCCCCGGCATTATGGTCGGGGGGATGTTCGCTTTCATCATTTCCTGGGGTCAATATATTCTTACCCTACTCATCGGTGGCGGGCGCGTGATCACATTGCCCGTGCTTTTATTCTCCTTCGCTGCTAGCGGTGATAATGCTGTGACGGCCGCACTGTGCGTTCTGTTCGTAGCGCCAGCTATCATAATACTGATATTCACCTCCAAGTACCTGACAGGAGAGAGTGCTGCATTAGGGGGGTTCGGGGCATGACACAAGTGCATCTGCATAAGCTCAGCAAGGTCTTTCACGGCAAGGAGGAAGTGCATGCCGTGAAGAACCTCGATCTGGAAATCGCCTCTGGCAAGATCACCGCCCTGTTGGGGCCTTCCGGGTGCGGTAAGACGACCACTTTGAAGATGATCGCTGGATTGTTGCGGCCCACCGCGGGTGATGTAACTTTTAATGGCCAATCGGTCCTCAGCGTCCCCGCCGAGAAGCGGGGCGCGGCGATGGTCTTTCAGAATTACCTGCTGTTCCCCTACATGTCGGTGGGAGAGAACGTGGGCTTTGGGCTGCGCATGCAGCGCATGGACAAGGGCATCATCAGGGAGAAAGTGAGTGAGATGCTTGAACTGGTGCGGCTGCCCGGCTACGAAGAGCGACGGCCCAAGCAACTCTCCGGCGGGCAGCAGCAGCGCGTGGCCCTGGCCCGTGCCCTGATCATCGAACCCAAGGTGCTGCTCCTGGACGAGCCACTGAGTAACCTGGACGCCCACCTGCGGGACGAGATGCGGGAACTCATCCTCAGCATCCAACGCCAACTGGGCATCACCACCATCTTCGTCACCCACGATCAGGAGGAGGCGGTAGTGCTTGCCGATACCATCGCCCTGATGTTCGATGGACGACTGCATCAGTTCGACGTGCCCAACGCTTTCTACGAATGCCCGGCCAGCGCCAGGATCGCTCGCTTCTTCGGCGGCGTCAACTTCCTGGAGGGCGTCAAGCGCGGGGAGCAGGTGGAGACGCCGCTGGGCGTGCTGCACATCAGTCGCCAGCACATCGCCGACGGCCCCGTGATTCTCACCGTCCGCCCAGAGAATCTGCGTCTGGGAGAAAGCGGGGAGAACGCTATCCAGGCCCGTATCCGTAGCCACGTGTACGTGGGCACGCATGCTCGTTTCAAGATAGAGGCAGACAAGTGGCAGTTCGAGGTGGTGGCAGAGGCAGCCAGCGTGGAGCGGTTCCGAGACGGAGAGGTGCTGCCCTTGAAGTTCCCTCGCCAGAAGATCTGGCTGGTGCCGCCGGAAGATTAGTCTGCCAGATCGGAGGCAAGTAAGGGAGCCGATATGGAGATTGGGTTGGTTGGGGTTGGGACGATGGGCATCTTGGTCGCCTCGACACTGGTGAAAGCCGGTTACCGTGTGGTGGCGTATGACGTCAATCCACACGCCTTGCAGCGAGCGCAGGATCTCGGAGCCGTCCCGGTGGGTCACCCTCAGAACGTGGCCGAGCAGACAGAGACAATCCTTCTCGTCCTGCCTGGGCCACCGCAGGTTGAGGCTGTAGTCACGGGTGATCATGGCCTGCTGGCTAGAGCGCAATCAGGGCAGGTCATCGTTGATATGAGCACGGTGGACCCAGCAACGACGCGCCGGATGGGCGCCCGCGCGGAGGAGGTCGGTGTGCCCTATCTCGACGCTCCCATCCTGGGACGCCCCAGTGCTCTTGGCCGTTGGGTGCTGCCAGTAGGGGGCGATTCGGCAATAGTCGCTCGCTGTCGTCCCCTCCTAGAGGTGCTGGCCCGCAAGGTCATCCATGTCGGCCCCTTGGGCGCTGGCAATACGCTCAAACTGCTGAATGCCCTGATGTTCTCGGCCATCAACGCCATGACCGCCGAGATGATGGCCATCTCCATGAAGGCAGGATTGTCCCCTAAAGTACTCTTCGAGACTATAGCCGCGAGTCAGGCAGCCACTGTCAGCGGCCTCTTCAAAGAAGTCGGTTCGAAGATCATTGCCCGTGACTTCACGCCCATTTTCCCTATTGATCTGCTGTGCAAGGACAACCGGCTGGCTATCGCCATGGCCAGGGCCTGTGATGCGCCGCCCGTTCTCGCTAACACGGTGCAGGTGCTGAACGAACTAGCTAGTGCCAGGGGGTTGGGCGCCGAGGATACCAGCGCCCTGGTAAAGGTTTACGAGGCCCTGTTGGACGTAGAGTGGGACGATTCTCAAGAGTGAGATCAGCCCACGTATGCATGACATCTACGGAGAGAGGTAACCATCATGCCCGAAATCTTGCTCGACTACGGTGATGGATTAATGCCTGTTCGAGTGCCGGACGGCGCCACGGTTGTGCGCTACGGTGAGACATACGTAGACCCACCGGAAGTGGATCCCTGGGAGGCAACACGCCAGGCACTGGAGAACCCCCTGGGCATGCCACCATTGCGAGAACTGGCCAAGCCCGGCGATAAGGTGGTCATCGCTTTTCCCGACCGGGTGAAGGGCGGTGCACACCCGCGGGCTCACCGCCGGGTGTCTATCCCGTTGATACTAGAAGCCCTTCAGGATGCTGGGGTGGAATTGGATAATATCACCCTGCTTTGCGCTATGGGACTACATCGGAAGAACACCTTAGAGGAACTCTATTGGTACTTGGGAAAGAACATCGTAGATGCTTTCTGGCCCGACCGCCTGGTGATGCACGATGCGGAAGACCCGAATGGCATCCTAGACCTGGGCACCGATGAGATGGGCAATGTCGTCACCTGCAACCGGCTGGCCGCTGAGGCCGATCTAACTATCATTATTGGCCATGTGCAGGGGAATCCCTATGGTGGTTACAGCGGTGGCTATAAGATGGCCACTACCGGACTCACAACTTGGAGTTCTATTCGCTGTCACCACTGCCCAGAGACTATGCACCGTGACGACTTCCTCCCGGCATCCACTCACAGCCGCATGTGCCGACAATTTGACTCCATTGGCAAGGCCATGGAGCGAGGGATAGGAAAGCGTTTCTTCGCTGTGGACGCAGTGCTGGGGACTCATGCCCAGGTGCTGGGGGTATACGCTGGTGCCGTGGACGAGGTGCAGAAAGCAAGCTGGCCGCTAGCAGACCAACGCACCAACGTGGAACTCGACGTGACTCAGCCATTTGACGTAATGGTGTATGGGCTACCTCGAACCTTCCACTATGGGCCGGGTATGGGTACCAATCCCATTTTCATGTTGCAGGCTATCGGCGCACAACTCGTGAGATGCTACGGTGTGTTCCGCGAAGGTGGTGTAATCATTGCACCTTCGGCGTGTGATGGTTGGTTCAATGAGTCTTGGTTCCCTTCTTATGAGCGCGCCTACGAGAAACTCCAAGAGACTACCGACTTCGCAGACATCTTTCAGTTTGAAGACGAACTGGCGAGGGATCCTGACGCCATTCATAAGTATCGGCACAACTACACTTTCCACCCTGCTCACCCTCTTTCGATGATTTCCATGGGGGCGATCGCGCACCAGCGGGCAAATGCGGTGCTCATCCCCGGTGCGCGCAGGGCACGCTATGCCCGTAGCATGGGATGTATTCCGACCAAGACCTTCGAGGATGCCCTAGTACGTGCCGAACGCTACGTCGGCAAGAATCCTCGGATCTTGGTTGTGCCAGAGGCTTTCCGCCACGTTGGTGTGCACTTATACCTGCGTGGCTGAGGTTTGGCTTGATACGTCGCTAGTGGTTTCGGGCCTCGGCAGCCCCAAGGGCGGCCTGTTGCATGGTCTTCGGTGGCGCGGTGGCACGACCGCAATCATCCCATCACGTAGAATGAGCGTTTCTCAATCTCTCGAAGATACAATCCTGTTCGACAAGACCTACGCTTCCATGCTGGCGGGTGCTATTGGCGATGCCATGGGCGGTCCCGTGGAAGGTTGGCACTACGAGCGCATCGTCGAAGCGTATGGCGTCGTGAATACCCTGCTGCCGTACGACCAATCGCCCGATTATCATTCCCATTTCGCCATTGCGCCTGGCACCGTCACCGATGATACCCGCCTCAAGCATCTGCTCTGTCAGGCCATCATGGCCCGCGGCGACCTGCCCCGGCGCGGCGATGTGGTCAAAACGCTTGCCGATGCCTACTACGCTGCTCAGACCGACCTGGAGCGGGGATTCTTGGAGGAATATGTCCTGGGCGGCATGCACGGCGAGGCGAAACTGATCTGGGGCGGGCAGCCGACCAACGGCCTCATCATGGCCAACTCGCCGCTGGGTCTCATCTGCCCGGCCGATCCCGAGCGGGCCTTCGCCTTGTCCTACGACGTGGACTTCATCAGCGATGGCTACGCTAAATACTCGGCGGCGATGGCGGCAGCGGCTGTTGCCGCGGCCATGCGCCCCCAGGCAACGGTAGCTTCGGTCGTCGAGGAGGTCTTGGCGGCCAGCCAAGCGCACCGCGCGGAAGGGGAACTTGCGCGCCAGTGGCATTGGTACGAGCATGTCTTCCAGATAAACGAAAGTCTGGTCAAGAGGGCTGTGGAGATCGCTGCTCATCACGCCGATGTCTTCAGCCTGCGGGCGGAGTTCTATGAGCATCTGCAGGTCAGCCCCCTGGGTTCGGAGGCCGGGCAGACGCTGGCCGTGGCCCTGGGCATGCTCGTCGCCGCCGGTGGCGACCTGCGGCAGACTCTCATCGGCCTGTCTGCGTGCGACGCACAGGCAGGCCTGTCTGCGTGCGACGCACAGGCAGGCTGCGTCAACTACGGGCGCGACAACGACAGTTACGCCAGCGTGGCCGGCGCCATCGCCGGCGCGCTGCAGGGCACGGGCGCCATTCCCGCCGGGTGGCGGCGCACGGTGGAAGCGGCCAATCCGGAGCCGGACATGCGGGCACTGGTTGGGGCTGGCGCAAGTGGCTCTGCGGCGGCTGCACAAAATGCAGACATTGGTCACCGAAGTCACTGCACTGATGAATGGGGTTCACCGGAGTTTGGAGTATGACTGATCCTTCTCACGACGCAGACAGCAACGAGGGAACGGCGCATGGG
>JACKQG010003692.1_pt1 | contig 12173 bp, 14 predicted proteins | sample 8237621 | NCBI WGS metagenome assembly JACKQG01 (sample SAMN15677084, study PRJNA649215) | marine metagenome | biome: marine; feature: Black Sea; material: saline water; isolation source: suspended particulate matter (SPM) from the Black Sea western gyre | collected 2013-06-09/2013-06-10 | depth...
TTTTAATTATCAGATCTATAATTCTCTACCCATACAGAAAGACTTGTAACATACGTAAACGATATCACATCCCCCCGCCCTAATACCATTTGTGCTGCTCCTGCAAGTTGCAACCCCGTACCATCATCTAAAGTAAGAGTGTTAGCATCTGAAAGACCTATTATCTTTATTACCTGACCGTCTGCTCCTGCAACAAATTGAGGATTAGCTGTTATGTCTATTGCCCCCGACCCGTTATATCTCATGTCCCCTGAAAGCATAGCCAATGTAATTCCAGTCCCGGCAACTACATCTCCTGTATTATCAGGAGTATGAATAAATGAGTTTGCTATCACAATATTTCCATCACTACCTTGTAATATAAAAGCATCTGCAGTACTTTCTGAATTAATAATTACATTAATATCCTTCTGCCCTGAGTTAATCTCAAAATAACCTTCATCTGGAGAGCCGTTATCAGCACTCATATCCAAAAAGCTTTCAAGGGCAGGAGTCCCATCGTCAAACATTAATTGAATATTCATTCTTCCACCTTCATCATTATTAGCTGTTTCTTCAGAGCTAAAATCAATTCTAGCAAACTCTGTATCTGCTGCCCCATCATCATATCCATACGCATTAATCGTACCTATAATATCTTCATCTGCACCATTGCCACGTTTATAAAAACTTAACAAGGAAGCATTAGCATCTAAAGTAGTATTCACAAGGCTTATTACAGGCTTAGTCGTTGTAGCAGAAGCTAACTGTATATCTTCAGTAAAATCCCATCTGTCCTCATCCTCCATGTAAGTTATAAAACCATCGTTTGTTTCTCCATCTACCTTAATAATGTAATCAATGCCAGCAACACCACCGCCTATAATAATAGAATTTTCATTTTGTTGTAGTTCAAGCATCTTAGCGCTATTAACAATAAAGAGCATGTCTGTGGCGACAGTGGAATATACATAACTTCCCCTTGCGTCATCCGTGAAATATTTGTCTCCAGTACCCAACCAAATATCATCCCCTGAAGTTGTTGGAAATACCAAGTTAAGCGTTGAGCTTCTGCTCCAAAATAAACTGTCCTTTTCTGCAATACCACCCGATACAAATGTGCTTCTAACTGTTCCTGTATTCCACGTTAAAACAGAGTCGGGGCTAGCATCACTTGCAGCTACACTCGAATACAAACCATTAAATGAGCCTACAGCAGCTACATCAAATTGACTGCGTGTAGGGGCTGCACCTATACCCACATAACCATTACTCCCCTGTACAAATAATCCATAATCTTCTCCAACGCCTTCTACCCTAAAATCAATATCTTTCCCTCCGTCATTGAAATATATATATCCTTGCCCGGGAGTGCCGTTGTCGGCATTCATATCTAAAAAGGCATCTTGCGATGGAGAACTATCGTCATGCATAATATTAAATATGATCCTCCCTGCTTCGTCTCCGTTGGCTACGGTTGTAGAATAACCAGTAATCATTCCGAACAATGTTTCAGTGCCGCCGCTATCATCTCCTTTAAAATAAATAGTTCCTAATTTATCGTCATCTGCAGGACTTGAACTTGCCTTGATGAAATTTAAAAATCCAGCAGTAGCATCTGCATTTGAATTTCTTATTGTAACGTCTGGCTTTAATGTTGTGGATGAGGTTATATATACATCTTCTCCCGACTTCGGAAATAATCCTACTGTCGTACCCTTAGACCAGAATAAACTGTCTTTACCTGCAATTCCTCCTCCGGGAACAAAAGACCTGTAGAGCTTTCCTGCTGCCACCGTTACAACCGAATCAGGAGAGCCATCGTTTTCCAAACCAGCTACAACAATATCATCAGCAAGATAAAGATCTGTTCCTGTGATATCTGTTCCTACTAGCGAATCAGCATGAGCTGATCTCCATGTGGTGCTTGCAGTACCAAGCATATAAACAGATGTCGTATTAGGTTTAAGATGTCCTGCGGGTGTAATCTCCATCCTCTTTAAATCCGTAGTAAAAAAGACAATAGGCGCAGCCAGAGTTGTCTTTATGTTTACCGTGTCCTCTCCAGAGCCTAACTCTATATTCCCCGTAGTAGTTGAAATAACCCCCGTATTTGGGAACAACAACCCTCCTGTAGAATTAATGAGCACTGTGGAATCTTTTGTCGCATCTGCATCATTGGACACATAGAGTAAATTAGTGCTTCCCTTGTTAATGATTATAGAAAGTATCTTCTTAAGCAATGTCTGCTCTTCTACACGTAAACTATCAAGCAATGTTACATAGCTAGTAAAATTACCTGTCCCTGTTACATCTAACGTATATTGAGGATCGGTCATGCCTATTCCAAGCTTTGTACTTATGCCAAAGTCATTGTCTTGTCGCAAGAAAAATTGCCCGTCTATATTTAGACTATCAACCCTATTATCATAGATAAGTCCGTAAGAAAGGGTAGAGTCATTTATCCATACAGCCGTTTGATCCGCATTACCCGTTCCTCCTACTATATTATATAAAGGTCTTGGTAGTTCGTATAATTGCAACGTTCCCGATGTATCAGCAGTAACAAGCTTAAAGCTGGTGTTCCGCAAACTCCAGGATCGTATTCGCCCTACAACATTAAGCGTATCTAATGTATCTGAAGGAAGAGAGCCTATCCTGACGTTATTTGCATTCAGATTATAGATGTCTGTTCCGTCTGTTCCCCACTTGGATGCCCCACCAGGGGCTGTTGTAGTATACAGGGTGTCATTATTAAGGAACAATGTATCTCCTGATATGCGTATAGCCCATAGACTATCTGTAGTGCTTCTGAATATAATCGTATCCTTAACCCACAAAAGAGCATCTGATCTTCCTGTTATGGTATCTGTCTTTACTTTCTTAAATTTAGTTGTAGATGTTCCTTGACCTAAAACAAAACATGAAAGGATCGAGAATAATATAATGAAGAATATCTTTTTCATTTGAATTAAATTAATACACATGTATATTCAAATCTTCCGGTTTCATCTGCCGTAACAGTAAACCCGTTTTCGTCTCTTGACGTTATCACAAATCCGACTCCTTCATTAGAAGAATTATAACAACTAAATGTAGCCGAATAACTATTTCCACCTGAACCAAGAGTGTTTGTGAAAGTAATTACTCTCGCCACCCCTCCGGTTACAGCAACATTATCTCTTTCTATTAATACTGATGCCATTGTTGTTTCATCTACGTCTACATCTATAAGTAGACAATTATCAAGTATTGATGCGTATGTGTTTGTATCTGTATGGTCTAACATCCCTATAGAATCTGTATCGCAATCCCGAAGGATCTTTAATGCAAGGTTTTCTAAAGGTTGTAACTCTGTTTCATCACTTAAGCAATCACAGTTAAATATCAAAGGAAGCATATCTACGTACATAGCAAGGATCTTTGCCTTTGTCCTTACAGCACAAATATCTTCCGAATCAATCTGCTGCTTCGTTATAAAGCTCGCTACGTAATCTTCGTATGCAGCTTTTAAACTAATATAATATGTTGAGAACGCTATAGCCATTATACACAAGTACAGTCTTTGTTATTACAAAGATTTTGAAGTTGTCCTAACGTATTGGTAAATTGTGTAGCCCCTGTAGTAGTATTAGCTACCTGAAGAGCTTTTAACATCAGCCACATATCAAATACACGATCTACGTATTGATTATGACACTCATCACAACAATAATACTGAGGTATTGCTACTACCTTATTGAATACGCAACATTGAACCTGGCAATAAACAGGTACATTGATCTCTGCTGAAGCACTTGTCGTAGGACTTCCACAATCAGATGTTCCATCCCATGTCCCGGGCGTATCCCCAACATAGTACGTAACTACAATATTACCATCTGTAAGTTTAGCTCCTGATTCACCATCAACATCCGTTGCTACGATAGTAAATACAAGATCAGTTAAAGCCGTTGCATTTGTAAATATAGAAGTAATATCCTTATAGTACGTTGTCCCTTGATATACAATAGTAAAGAACGCACATGTTATATCGGTATAGTCAAGATTAGGGCTGCCCCAACCTCCCGTATTGGAAGCTGAGTATGCCCCTGTATTATCCGTCAAAGTGACTGTTACGCAATCGCAACTTTGACTACAGGTTAAAGATAATGAAAGTGCCATTGAATTATAGTGTTTTAAGTGCCGTAGAGCTTCGTGGGGACACGATCTCGGAAAAGTAAGGGAAACCCCTTACTCTTCCTTAAACGTGCTTAAAACATACCAAAAAGACCACAGTACATTAATATGTTATTCCGTTACGTAATATTCAAGGTATAGGTTTAACTTACCGGCAGTAAGAGCTTGTACGGCTACAGTAAATGTAACTTCTCTCATAGCGGTAGTCTTTAGCATTGCGCCTGTACGCCCTGCAGCCATAGCTACAGCTGTTAATGAATTACCATCTAAAGCCCAATTACCCATGAGAGTACCGTGTAAGCCAGCATCCCATACGTTTGTTCCATCGTTAATAGCAATAGCGGCTACAATATCATCAGCAGCTTGTACTTTAACAGCAATAGTAGCTGTATCAGCAGCAGACGTAAAGGTAGTTATCACATCAATAACTGCGTTTGTGATAACAGCGTTGTTAGGGATATATGCCCCTACAGGGTGAGCGGCAACAGTCGTGTTTGCAGCATCACTTGTATCGGTAGCAGCAGTATCGAAAACAACCTTCATTACATGTTTTTCCAAAAATTGTGACATATCTCTTATATTTTTATTTGTTTATATTAGATTAAAGAACTACTGCAGGTAGTGCTGCAGGACATGAAGCTATCCAGGGATTCAGAATAGAAAGAACATCTGCCTGCACAGTTGTATACGTATTATTAGGTAACGCAATTACTGTAGTATCAGGAACAGTTTTAATAGATGTGCTCCCTGCAGGTGCAAACGGATTATCATGTTCAATGACAATCTGATCGTATGTCTTGTTCTTAACGGTGAAGAATGTGCCTAGGTTAGACTCTTGCGGGAAGTGAGCGATGTTAATCGGCCCCCCGTAGAGTTTGGCTTTCTTCTCCATATCCCTGATCTCTTGCCATAAACCACTACCACGAACTGCAGTATTGTATGTAGGTGTTACTCCCGTTGAAGCTGCAATTCCTGCTCCAGATCCAGTTAAAGGAACTTGATAGAAAAATACTTCAAAATCTACTGAGAAAAACTCATCAATAGATGTCAATGTATCGGAAGTTAAAGCAACCCCTGTAAAAATAAGAGAATTAGTTGCTGCAGTAGTAGCAACCCTTGCTGTAGTATCTGCTGTTACCAGCGTATCGATGTAAGCGTAAAGGGCTGTTAAAGTTGCTGTATTGGTAGCATCTGAAGTAACCCTGTACTCAATAGCATATTGCCCTGGAGTAGAACCAGCTACGTGATCCTCTTTATAGACAATACGAAATACATAGTCATAAGCTCCATTTGTAGTCGATGGAGTTAGACCAGTTGTGAATGTTGCTGTCCTTTGTGTTGCTGCCACATAAGACAATCCTTTGTAAGATTTTACACCTGAACCATAGATAGGGGCTGAGTATTTTATCTCCCGCCTTGTATATCCATTTACTTCTGTCCAGGTTGCAGGCGTTCCGACTCCCAATGTAATCCATTCGGAATCAGAAACAGTTTGTCCTGCTGTCATAAGTTCTCCATTACTGTCTAATACAATAACTTCGCCTTCGACTAGAGTGCTGTTGGCTGCTGCAGTCCCCAAAGTGAGGCTGGCAGTACGAGTAACATCGTAACCAACAATAACATGATCAACTCTGCTCATAATAAAATGTGTTTAATTAGTTAATTATTTATTTGCTGAGGATCTTCGGCTAATTGCCCCGATCCTACTTGTCTTTTTTTCATTTCATTAGCACTATACAACTCATAAGCTATTCTTACAACGTCTTCATGCGTCTCCTCTGGTAAATCACTCGAATTAGACCTTGTTACCGTTGTATATCTTGCTATATAATATAATATGTGTGACGTTGGAGTATAATTACCATCACTTATAAGCTGAACCGTATCATTAAATAACAACCTGATAGGTTTTGCTTTCCCAAATCTTAATATATGCTCTGAATAAGGATCTTCTAATATTGCATTCATATTATTCATGTGAGCATTTATTACATCTTCTTCTCCTGTTTGAGCGGCACTATTACAATCTGTATAGCTATATCCGCATCTTTCATTTACCGTAAACCAATAATCGCCTGGTAATGTAAAGTTATATTTATTTGTCCCCCCGCTTGTGGAAGAGGAGTTTGTCGCTGTCTGAACCAAAGTCTGGAGATCATTTATAAGTTTCTGATTTATCTCGAAGTCATAATTCTGGTTCTCTTTAGAAAATGCCTTGCGTACCATAGCGTTGATAGCGAAATTTATCCAATAGAAGACCTCTTCGCTTAAAGGATAAACATCCCCGCAAAGAAACTGAAACCTATATTGCATTTCCCTGCCTGTCATTATGCCTTAGCTTGTTGTTTCTGCATTAACTTAAATTTTAACTCATCAAGATATATCCCCAATGCCAAACGTACTATTTCTTCATGTGTGTATTCTGCCAATTCGCATTCCGTTATCTCTGTTGCGTAATTGCCCCAAAGACATCCTGTATTGGTATTAGTGAAGGGAATGGATAAGAAGCCGGTAACGACTATAAAATCTTCTCCCTCTTCATAACTTACACCATTATATACTACAGTACCTCCTGTAACAACATACCTTTCTCCTACTGTAGCTGTTCTGGTAGATGAAAAGCATTCTGTTCTTGTGTATTCATCTACTAATGTTTTAGGGCTTCTAAGATAAGTAAGATTCATAGAAGCTCCCGAAGATAACGTAGTATCCTCATCATATATGATATCCATTTGATCACTTTCCTGGAATATAATTCTCGGATAAATGATTATAGGATAATTATAAGGATGAGATAAATATACATCAACATCCTCATAATCCATTAGCTCACATGGAACATATTTGCCTGAAGCAATAGCTACCGTCTTTGTACGTGTTAATTTTACATCAGCACGTATGTAATGAAGATAATCTGTCAAAGAACTTAAACTTACATAGGATGCAAATCCTGTATAAGAATTTGTAGTTGCAGAATATGTTACGGGTGTTAATGTTGTGCGCTTAATGATATTGCGTAATTCATCAGTCGCTTTCATTATCACCTTAACAGTATCCTTTATATTTTTACCAGAGAGATATTTCTGCTTCAGATACCTTGTTTGTCCTGTATCTAAGAACTTTACTATTGTCTCCGTATCCGGTAAATCTACCGTTACAAGTTTATTGTCAACCTCTTCCAAGTACTTCATCCAAAGATATGTCATTTCTTTTACAGTCATATCTTATCATTTAACTGTGCTGTATTGGTTTCAAGTCTCGGACTTTCAATTTCTTCCAAAGCCAAATTAATGGCTATATCGACTATTTTCCTATGTAGATTATCGTTCAATTCGCAATTAACACTACCATTGACCATTCTTACAGGCTTACGGTAATATGAGTGCTGTAATGTATCGCTGCTTGCATTCAAAGAAGTATAGTAGTCTAATAGTACAATAAATTTATCATTAAAGAAAAGTGATTTAGGATTCTTAAAGACAGGCTTATTATATAGATCCACAACAAACTTCTCGACCATCTCCATGCTTATACGATCACACGTTTTATATTCCGGTTCTGCAACAACCGGAAATGCTGTACGTGTTACATAAACACGTGCATTTGCAGGATAAAGATATATAGGAGAGCCTGTATAAAAAGTTGGTGTATAATAATACGCTTTCCGACCCATATCAACAATCGTAAAAGGATCGACATTATAGAATGTACTAAGTGTTGCTGAAGTATCAAGCTGAAGTAATTCCTGTAACTGGTCAAATGCTTTTGCTTTATACAGGTTCTCTACCAATATATCCATTGAACGATTCAATATCAAATCTATCTCTTCTGAAAGAAATTCATCATATTGCAAGCTTTCTATCTTATCTAAGAAAACTTTAAATTCGATATGCATCTCTACAGTTGTCATTAGCTTTTATCGTTAATCGCAGTTTTTATCCCTAATTTCACCTCCTGGTTCTTAGGGTTATCAAGGTATGCACATACTTCTTCTATGTTCTTCCCTAGATCTGTCGTGCCGTAAAGATACATCAAATTCGTTCTTCGTACAACTCCCCTTGTTATTCCCTTCTCTATCAGCACATAAGTATTTCTTGCCTTATTCTCTACCCATAGGGATATGAACCTTGCAGGATCTTGTTCGATATATTTGACAAGTTGGTTCTGAGCAATCTCTTCAGTTAGCTCATCGCTACGTACACCATATAATCTTAAGGCATCACGTGTATCCTTTGCCGACATATCGTCAAGAGCTTTATAAGCCTCTCTCTTCTTCTTTAAAAGAACGTTTTCTGTCTTTGCCTCGTTTTCTTCATCAATCAGCACCCACTTTGCTCCTGCTTTATTCTGTTTTGTGGCTGTTTTTACAAAAGCATGGTTACGTAAAAAGGTAATTTTAAGTAAATCTCCGGCATCAGTAGGATCTAATGTGAGGTCTTCATCGCGTGTTCGTATAAAGAATGTTTTCCAGAACTCACTATCATTATCTAAATCCGTATTAAGCCTTTTTTCTAATGCCTTTCTGTCTTTTACACTTTCTGCTGATTTGGTAAAACCCGTATAGATTTTACCTCCACCGTGTTCAATAAAGTATGGTGTCAGGTCTTCATAGCAATTTTTATATTTTGCTACGCCAGCCCACACATGGGGTAATGGTCTTAAAATAACTTTCATATGGTCTTTGTTTTAAATGGTTATTGGTCTGTTTTAAAAAATAGACAAGGGGAGTTACCCCCTTGCCTGGAGTGTAAGTTTAGGTTACTAGCAGGTTAAGATAACCGCAAGTAGTTGGATCAGTTAGCATAATACCGCCTTCTGTAAGGAACTCGACATTATATCCGTCCTTAGCGTTACTACGCAGAGTATCTTTGCTTTTAGCCATATTTAAGCCCGGAGCAATAGAACCACCTACATACCACATGAGGTTTTCGCTTCCAGCCTTAACGACTTTCTTGATATTAGATTCACCATCACGAATACCATGATCAATGAATAGAATGTTGTATGAAGATGAGGGGTAACCGCTAACAGGGTGTAGTGTCCTGTTGTATACTGCGTTATCAAACCAAGGGAAATGACGAAGGGTTAATTCAATGTCATTATACATCTTCCATGTAACGAATTGACCGCCAAGAGTAAGCTCTTGACCGCTTCCTGTGACGAACTTGCTGTCAACAAGTGTCCATGCAGAAGCTTTAGTCTCCAGAATTTCAGAGAACTTCTCCATAGCTTTTGTTCCAGCAAAGCCCATAAATTTACGTTCACCCTTACCTAATTTATTAAATGAAAGGTCACTTAAGAAATCAAAGATCAGGGATGTAGTGAGATCTGTAAAGTTACGCTTGTTGGCTGGTGCAATCTGCTCAAGCAAACCAGCACCGATGTATACAGGTCTTGAATTTGTCCCGAATACCTTAACCGTACCATCAGATTGTTTATTGTATTGTGAATAAACATGGTAACGATCCTGTACCCTCCACCACTCACGCAAAGCTTTCCAATCCTGATATTCGCTCCACATATAAGAAGTCTTACCGGTAGTAGGATTCTTATAAGCGATAATCATTTTATCGGTAGCTGCGCTACGTGTTACACCGTATTCTGTACGCATTGTAGTCAGATGGTTACGAAGTTTGAAAGGAGAGCTGTAGTTTATGATATCAGCTTCTTCTGATCCTTCTTCGTAAGCATTACCAATACGTGATACTTTCTTTCCTGCTGCTAGTTGTGCAGGCGGCACATAGCTTTGGGGATTACCGTCAGCCATATAACCTGTGTACATAAAAGTATCTCCGTCTTGGCGTGCTTCGCCTGAAAACCGTACTTGATAGTCGATATTGTCAAAGTTGACAACAGCACCCGGCCCGAACCACTTTTTGGTTAGCCAGATGTAGATTGGAGACAGATTAAGTCCGGGAGTGTCAGTAGATGCTACCACACCACCGTTCCATTCTGCCTTTACAATAGGAATAGCCTCATCCGTATCAACGTCTACAGGCCATTCGTACTGAACATTGTCCGATTCGATTGTTTTTACCCGACCCATACCTCTTGTCAGGTAATCAAAGACAGAATTTATCTCTCCTGGATACCCTCCAAAGATCTGAGCCAACACGGTACTAACCTCGAACGGTTTTGTCAAAAGTAGATTTGCTATCTGATTGCTATCGGATAAACCCGAAGCAGTCTTTCTGTGATATAACTGCAAACCATTAAGAACTGTGTTGTCCATAATTAATTAGTTTAGTTAGACTTTTTTGTGAATTGTTTATACCATGAATCTAACCAATCTTCCCCGTCCTCTTCTGCCGGACTCCGATCAGAGCTTGTACGACTTTTATTAGTTAATTCTTTTTGTTTTTCTCTTAGTTTCTCTATTGCAGATTTATTAGCCTTTTGGGTAATTGAATCTGCTAGCATTTTTCTATTTTTAAATAATAATGTAGTGGCTACATAATATTCTTCGGGATTTTCTGCTATCTCTCTTTGAAGTTGGGTTTTCCCGTCTTTACCCATGAGATACATATATGGTAGTAATTCTTTCTTATCCTTTTGGGAAATAGGAATACCATATACATCATCCATCTTCATAATTTGGTTGCCGATGCTTGTTACTTGGCTTTTAGCCCTCTCTTTGCGGCTTTGCTCCATTGTCGCTGCTTCTTCCGTAATAGCTTTCTTGCGTTCCTTGTCATACGTGACAAGCTCAGGTTGTAATTCTTTTGCTTCATCTTCTAATCCATTATCTTCTTCAAGGCGTTTTATCATAGAATCAATCTTCGTATCCTTCATTCCCGTCATTGTGTAATAATCTCTTATGATCCTTTTCTGAACGGTATCCTTTTCGATATCCATAGCTTCATAATCAGGAGCAGTATAATTAACTTCAATGAACTTGGCAGGATCTCCTCCTGCTTTCATGTATTCGTCAAATTGTTCTACTGTTTCACTATGATAAGCAGGCTTTGAATTAAGCTTAATAACATCTTCCACTATCCCAAAAAACTCTTCCATTGTTTTGGGCTTCTCATTTTCTGGAAATTCATCCCATCCAAATCTTTCTGTCATTACGTCAAAGAACGGGGCAACAAGCTCGTCTTCTCCTTCTTGACCTTCCGGCTCTTTGGCTTTATCTCCTTCCTCTACCTTTCCGTCTCCTATAGCTGCTTCAATCTCTGCATCCGTTAAAGGTTTTACCTTTTCTTCGGGCTCGTCTTCGCCCTCGATCTCCTTGTCTTTGTCCTTTTCTTCTGTTTTATTTTTAGGTGGTCTGCCTCTTTTGGGCTTTTCTTTAGGTTCTTCAGGTTCGCCTTCTGGCTCTCCTTCTCCACTTGCTTCAGGCTTAAGGTCTTCTGCATCCCCTAAGTCAAAATCAAAAATGTCTTTGTTCTCAATGGTGGTGGTCTCTGTTTCTTTTGGTTGTTTTGCCATAATCTTAAATTTTTTTACAAATATATAACATATAGGTTTATTAAATCAAATATTATTTTACACCCTTTTTGTAATACTCACATTCTAAGCACTTTCTAACCCTTCTTGTTCTTGCCGCTCTTCCATATCTTACAATGCCTTTTAACTGGTCTGTCATTTCACGTGTTATCTCAGGTGGCTTCTTCTGAAACTGTCTGAGTAAAAACTCCAAATATTTTAAATCTACACTTACCATAATCCTAAAGGACATTTAGCTCTTGGGTCTCTTGTTTTAGCAGGCATGTAACATCCACACTCGCTGCAAAAGAGAAATTTTGTTTTTATTGTGAGTAATTCTTCGCATGTTTCGCATACAACTGCTCTTGATAAAGCAAGGTCTTCTACCTTGGGATCACGGAAAGCAAGGTTCTTCCATCCTATTATAATATGCTTTAATATCACTTCTTAGTTTCCTTTTTCGCCTTGATCCTGTCTATTTCATTCTTTTCTTCTTTAATCTTCTCGTCTGCCTTATTGCTACGTATCTGTTCGTCTAATTTGTCTTTCTCCAATGTATCGGGGACTTGATTATCATTTAAGTCCCT
>JACKQG010006568.1_pt1 | contig 12171 bp, 12 predicted proteins | sample 8237621 | NCBI WGS metagenome assembly JACKQG01 (sample SAMN15677084, study PRJNA649215) | marine metagenome | biome: marine; feature: Black Sea; material: saline water; isolation source: suspended particulate matter (SPM) from the Black Sea western gyre | collected 2013-06-09/2013-06-10 | depth...
AAAGAAGAAGAAAAGGGGCTAATTCCATGCGGTATTCCTTATATTTTTCATGATTTGGGCAATTTGGATAAAAATGTAATGAGCACAAAACCATTGATCGACCTTGGGGGAAATGTTATAGTAGATCCCGTTGTAAAGGTTGATGTATCAGGTAAAATTGTTACCGTTAAATCAGGTGATTCATATGAATATGATAAGTTAATATTTGCGACAGGATCCATCCCTGTTATTCCCACATTTATCCCTGGTTACGATCTTAAAGGAGTTGAATACATACGAAAAAGTTACAATTATATTAAGGAACTTAAAAAGAAAACCGATCAGTCCAGTCATATTGTTATTGTGGGAGGAGGATTTATTGGAGCTGAGGTTGCCGAACAATTAGCATTGCAATCTGATAAAACAATAACGATTATAGAAAGTAAACCATACTGTTTCAACAAAGCCTTTTCGGAAGAACTTAGTAAAATAGCGACTAAAAAACTGAAAGAGACAAATATTAATGTTTTTACTTCAACTCTAGTGAAAGAGGTTTTAGGGGAAAATGGAAAAGTTACAGGTGTATTATTAAACACCGGTGAAATTATTAAGGCCGAATTGATAATAATGTCAATAGGATATAAACCAAATACTGAAATTGCCAGGAAAGCCGGTTTGGAATTAAATAGTGAAGGTGCAATAAAGGTTGATAATTTTGAAAAAGCGACTGTTAAAGATGTTTGTGCAATTGGTGATTGTTCCCAAACATTAGGATTTATCACCGGACGGTTGGATCATATAATGTTAGCATCAACCGCAGCAGCGGAAGCAAGGGTTCTGGGGTATAATTTATTCGGTATTAAAATTAGACGTTGCTGCACAGGTACAATTGGAATTTTTTCAACTCAAATTAATGGCTTATCGATGGCTGCGGTAGGTGTAAACGAAACTAATGGCAGGGAATATAATATTGAATTTGTATATTCAGAATTTTCTGATTTTGATACGCATCCCGGAAATTTTAAGAATACATCTTCATTAACTGTAAAATTATATGCTTCATCTTCTGATGGTTCTATCTTAGGTGGTGAAGTATGGGGTGGAAAATCTACCGGTGAGATTATCAATATTATCGGCATGGCCATTCAAAAAAGAGTTACAGTTTTCGAATTGGTATCTTATCAGATCGGAACACACCCTTTGTTAACACCAGCGCCTACAAAGTATGTTTTAATCAAGGCAGCGGAAGGAATTATTACAAAACTTAATACCAGTTTAGATTAATAATAAATTAATGTTTAGAGGTTTATAAAAACGATAAATAACATAAAACAATGAAAACAAATAATTTAATTAAAGCATGTGGTTCAATAATTAAAAAAGAATCACTAATTCCTTTAGATTATAATATTCTTAAACACACCTGCGTTGCAGAAGCAAACTTTCCTTATTCCGACTATTATGGGATGGTTCCAGGGCAGACCAATCCAAATTCCTTATTTTTATTTACGGCACATTATTATTCTTTAGAAGAAGTTTTGCGGTTTGCACAGAATATAGACTCATGTTACATGGAAAAAGTCGATGTTGCTACAGCATGGCTGAATTTCGCTAATCATGAATATTCTGCAATCAGAGTTAAACATTTCCCTGATTATGAACATATTCATTTGTTGCAAAGTTGTTGCATTAAAGAAGGGGTTGAGTTTATAAAAAAAGCTCACATGTCTGATTTTGCTTTAGTCAAGGTAAATAAATGCTTTGTTTTAGAGGAAATAGAGGAAGGTATTTATTTTGATAAAAAGGAAGACCACAAAGGATACATAACCATTCCTAAACAAATTAGCAACAGTAAGTTTTCGGATACTTTAATTGAAATAAGAAACAATAATGATTGCGAACTCTTTGATGCTGCATTGGGGGCCATGATTATTGATTCAAAAGCAACAGAAATTGTAAGAATATATGCTGAAGGTTTGAATTTGAAATTATTGGAATGCATAAAAGAAAGGTTTGCAAAATCCATTCTTAAAAAATAGTGCAATAGAGAGAAAGTTTTAAGCATAAGCATATTAACTGATATTTAAAAAACTAAATACTTATAATTATGAAAGTTACATATTTATGTCCACACTGCCGGGGCGCAATTAATGCCGGGAACAACATCATTTTATCGGCTAAAACGAGTACAAACAAAGTAGGTCTTATACTATTGCACGAAGAAATCGGGAATTACACGAGTGACCTGAGTGCTTCATTAACTGTTGAAATAGGTGAAGTTGTAGATTTATTTTGCCCTGTTTGCCACGAAAGTTTAAATACCCCAAAAAAAGATGCTTTAGCAAAATATATCAGGATAGATAATGGCATTAAAGAGTCTTACATTATCATTTCAAGGAAATATGGTGAAAAAATCACTTTCAAGGTAGACGAAAATAAACAAATAGAATCGTATGGGGAAAAGCTTAGTAGGTTTATCGATCCTGAATGGTTTTTATAAGACGATATCATATTAACTGTGTCAGATACATCGTAGTGAAAATGGAAATAAAGAATCAATAATCATGAAAACAATATTAGTACCGACCGATTTTTCAGATCACGCATTATTTGCTTTAAAAGTTGCCGCAAGTATTGCCAAAAAGATCAATGCTAAAATAAACCTTGTTCATAATAATACTATGCCATCAGAAGGATATAGCAATACTTATTATTATGAAGATATGAATAAGGAAATAAAAGTTATGAAAAAAAAACAGCTTGACAATTTAGTTTGCCAGGACTTTCTAAAAAACATTGATGTTAAAAAGTATATACTTTCAAACATGAAAATGTGGAAAATCGTAACTAATAAAAGATTTAAAAATGTTGATTTAATAGTTATGGGATCACATGGTACGAGCGGGCTGAGCGAAATTTTCATCGGTTCAAATACTGAAAAAGTTGTAAGGCTGGCAAATTCACCGGTTTTAACCATCAAGAGTGAACTTAAAGATTTTAATATAAATACAATGGTTTTTGCTTCTAACTTTTATGGTGAATCGTATGCGGTTTTTAATAAAATAAAGTTCTTTGCTGATTTCTATAATGCTCACATCGATTTGCTTAAAGTAATTACTCTTAAAGATTTCGAGCCAACACCCGTGAGCAGAAAGTTGATGGAAGATTTTGCGAAAAAATTCAAACTTTCTAACTACACTATAAATATTTACAATGCCCCAAGTATTGAAAAAGGCATTACCGATTTCAGTAATGAAATAAATGCAGACCTAATAGCCATTGAAACTCATGGAAGAACAGGCATTGCCCATCTAATAAATGGAAGCCTGGCCGAAGATGTTGTAAAGCATGAAGACCGGCCTGTATTAAGCATTAAAATAAAGGATATTCCTGCGAATATTTCAGGATTAAGATGGTACCTGGAAAAAATTGAAGAAATAGGATCAGAATTAAAGGTTAGCTCCTCCGGAATTAAAAATAAGCATTATCCCAAATTCGCAATTATTTAATTTACTAAATTATGGCTATTAAATCACTTGATAAAATATTTAAACCTGAAAGAATTGCACTGATAGGTGTGTCATCAAATCCGAAAAGTATTGGTGGCAGTGTTTTAAGCAACTTGGTAGGCAGTGGATTTAATGGGATCATTTACCCTGTAAATCCCAGGCGTGAGGCTGTAATGGGTATTACATGTTATCCTGATGTAATGAGCCTTCCCAGGATCCCTGACTTGGCGGTAATTGCCACAGGTGCCAAACTTGTTCCGCAATTGGTCAGGGAATGTGGTGAAGCCGGAATTAAAGGGATAATCATTTTGTCTGCCGGTTTTAAGGAATCCGGAATTGAGGGGAAAAAGCTGGAAGAGCAAGTAAATGCTGAACTTGTAAAATTTGATGGAATGAGGATTATCGGGCCAAATTGTGTAGGCATAATGGTTCCTGATTTACAATTGAACATAACTTTTACATGTGGAATGCCTAAAAAAGGCAATATCGCTTTTATCTCTCAGTCGGGAGCCGTGTGTACAACAATATTGGATTGGGCTCTTGAAGAAAATATAGGTTTCTCTTATTTTGTCTCCATAGGCAACACCATGGATGTAAATTTTGGTGACCTGATAGATTATTTCGGGCAGGATCCAGATACTAAGTCGATTGTGCTTTACATCGAGTCAATTACCGAAGCGCGGAGTTTTATGACAGCCGCAAGGGCTTTTGCCAGGAAAAAGCCGATTCTTGTATATAAGGCCGGACGCTTTCCTGAATCGGCAAAAGCAGCAACTTCTCATACAGGCGCCCTGGCTTCGGAAGATTCAATTTATAATGCGGTATTCGCAAGAGCAGGAATTGCCAGGGTATATGATATAGAAGATATTTTTGATTTTACTGATCTTGTCAGCAGAAAAAGAATTCCGAAAGGGACAAACCTTGCTATTATAACAAATGCAGGAGGGCCGGGCGTAATGGCTACCGATACATTGATAGACCTTAAAGGAAATCTTGCGGAATTATCTGAACAAACAATGCAGAAACTTAACGATTGCCTTCCTACGTTTTGGTCGCATGGTAATCCTATAGATGTTATTGGCGATGCTTCATCCGAGCGATATGCACAAGCGACAAAAATAGTATTGGATGATCCGAATGTTGATGCAGTATTGGTTATTTTCGTTCCGCAAGCAGTAACTGACCCTACCGAGACAGCCATAGAAGTATGCAAACTTGCTGGCAGCACCTCGAAATCAATTATAGCTACTTGGGCAGGAGGTCAAAGTATGCATAAAGGCAGACAGGTTTTTCATGATAAAAACATTGCTGTTTTTCATACCCCTGAACAAGCCGTCAGGGCTTTTATGACACTGGTCAGCTACTCACGTAATCTTAAAATTTTATATGAAACTCCAAAAGATATTCCCGTTGAGTTCAAGCTGGACCGAAAAAAGCTCCGTGAAAAATTTGAAGCTGAATATTTCAAAAAAAACAGCATTTTATCCGAAGATATATCCAAGGAGATAATACATGCTTACGGAATTGATATAGCAAAGCCACAACCGGCATATTCATCACCTGAGGCTGTGAAAATTGCGAATAAAATTGGTTATCCCGTGGTTCTGAAGATATTATCTCCTGACATTACACATAAAAGTGATGTAGGAGGGGTTGTATTAAATCTTAATGACGAGGCTTGTGTGACAGCTGCTTATAAAAATATGGCAGAAAGTATTTCAAGGAATTTTCCTGATGCTGATATTCAGGGAGTAACTATTCAGCCGATGTATGATATTAAAGATGCTGTGGAATTAATACTTGGCATTAAAAAAGACCCCGTTTTTGGTACAGTCATTTTGCTGGGAATGGGTGGAATATGCACTGAACTGTTTCAGGATAAAAGATTATGCTTTCCTCCGGTGAATGAAAGACTTGCACGGCAAATGATAGAATCACTAAAGATTTGTCCGGTATTAAAAGGATATCGTGGAAGTCCTCCAAAAAATATCGATAAGCTCATTGAAGTAATTATACGCTTATCATATCTCGCTGCCGACTATCCTGAAATTAAAGAGCTTGATATCAATCCTTTGCTGGTTACACCTGAAGATGTAGTTGCTTTAGACGCAAGGATCGTAATTGATCAAAAATTGGACGGGAAGAAATTCCCTCAATTTTCTCATCTTTTAATTCATCCTTACCCTGAAAAATATGTGAAGAATACCAAATTAAGTGATGGCACCGATGTTATTTTAAGGCCTATAAAACCTGAAGATGAACCGATTTGGTTAGAACTTTTGGGTAGTTGTTCAAAAGAGAGTATTTATTTCCGCTTCAGGACCAATTTCTTTTTTGATACTCATGAGGTAGCCACGCAATTTTGTTACATTGACTATAGCAGGGAAATGGCAATCGTGGCAGAAATAACTGAAAACAATAGTCGAAAATTGATAGGAGTAGGCCGGCTTATTGCAGATCCTGATCACGAAACAGCTGAATATGCTATTCTTTTAACTGATGATTGGCAAAATAAAGGGTTGGGTAATAAACTAACTAAATACTGCATGGAAATTTCAAAAGAATTGGGATTGAAACGTGTAGTTGCTGAAACAACCGCGGATAACAAACCAATGATTGTGATATTTAAAAAACTTAAATTCAGCCTTCACTTTAACGCCGATTCAATGGTAAGTGTTTATAAAGATTTGTATTAAGAACAAGTATTTTGAAAGCAGATCTTAATCAAATAAAAAAAGTCGTATGATTTCACCATTGTTCAGTCATTTATTAATTCCGTTTTTAGTTGCGATGTTTTTGGCTGTTAACATGGGCGGAAGCGGAACTGCCCCAGCTTTTTCGGCAGCTTATGGTGCAAATATTATACGTAAAAGTTTGATTCCCGGATTGTTTGGTATCATGGTTTTCCTCGGAGCCATTATTGCCGGAAAAGGAGCTGCGACAACCGTTGGTAAAGGATTATTAGAGCCAGAAATGATGAGCTTTACAGTTGTTTCAATAATTCTTTTTTCAAAAAAACGGAAGTAAATAAATTTTTTGTCATGTGGATTATAGCACCAATTATTGCTTTTGTGTTATCCTTAATGTTGATATATTTTGCAGATAAATTAGAATTATTATAACATATTTATCCTAAATAAACATATATCAATAAATCTATTGAGCAATCTCAAAATTCTTTTTAAGGCTTAAGTGCTTGCTTTTCATTAAAATTTTGTTGTTACAAATTACTTTTGTCAGGATAATAAATTAACAACAATTGAAATTTGGTGTCAGGAATAAAGGATTAATCCTCTACATAAAAAATGGAATACATAAGAATGGTGAATTGGGAAATAGTTTAGGAAACAAACATAAACCATGAAAAAAATAGCATTACCGGTCAAAGAAAATAAATTAAGTCCACACTTTGGAGAATGTTCACACTTTAAATTTTATTATGAGGAGAATGGGAAAATCATAAAAGAAGATTTGATCCCCGCACCTCCTCAACAACCTGAATTAATTCCCAACTGGTTTGTCGAAAAAGGTGTTACCGATGTAATTGCCGCCGGGATTGGATTGAAGCTTATTGAAATATTAAACCAACAAAAGATTAATGTATTTGTAGGTGTAAAAGTGGAAGACCCTAGAGTCCTGGTACAGGAATATTTGGATGGCACACTGGAAACCAATGGAAATTTACGCGACCATTGATTTGTTTTTCGTTGCAAAAGAATGAGTAATAAAAATAAATGATAACATCAGAAAATAAAATCAGGGTTAGGTATGATGAAGTCGATAAGATGGGGTACGTCTATCATGGAAACTATGCAAAATATTATCACATAAGCCGAACAGAGCTGTTGCGAAAGGTTAGAATTAGTGACAAAGAATTAGAAAACTATAATATTATACTGCCTGTTATAGAGATGACAATCAAGTATCTTAAACCTGTGTTTTATGATGATGTAATAACCATAAAAACAACGATAAAAGAGTTGCCAACAAGCAGAATGGAATTCTTTCATAAAGTATTTAACCAAAACCATGAAATCATTAATGTAGCGAGTAGCACATTGATTTTTGTAAATTCCAATACACGTAAACCAATGAGGGTTCCTGAAATTATTTTGAATAAATTAAAATCATATATAAAAACTTTAAACTGAAAAAATGAATACAAAAAATTTAGGATTTAATTCAAAATTAATTCATGCCGGTGATTACCGGGATGAATTCGGCAGTGCAGTAACACCCATTTACCAAACTTCTACATTTTCATTTAAAAATACACAACACGGTGCTGATTTGTTTGCAGGAAAAGAAAAAGGGTATATCTACACGCGAATCGGTAATCCAACCATAGAAGTGCTTGAGAATAAACTGGCAGAACTGGAAAACGGATATGGGGGCATTGCCCTGGCATCTGGAATGGCAGCTGTCTCCTCGGTATATATGTCACTCTTAAAACAAGGCGACCACATGATAAGCACCGGGGCCGTTTACGGTCCAAGCCGCGGGGTGATGGAAACCCATTTTTCAAAATTTGGGGTTAAATATTCTTACATTGACACCTCTGACCTTGATTTATTGGAGAAAACAATCAGGCCCGATACCCGGTTACTTTATCTCGAAACTCCGGCAAACCCTACCATTCAGCTGACAGATATCAAAAAAGCTTCAGAAATAGCCCATAAACATAATATACTGGTTTGTGTTGACAATACTTTCTGTAGCCCATACCTACAAAAGCCTCTAACCCTCGGAGCTGATGTTGTTCTGCACTCTTTAACCAAATTTATTAATGGACATGCCGACGTTGTTGGAGGGATTATAGTTGCAAAAGATAAAGAAATATACAATACCATTCGGAAAACCATGGTGTACATGGGTGGGAACATGGACCCACACCAGGCTTTTATGGTAATACGGGGAATAAAAACTTTGTCATTAAGAATTGACAAAGCCCAGGAGAGTGCTATGAAAGTAGCAGAGTTCCTTGAAAATCATCCAAAAATTGAATGGATTAAATATCCTGGATTAAAATCATTTAAACAATATGATCTTGCAAAAGAACAAATGAGTGGTTTTGGCAGCATGATCAGTTTTGGATTAAAAGGTGGATTTGAAGCAGGCCGTATCCTTATGGACAATGTTCACCTGGCAACACTGGCCGTTTCATTGGGTGGCGTGGAAACCTTGATACAACACCCTGCTTCGATGACCCATGCGGGCGTTTCAAAAGAAGATAAACTGGCTGCAAATATTACAGATGGCCTGGTCAGGTATTCGGTAGGGATTGAAAATGTTGAAGACCTGATTAATGACCTTAAGCAGTCTTTGAATAAAATTAATGATTAATTTAAAAATTTTCATGTTATGGCTTACAAAATTTCAGAAGAAGATTGCACAGCTTGCGGAATTTGTACAGAAGAGTGTCCCGTTGAAGCGATTTCAGAGGGTGATGACTTTTATACAATTGACCCTGATTTGTGCACTGATTGTGGTGCCTGCGCAGATGTGTGTCCGGTTGAGGCAATACATCCGGCATGATAATCAGGACAATATAAATTTTGTCTGATGAAAGGTTATATTCATGTTTACACCGGAAACGGTAAGGGTAAAACAAGCGCCGCCTTTGGCCTGACTTTAAGGGCTGAAGGGGCGGGGCTGAAAGTATCTATTGGCCAGTTTGTGTAAGGTAAAACCTACAATGAAAACTTAGCCATAACCCGATACCTGAAAAATATAACGGTCAAACAATATAGCCTGGGTTGTTTTATTGTTGATACCCCCACACCGGATGATATCAATACAGGGCAATATGGTATTAAAGAGATGCATAAAATCATCCAAAATGGCAAACATGATCTGGTCATTATGGATGAAGTGAATATTGCTTTGTATTATAAACTAAATGAAAGAAGTGAAACATTATTATCAACAATGAATTGAAGCAAGAATGGTATTGAATATTAATATTTATAAAAATGAAAAATAAAACTAAAATCGGAATCATCATTTGTGACCGCTATCGTAAGTGTGCCGGGGGCAAATGCTTCAAAGCTATTCAAAACAGAGATGGTGCTTTTAATATTTATAAAAAAGAAGAAGAGTTAGAAATAGTTGGATATACTACTTGTGGCGGATGTCCGGGAGGTAATATTGAATATGCTCCGGAAGAAATGAAAAAAAATGGTGCAGAAGTTATTCACTTTGCCACAGGTTTTGTTGTTGGATATCCCCCTTGTCCTTATATAGCACATTTTCGAAACTTCATTAAGGAGAAATACAGCATAAAAGTAATTGTGGGAACACATCCGATTCCTCAGAAATACTATGATGTGCATACAAAACTCGGCACCTGGGAATCATCGGAATGGAAAGAATTAATTCAGCCTACATTATCTGATGAGAAGACACGTTTGGCTTATAATTAAAAATCACAAATCAGTAAATCATGTATAAATATCTTTTCGGCCCTGTGCCGTCGCGACGTCTCGGAATGTCTTTGGGTGTTGACCTTGTCCCTCACAAAGTATGTTCGCTCAATTGCATTTATTGCGAATGCGGACCTACCACGAAATTAACACTCGAAAGAAAAGAGTATATACTCTATAATAAGGTAATAAAAGAGTTAGATCATTATTTCAGTAATAATCCTGCTCCGGATTATATTACGTTTTCCGGTTCGGGTGAGCCTACTCTTAACTCACGCTTTGGCGATGTTTTAGAATTTATCAGGCAAAAAAAACCTGACATTCCGGTTGCCGTTTTAACAAACGGAACTTTATTTTTCGACAAACAAGTAAGAAAAGAAATCCTTAAAGCTGACCTGGTACTTCCATCTTTGGATGCCGTATCGGAAATTTCTTTTCGCAAAATTAACCAGCCTTTTCATCCTCTGAATATTAATGATTATATAAACGGTTTGATAGATTTCAGAAAAGAATATAAGGGTAAAATATGGCTCGAAGTTCTTATTATTCCCGGCTATAACGATAGCAAAACAGAATTAAAACTTCTTAAAGAAGCATTTAAAAAAATCCGTCCCGACAGCATTCAATTAAACACACTCGACAGACCGGGAGTTATACCGGGTATCAGAGCAGCAAGCAGAGAAGAATTGCAGGAAATTGTAAACTTTTGGGAACTCGATAACATTGAAATCATTGCATCTGCCCCTGAACGAAAAGACATTAAATCATATCGTTCGGATATGGAATCAGCAATTTTGGAAACTATTTTCAGAAGACCATGCACTCTTGATGATCTTGCAAAAATTTTAGGATCACATATTAATGAAGTTAATAAATATCTTGATGTATTAGAAGCAGACGACAAAATTGAATCTGTTCGACAGGAAAGAGGTTTATTTTATCAAATAAAACACAAATAGAATTTTATTTAATAAACAACAACTCCCTGTACTTAGGCAAGGGCCACAACTCATCATCTACCATTAATTCCAGTTTATCCACGTGCTGCCTTATTTCATCTAAGTATGGAAATACATTTTGGTTATATGCCAATGCCTGTTCCTCCGTATCTTCAATCCTGTTCGCTTTTTTCCGCTCTTCCAGCATCAGCGCCACGTTATCTTTTATTTCTTCCACATGTTCCGAAATTTCCTTTATGGTCTGCATTTGATTCCTCGAAAGCTTCACAAAAGTTTTGGAATCGAGCACCTCTTTCAATCCTCTAACATTTTCTATAAGTGTATTCTGATACCTGATGGCAATTGGTATAATATGATTTTTCGCAAGATCTCCCAAAACCCGCGATTCAATCTGTATCTTCCTGGTATAATTTTCGAGCTGGATTTCAAACCGGGCTTGTAGTTCTCTTTTCGATAAAACTTTGCAATCTTCAAACAATTTAACTGCTTGCTTCGAAACTAAAGCCTTAAGTGCTTGTGGTGTATTTTTAATGTTTGATAATCCGCGTTTTTCAGCTTCCTTCAACCATTCTTCGCTGTAATTATTCCCTTCGAACCTTATTTTTTTCGATTCTTTAATATACCTTTTAATAACCTGAAATATTGCTTCATCCTTCCTGACATTTTTATTCATTAATTGATCAACATCAATTTTAAACTGTTTAAGCTGGTCGGCAACAATTGTATTCAGGGCGGTCATTGCGTTTGCACAGTTTGCTGATGACCCAACAGCTCTGAACTCAAACTTATCACCTGTAAAGGCAAAAGGAGAAGTTCTGTTTCTGTCGGTGTTATCGAGTAAGATTTCAGGAATTTTCGGAATACTGATATTCAGGTCAAATCCATTGGCGTTTACCTTACCTTTTTTAACCTGCTTCTCAATTTCATCCAGCGATTGTGATATTTGGGAACCGATAAAAACAGAAATAACAGCAGGCGGCGCTTCATGTCCTCCCAGGCGATGTTCATTTCCTGACGATGCAACGTGAGCTCTTAAAACATCGGCATATTTATCAACTGCTTTGAGTACATTCACAATAAAAGTAAGGAAACGGAAATTGGAAGTGTGTGTTTTTCCCGGAGAAAGAATATTAACTCCTGAATCAGTAGCAATAGACCAGTTGTTATGTTTACCCGAGCCATTGACTCCTTTGTAGGGTTTTTCGTGTAATAAAACCTGGAAATCATGCCTGCGCGCTACTTTCTCCATCAGGTGCATCAGTAATTGATTGTGATCTACCGAAATATTTGTTTCTTCATAAA
>JACKQG010006570.1_pt1 | contig 12169 bp, 1 predicted proteins | sample 8237621 | NCBI WGS metagenome assembly JACKQG01 (sample SAMN15677084, study PRJNA649215) | marine metagenome | biome: marine; feature: Black Sea; material: saline water; isolation source: suspended particulate matter (SPM) from the Black Sea western gyre | collected 2013-06-09/2013-06-10 | depth...
ATATGAGCTATAAGGCTAGCTTCTGTTTCTAATACATCTGGCTCAGAAATAAAAATACTATCCACTACTCTACAACCTAATTGATCTTCCACTATTACATAATAAGAGCCGAAAAGTAATCCCGAATTAGTATCTGGTTGAGAAATACCTTGATGCCCATTACTCCAATCATAAGAATGTGAACCAACACCTCCATAACTACTAATAACTACAGCACCATCTGAACCACCATAACAACTTACATTTTGAATGATAGTGATGCTGTCTTCTATTAGGGCATTTTCATTGATGGTTATTGTATCTTCAATCACACAACCCCAATCATCTGTAATCCAAACGCTATGCAAGCCAGCAGTTAAGTTTGTAGCAACCAGAGAAGTTTCATTATTATCCCACAAATAGGTGTAATTAGGAATACCACCAGAAGCAACAACTTGCACTTGTCCAGTACTATCACCATAACAATCCACATCATTTATTTTATTTAAAGTGGAAGCAAGCGGATTTGTCGGTTCACTTACCACATTAGAATAACTTTCAAAGCAACCCCAAGCATCATAAATATGTAACTCATAACTGCCCGTTGGGAGATTATTCAAGCTATCTCTTGTAATATTTACAGGAAGAGTTGCCTCTCTTAAAGTGTCAGATGCGGAAAGCCAAACATAAGAATAAGGGGCATAACTACCACTAGCAGTAGCAACAATATACCCTGTACTATCTCCTTTACATTTTACATCCATAATTTGAATAGAGGCAGTAAGTGGTGTTTGTGGCTGTATTACATTAATGGTAGCAAAAGTATCGCAACCATTTGCATCCGTAACCTCAGCAAAATAAGTGCCTGCAAACAAGCCAGTAACGGTATCATTATTAGAAAATGGAATCTGTGCACTATTAAACCAACTGTAAGTATATGGCGGTGTGCCTCCTGCTCCTCTAACAACTGCAATGCCATCTGCTTGCCCATAGCAAGTAGTAGTTTTGCTTGCAGCCAAAGCTTGCAAAGGGTAATCAGGGTCGGTAATAATTACCGTATCGCGCATCATACAGTTTACAGTATCTAGTACTGATAACACATAAGTACCAGCCGTAAGATTATTAAAAAATGCAGTATCGTAAGGTGGTGGATTTGAGTTCAAAACACCATTAATAAAATACTGATATGGCGGATAGCCACTATCGGCATAAACTGAAATATAGCCATCATTACCATTAAAGCATGATACATTATCTGAGAATGCATTTAGTTGTAAATCAATATGTACTTGTTTAACAATAATAGAATTTAAGCCAGAACAACCAGTAGTTGGCTCTACAATATTAACTGAATAAGTGCCCGGAAAAAGATTAGTAAAAGTATAACTATTCCAAACATTATTTTGTGTTTGTAAAACATTGCCATTGGCATCCATTAAAGAAATATTCCAAGGAGGAGTAGTGGTATTTAAATCAGGAGTTACAGATAGTGTAGCATCATTCCCTGCACAAGTTGCATCATTGGAGGTAAGTTGTGAACTGATTGCAGAAGCAAGTGTAATGGTAATGGAATCTGAAACAGTACCTCCACTATCACATCTGTTGATGCTAGCATAATAAGTAGTAGTCACGGAAGGGGAAACGGTAAGTGAATTACCTGTTCCAATTTGATTCCAGTTATTATCGAACCAATTTATAGTACCTGCTACAATCTGCTGATAAGGAACTGAATTAATTGTATATCCTGTTGGTCCGTTAGGGATAAACTCCCAGCCCTCATTGGTAGCCGTCCATGGTAATGGCCAGTTTCTAGGCAATAATAAAGTCGGATCCGTTACAATGTCAAAGTTTGCACTTGTAGCATCAACCGTTCCGTGAATTGCAGTACCCCCTGCCCAAGTCAAACAAAGCGGCTTATCTTGTAAGAATGTTTCAATTTTATTAGAGCCCTCATATAATTTTATTTGATGAGTAGCTAATGAACTATTGCATGAAAACATGGGTACTGCACACCAAGTAACTACATAAACTCTATTAGGGGCAACTCCATTAACTCCTTCATAAATTACGCCTCCAACAGAAGGATCAATATCGTGCCAAGCTGCCATAATAGCATTTTCTGGCATCTGACTTGGATTTGGTATAGCAGTATTATTTGTCCATGGAGAAAATGCACCTGCATTTGCTAAATCAAAGGTTACATAGCCATTGGTTGAGATTAGCAAATCGGTATATGTATTGCCATAAAATGTAAAAGGAAAGCCAATACTTACAATTGGGCTATGGGTATCATCTGTTAAGAATAATGAACTTCCATTTGAACCACCAGAAAAAGCTTGAAGTGTAAGGTTTTGTGTTCCGCAAATAGTAGTGTCTTGCGTTAAAATAATTTGTGCGTTTACACCAATTGAAAATAGCACTATTAGAAGAAAAGTAAAGCGTTTTATCATATCTTATTTTTTACAAATATACAACAGGAAGTATATATAATACAAGTACCCTTTTAAAAATCTTATTCACTCAAAAACAAAAAGACCCAACCTAAGGAAAGGGACTTTTTGTTAATATCTTCATGTTTTTTATCTTATCAGAGTTACTGAACCTCTTTCTTCATAAGGGTGTCCGTCTTCTCCTACAGCAGTAAGTATATAATAGTAAACTCCATCTGCAACATTTTCTCCGTCTAAACCAGTTCCATCCCAAGCGGTTTGTGTGGTATTCCATTCATAAACCTTGGATCCCCAACGATTGAATATCAGCATATTTAATGTTTGCATGCCATGATTATCTACTACAAAGAAATCATTTGTGCCATCTCCATTAGGGGTAAATACATTTGGCACATCCACTCCTTGCACATGGATAATCATTGTAATAGTATCATAACAACCTACATTTGCTTGGTCTTCTATAAGGAAAGTTACTTCATTTGCACCAGGGTTTGTAAATGTAACCCAGAAATTACTATTATTTTCCATACCGCCTAAAACTGATATGCCATCTACATCTACATTATAAATATAATTATAAGATGAAGTAGGTGTAGTATTGCTTGTAAACATAACTGCAAATGGCGGGTGAGCTGCACCAGTATCAGAAGCTGTAATAACTGCTATAATTTCAGCTGGCTCAGATATTGAAATTGGAAGTGGAGAATTTGGACTGCCTGGACAACGGTTAGCATCCAAAACTTGTAAATCATAATTGCCAGGGACACATAAATAGGCTAAAATACTATTTTGTGTTATTTGCGTTACTCCTGAAGGATATGTCCATTTATATTGATAGTCATTTATTGGGGTAGTAGTTCCACCAATCGTAGTAACCTCTATAGTTCCATCACAAGCATTAAAGCAAGATATATCGGAAGAAGTAACACTAAAGACAACTGGAGTTGGCTCAGTTAAAGTTAGTGTTGAATCGTATTTACAACCATTAGCATCTATTACGGTTATTGTATAATCTCCATCAGACAAAATTGTATCTGTCTTTTGACTTGTAGACACTACAACACCAGAAGCATCTGTCCATTCATAGCTTAATGGCGAGACCCCACCTCCAGATAAAGTAACTTCTGCTTGTCCGTTTGCATATCCGTTACATTTTATATCTTCTCCGTGATAATTAAAAAGTATTCTTGATTGTGAAACGATCGGGATTGGCTCATTTACAACTGCAGTATCAGTAGTCTCACATCCATTAGCATCTTTAATTGTAATCACATAAGTACTATCATTCAATGTGTTAAAAGTGGAAGAGTTCTGCCAAGTAGTTCCAGTATCTATTGAATATTCATAAGGTGGAGTTCCAGAAGTTGGAGGTCCTGGAGTATTTACAACAATAATTCCATCATTAAAACCGTGACAACTAACCTCCGTAATATCAAGATAGGTAGTTAGCGGATTTGGTTCATTTACAGTTAAAGTATCTATAATTTCACAACCATTACCATCTGTTATACTTACAGTGTAAGTACCTGCAATTAAAGAATCAATATTTGGTGTGGTTTCTAAAGTAGGATTCCATAAATAAGTAAAGTTTCCTACACCACCAAATGCGGCAGTATTAATTATACCATCATTGTCATCAAAGCAAGATACATTTGTAATTGTCTCATTTGTCATAATTTGTGCTGGCTGCCCAATTGTAAATGGAACTGAAGTATCTGTACACCCTAAGTAATCGAGATAATAACCAGCAGAATCGCCATAGTATGTAAGTAGCTGATAAGTTCCTCCAGCCAAATTATTGGTAGTTGTTCCTGAATCTATTGCAGTACCTACAGCAAGTGTGTTTTCCCAAACATAAGAGTAAAGCGGATTAGGATTAAGTACTGCAGCACTTCCATTTGGTGTATTAAAACAATCTGAATCAACAATTTTACTAATATCAACAAAGCCCTGAACTGTTACATCAGGTGCAATTACTTCTTGCCATCTTCCTCCCCAAAGCACATAACCCTGACAACCCTTAGTATCTGTAATAAAGAAATCGTATTCTGCAGAGCAAAGATCTGGAATAATAGAGTCATTAATTACTGCTTGATTATCAGCAAATACTATTGAATTACCATTTGTATTTGTCCAACCATATATATAAGGACCTGTACCTCCATTAATATTTACATACACTTGCCCATCACAACTTCCATCACAAGTTTCATTTATTACATTATATGTAGTATATTCTAATTTATCTGGTTCTAATACAGTGTCAAATCTTGTAATCTGGCAACCGTTTGTGTCATTAATTATAACTGAATAACCACCAGTAAGTAAATTGGTTATTGTAGCGGGTCCATTATTCAGAGTAAAAGGTGGTGGGCCATACCAATCATAAGTATAAGGTGCATGTGCACCCCAAGCTATGGCAGTAGCAGTTCCATCACTTAATCCAAAGCAGGATACACTATCGGCAGTTACAGAACCATCCATAGTGTTTGTTATAGTATCTATATCCATGGTGTCAGAAGCAATACAATTTCTCTCATCCATTACAATTACAGAATAAATTCCTGCTAAAAGATTAATAACAACAGAGTCAAATTGATTGATTGGCGCACCTGAACCTCCAATAAGCGACCAAGAATAATTATAAGGAGATGTTCCTCCCCAAGTTGTTGCAGTTAATGAAGCAGTAGAAACTCCAGTACAATAAGGTAAAATAGTTAAACTATCAATAATTTCAACTACCAATAAATCTGGCTCTGTAATTACAACAGTATCGGTTGTTGTGCAACCATTATCATCCGTAAGGATAACAGTATGAACGCCAGGAGTAAGGTTAAATGCTGAATCGCCTGCTTGCCCATTTATACTATCCCACACATAAGTATAAGGAACTGTACCTCCTACCCCAGAAGCGTGAGCAATACCATTATCAAAACCATAACATGTTACATGGGCAACAAAGCTAGCTTGTGCTCTTAATTCATCTGGTTGAGAGATAAACACACTATCCAAAACTCTACAACCAACTGCATCTTCAATAATTACATAATAACTCCCAAAGCAAAGATTGAAAGCAGTATCTGGTTGAAGCGTTCCGACATGACTATTACTCCAAGTATAAGTATGTGGCAGCACTCCACCAATTGAAGTAATATTTGCAATTCCATCACAACCATTAAAACAAGACACATTTTGAATGACCGACATAGTACCTTGAATAAGCGGATTAATATGAAATATTTCAATACTATCAGTAATTACACATCCATTGGCATCAGTAGAAATAACTGTATGCCAAGCCGCATTTAAATTTGCATTAAGTGCATTTGTTTCTCCATTACTCCAAAGATGAGTGTATGGGAACTGACCACCAATAACAGTAACAATGGCTTGTCCAGTAGAATCTCCCCAACAAGAAACATCTGTAAGTGTATGAATAGAAGAAGAAAGGGTATCTTGTGGCTCATCAATAAATATTGAATAAGATTTTATGCAATTAATTGAATCGTAAACCAATAAATCATAATATCCATAAGGTAAATCAGTTATTGTAACTGCAGAATCAATTCCTCCTTGTGTATGCATTGTATCTGTGCCCAATATCAATATTACAGAATAAGGCGTAAAACCACCTGAGAAAGAGGCTGAAATACTTCCTGTTGAGTCGTGTTTACAAAGCACATCCACCACAAAAAGTGAATCCATATTGATGGAATTATTGGGCTGAAATACTTCCATAGTATTTACCACAAAACAACCCAAACTGTCGGTTGTAGTTGCTGTATAAATTCCAGCTGGCAAACCATTTACAGTATCGTTAGTACTCCAAACCACACCATTAATATCTTCCCAACTATATGTATAAGGATCTCCACTGATATAAGGGGTCCCACCTTGAGCAGAAATAAATCCTTGTCCGATACTATCAAAAAAACAAGTAAAAGCAGTATCAGTAACTATAGTCCAAACAGCTGTATCGGGCTGAGTAAGTACAACTATTGAATCTAAGGAAAGACACCCTACACTATCTTGCAAATAGATGGTAAAAGTATCAGCCGGTAATCCTGTAAAAGTACTGTCAACAAATATCGGGGTATAGATTGTAGAATCCGTAGAAAGGTACACAATATATGGTGGAAATCCGCTAGCCGAATCAGCAAAAACACTTATCGAACCAGTAGAATCGCCATAACAAGATATATTGGTTGTTGCAATGGAATCAAAATTCAAAATGTATAAATCCCAAGATACATTTACAGTATCTAAAGCAGAACAACCAACTGCATCCGTTACAGTTAATATATAATCCGTAGGAGTAGTTCCTGGATAAGCTACAGTTGTATCAGCCGTACTTCCTGTTGGCTGCCACAAATAAGTATAAATGCTTGTATCTCTTATTTCATAAATTTGGAAGAATAATACTCCAGAATAAATAGTATCATCAAATGTGAAGTTTTGTGGAAAACCATTTCCTACAAAAGGATAATTATAAGTATGAATTGGAGAGTACACATCAGCTGTTGGCCTTTGGGTAGATGTTCCATTCCAAATCCAATCCATAATAGCAGTAGTGTCTGAATAATTATAAGCCGCATCTAAATTAAAAAATGTACTATCAGTATGCATATAAGTGCCTGAAACCACAAGCATATAATCTATATTGTTATCTGTTGTATCTGTTGTAAATGTAAAAGCGTTCCCTGTTGTTATGCTATCTAAGAACATAGTAAATGTAGAAAACAAAGAAGTATCTGAGATAATTGCTCCACCTGAAACAGTTCCTGAAGAAAGAAGTGTATCCCTACCACAAGGAATAATTATATCCGAACCTAAATCAAAAGTGATTGGAGCATTTTCAGTAATTGTAATAAGTCCTTCTATATTACACCCATTTACATCAACTACATTAACAGAATAATTCCCAGCCGGTAAACCACCATAAAAACCATTCCCCATCATATTATTGTCCACACGCATTGTATCTCCTAAATCATTCATCCAATAATAAGTAAAGGGCGGCATAGAATATATCCCTATAGAATCAGGGAATACAACTATAGAACCTGTACTATCTCCATTACAAAGCACATCATTTACTATTATAGAAGCTAACCTCATGGAATCACAAGAATTAAAAAATGGTACTTCATAGTTTGTAGTATCAACACATCCATTTGCATCCGTTACATAAAGCTGATAATTACCAAAGCAAATATTATTTACAAAAGGATTTATTGAAATCAGATTATTATTTACATCAAACCATTGGTAAGTATAAGCAGGAACTCCACCAATAACTGAATCAATTACTATATTCCCATCACAAGTCCAAGGATTAGAAGTAGTATCAATAGTTGCAAATGCTGCTAATACATCTGGTTCTGTAACTAGCAAAGTATCGGTAAAACAATAAGCACCATAAGAGGAATCATAAATCGTTACAAAATAAGTAGCCGGAGATAAAGATGTAAATAATATAGAATCGTTATTTGTAGCTACAAATGCCTGCAAAGTAGTTGGGTTAGCAGAATACAAACTATACAAATATCTAACAACAAAAGGGTTAGGACCAACACCAAAGCCTACTGCATTTGCTTGTATACTTGCATTATCATCTCCATTACACATTATTGAATCTACTTGTGTGAGATTTACATCACAAGGCACTAAAATTATTTCAACACTATCGGTTGTGCTACAACTATTGGAATCAGTAACAGTGTAGGTGTACCAACCCTCACATAAATTATTTATTGTTGGGTTTGAAGAAAAAAGCGTTCCGGAAGTATCCCATTGATATGTAAAAGGAGCCGTTCCAGAAGTTGTTGTTATTTGCAAAAAACCATCACAAGCAGCAGGCAAGGAAGTATTTCCTAATGTAACATTTACTGAAACAGCAGGATTAGATGTAATGATTAAGGTATCTGTTGCGATACATCCTGAAACAGAATTGGAAACTTGTATGATATACACTCCTGCAACACTGATATTGAAAGTAGCAGAACTATCCGAATTATAATCAGTAGCTACAATATTAGCAGACAAATCTAACAGTTCAAATTGGAAAGCATTAGCAGCTAAACCGCCACCACCACCAAGCATTATGGCCGTAATTGATGTAGAATCTCCATCACAAAAAGTATTATTTCCAGTAACAAATAAAGTACAACCACCTGAGAAAATTTCAACCGTATCACAAACTGTACATCCTAATGCATCCGTTACACAAACGGTATAAGTCCCCACACATAGGTTAGAAATTGATTGAGTAGTTGCTCCAGTATTCCATAAATAAGTATGAGAGGGAATCCCTCCAAATACGGTTGCTACCGCACTACCATCACAAGCCCCAACTGCAGAAGTATAACTTACAGAAGTAGAAACACTCAATTGTGTAGGAAAATTCAACACTAAGGAATCGCTTGCAATACAGGTAGTTGAATCATCTATAACTGTAACCAAATAAGTTCCTGTTAGAGAAATTCCATTAAAATTAGCTGTTGTATCGATTGTATTTACCAAACTATCTGATAAATTTCCATTATAATATAAATAATAATTCAAATTATTAGAAACAACCGGCAAGCCACCACTCACAGTCATTTCAGCTAAAATATTCGTACTATCTCCACTACATACAATAGCAGGAGAATTAGATAATGTTACAGAACACGAAAGTGGCTGTGGACATTGAGGATACATAATCATGGCTGGTTGAGAACAAATAGGCGTATTTACACTTTTATCTTTTACATAAACACCACCATCAATATTGTTTTGGGATAGAACTCTATTTGTTTGACCTGATCCTATCGACCAGTAAAGTGGGTCAGCTTGGTCTCTTACATGTCCTAATTGGTGAGCATGCCCTAATTCATGCAGGGCGATAGATTCTAAATCATACTCACTTGCCGCAGGCATTGTGGTATCGGTATGCCATGGGAAAGTACTAAGAAAAAGAATATCCATCTCTGTAACATACCAATTAGAACCTCCACAATTAGAATAATAACTATAAGTAGTAGCTAAAGAACTGATAGTTGTTACATAAACTACAACATTCTCCCCATCATTTGCATTAGTATTGGTAGTGGTTGTAGTAGTAAAATCAGCAATCCAATTTATTCTTGTGGCACATCTCCAACTCTCCAATGCCCTATCAAAAGCCAACTCACTACCAGCAACAGTAGTTTCAAAAGCATTATTAAAAGAAAAAGTATAACCCCCCAATCCATTTTTATCCATATGTTGGGTTTCTTCATTTTGCACATTGGTGTGGTTGTAATTTATATTTAGCACTTGAGTGCTAATACTGGACCCCAACTGGGTTTGTACTTGCACATTTCCGCTACCAACTGTTACGCTATTATCTCCTTTATTAGGTACTTCTAATTGGATTACAGAATCATTCCAAGAAATGAATGTAGTAATATCTTCCCAAAAAATACCAGGACCAACATCCGCATTATACAGCATAACTTTTGAAGTGGGTAATAATATGCCAAAACCTGTTCCTGTTATGGTTAAAACATCTCCCACACCTCCATTCAATGAAGTAGGACTAATATTTGATATGGAAGGTGGTAATCCACTTTCTGAAAACTGAAATAACTCAAAATTATAAGGGATATTTTGTGTAAAAACCTGATTAGTTTGTACTTGAATTACTGTATGTAGTTGATTGACTGTTTGATTATAATCAAATGGAGAAACTGCCTTGCCAGATATTTCATTGTATTTATAAAACCCTTGACTTTCAGCAATAGCAGAAAGTTTTAGTCCGTTTACTACTGATAAATTAGCTGTGGAGTTTTCCAGAAGAAATACACCCACATCACCAACGCTAAGTTGCAAACTTGGGCAAACTTCATGCTTGTCATTTCCAACAATTCCGCCTTGGGTTATGATTTGATGCGTTCCAGAAGACAATTGCCCTTTGAAAACTTTATAAATTTCTATCTCATTTGCAGTGAATATTCTGTTATTGGCATCATTCCAATAGGATTGTTGCTGCAATACTTTTGCTTCAACAATCAAAGTAGATTGTTGAATTTTATTATTAAAAGGAATCTCTAACATCTGAGCATTTGCCGTTTGAATACTCATCAAACCAAATAAGGAAAAGATTACTGTAAATAGCAGCCCTCTAACGAGACTACTCCAATTCTTGATTTCTGTATCTCTGAAAAAACTGCACTTAAAAGGTGCAGATTTATATATATTACTCATATCAGTTTTTTTGCAAATATAACCTTAAAATTAAAATAGCAAATTTACTAACTTCAAACTAAACAACATCTTTTTGTTGATAATTTATAATTATTACTCATTTTAAGATTAAGATCTTTATATTTTTCTACTCTCTTATTAAAATTACCGCTCCTTTTTCTTCATATCTATACCCATCTTTCCCTTGTGCTTTTAGTACATAAAAATAGGTGCCCGCCAACTCATCATTTCCTTTCAAATTCTTACCATCCCACTGTGCACTACTTACATCTGTTTCAAATACTTTTTGTCCCCAACGGTTAAATATCATTACACTTAGTATATCCATGCCATGATTTTCGAATGCAAACACATCATTCACACCATCACCATTTGGAGAGAATACATTTGTGATATCACCAAGACCTTGCACATCAATCACAAAATCAATTGTATCGGCACAAGCTGTGGTTTTATTCAATACAATTAGGTTAACCTTATTCTCTCCAATATCTGTAAATGAATAACTAATATTCATGCCCGGATCTCCAAAATCCCAACTTACCAGCTCAATGCCACCATCAGGCCACTGCCAAGTAAATAACATTGGATGAATAGTGCTTAAATAAGTACTATCCGAAAAATTAACTTTTAAAGGCGGTTTGGAAGGACCAAAATAATCAGTAGTGGTAACATCCGCCTCAAATGCTGGTGGCTGTGTAAAATAAATGGTTGTGCTACTAATTTCACAGCTATTATCATCAGTAACTGTTACCGTATAAGATGCGCCAGCACAAAGGTTTTCAGCCAAAGCATTTGTTTGTCCATCACTCCAACTGTAAGTATAAGTCAATGAAATAGAAGTTCCACCACTAGGAAGAGCTTGTGCCCAACCATCACATATACCAAAACAACTTACATTGTAAGATAAGCTATCCCTTACATTTAAATCTAAAACTAATACAGGAGGGTCCTCTAACTCAACATCTTCACTTTCAATACAACCATTTTCATCTGTAATGGTAACAGTATATGTGCCTGCACTCAAACTAGAAATACTATTAGTTGTTTCAGAAGTACTCCATGAAATATCGTATGGTTGCACTCCGCCAATAGAAGTTACAATAGCAGCTCCATCAGAAGCGCCAAAACAAGAAATATCTGCCCCATTGTAATTAGTACTTACAACAGGAGTAACAGCAACTTGTGCTGGCTGAGTAATATTAGTAAGCTCTGTATAGTCACATCCATTATCGTCAGTAATTGTTACCGTATATTGCCCTGCTTGCAAATTAGATAAATTAAGTGAGGTGTGTCCGCTCGACCAACTATAAGTGAATGGAGCGGTTCCAGTGTTTTGATCTATATTTAAATTAATATTACCATCATTTCCTCCAAAACAACTTACACCATAACTATTGTAATCTGAAGTAGAAATAGTGGAAATTAAATCATCTGGCTCAGCAATAGCAAAAGTATCGGCTTGAATACAACCGTTTGCATCTGTAATATTGATGATATAAGTGCCTGCA
>JACKQG010005612.1_pt2 | contig 12168 bp, 9 predicted proteins | sample 8237621 | NCBI WGS metagenome assembly JACKQG01 (sample SAMN15677084, study PRJNA649215) | marine metagenome | biome: marine; feature: Black Sea; material: saline water; isolation source: suspended particulate matter (SPM) from the Black Sea western gyre | collected 2013-06-09/2013-06-10 | depth...
TCTTTGTCTTTATCAGATTGGGATTTCTGCTCTTTTTGCTCCTGTTGTTTTTGCCGGGCAAATTCCAGGTTTTCTTTTGCCTGGGTGTCATCAGGAAATTTTTCTATAATATTTTCATACCCCTTGATGGCTTCATCCAGATTTCCCATGCGAAACCAGGTGTTGGCAAGGTTATATTGTGCATCATGTGCAAGCTTGGTATCTTTTGTTTTAAGGGCCTGGATAAAATTTTTCTCGGCCTGGTCATATTCATTGTTCATATAGGCAGAGGCACCAATATTATAATAAAGCTTTGCATTTTCCGGATCTTTAAGCTGGGCATCAATAAAATGGGTTTTAGCCTGTTCATAATTTTCCTCCTCAAATGCTTTTATTCCCTGATTTACGCTGGAAGAAACAGTTTTTGCAAAAGCCTGCCCATTCTGGGAGGTAAAAATGCTCAAACCAATTGCTAAAGCAATTATTGACACCCCTTTTAATTTCTTTTTTGAAGACACTATCAATTCTATCAGCAGCAACACAATACAGGGGAAAAGAAACCATTGATACCTGTTTTCCCAGATCTTTTGTTTTCCTGATGTCAAGGTCCTGCGTTCCATGGTTCCAAGGATTTTATCTTTATAAATCAGATCAAGGTCCATATCCCCGGCAACAGATCTGACATAGGTTCCCCCGGTTATTGCTGCAATTTTTTCAAGGGTCTTTGTATCCTGCTTTGATAAAATAATATTGCCGGACATATCTTTTTTAAATCCGCCTTTTTCATCCGGGATTGGTGCGCCCTGTATGTCTCCCACCCCGATACTGAAAATCTTAATTCCCTGTTTGGCCATTTCCCTGGCAATATCTTCTACATCACCCGAGGTATTTTCCCCATCCGTAATAAGAATGATGGCTTTCTGGGTATCAGACTCTTTTTCAAAACCATTATAACTTTCTTTAATTGCGTGATCGAGATTTGTCCCCCCAACTGGCAGATATCCGGGCTCCAGAACCTTTAAAAAAATATTAAACGCCTCATGGTCAAGGGTTAAGGGGCACTGGAGAATGGCTCTTCCGGAAAAGGCCACAAGCCCTGCCCTGTCAGATTTCATCATGCGCAAAAGATCAATAATTTCTCTTTTTGCCCGTTCAAGCCTGTTGGGCTTGATATCCTGTGCCAGCATGCTTTTTGAACAGTCAAGGGCAATCATGATATCCACCCCTTTCTGGGTGGTTTTTTCCCATCTGTATCCCCATTGCGGAACAGACAGGGCAACAATTGCAAAGGCAAAAGCCATGATGACAAGAATTGCCTTTATCCACCTTCTTCTGGGATCAAAACCCGGAACAATGGAAGAGATCATATTTAATCCGGCAAATCCCAAAAGAATTTTTTTTTGCTTCAGGATGCCATACACCATGATACCGAACACGGGGATTAATCCCCATAATAAATTTAACAGAAAAGGATTGGCAAATTTCATTTATGGTACCCTTAGAAACCGTGTGTTTGTCAAAATAATGTACAAAAGAAAAAGGATCAAGCCCAGGGCAAGCAAGCCTTGATACAATTCCTTGTACTCCACCCATTTTTCAACATCCACCTTTGTTTTTTCAAGGTTGTTGATCATCTCATAAATCTGGCCCAGGGATTTTAAATCCCCGGCCTGGAAAAAACCAGCCTGGGTCTTTTCAGCAATTGTTTTCAAAGCATCAAGATCCACATCTACTTTCTGATACACATATTGTTTACCAAACAATCCATCCACAAGAAAAGGAGCTTCCCCTTTTGTGCCCACGGCAATGGTATAAATTTTCACTTTTCTTTGAACTGCAATTTTTATTGCATCCTGCCAGGAAAGCTCTCCTGAATTGCTTTTTCCATCTGTTATCAGAATAATAATATTGGATTTGCTTTTAATATCTTCCAGCCGTTTTAAAGAAATACCAATGGCATCTCCAATGGCAGTGCTGGGTCCTGCCGCCCCTATTTTCAAACGATCCAGGATAAAGGCGATGGTATTATAATCCCGGGTTAAGGGAAGCTGTGTAAATGCATTTGACCCAAAAACCACCATGCCGATGCGATCCCCTTCCCTTTTCAGTATAAAGTCTCTGACCACAATTTTTACGGCTTCCAGGCGCGTTACAATCTCATTGTCCTTTTTAAAATCAAGGGCCCGCATGGATTCGGAAAGATCAAGGGCCAGGATGATATTAACCCCTTGTGTGGTCACGTTTATTTTCTTATCCCCGAACTGGGGTCTTGCAAGGGCAAGGATCAAAAGGATCAGGGATATTATTTTTAAAACCGGGATAAATTTTGAGAGCATTACCATAAAAGATGGGAAAAGCCCATCAAGGTCTTTTAACGAGGATACCTTTATTATATTTGTGCTTTTCTTTCTGAGTTTAAAAAAAATGACAAAGCAGACCACGACCAGCAATGATAAAAATAAAGGAGAGGCAAATCTGAACATTATTGGTTCTCCCCTTGTTTATCCTTGTTTTTCATCAGATCTTTTTCTATTTGGTAAATTATCTTTTTGATAATGGAAAGGTCCTGCCTTGCCCCATCTTTTTCAGGAACAATCCCGGCATATTTAAATGGATCACAATACTTTTGAAACGCTGCAATCTCTTTTTTTTGGTCCTTATTAAAATCAAGAAGGTTGATGCCTCTGATAAATTCCTGGGAGGTCATCTCTATGGCATTGATGCCAAAGGAACGGCCAATATATTTTCTTAAGACAGCTGTTAAATCAAAATAAAAAAGCCTTGGATCATTCATTTGTCTTTGAAAAAGAAGATCCAGTTCTTTTAACGCGGCATCATATGGCGCCATGGGTTTGGGAAGATATTTAGGCTCTGTGATAAGTTTTCTTTTTTTCAAGTATTTTTTTATCAGAAAAAACACCAGGATAAAAAGAATGATCCCCACTGATATCATCAGGATGATTTTAAGGAGCCCAGGATCAAACCCGAACTGGACAGGGGGTCTTATGCCATGAATATCCTGCATCTATCTCAATCGCCTTTCCCTGAATCTAAAGTATTGCAACAGGGTATCAGATACAGATGCAGCGGTTTCAAGTTCGATCACATCACTTTTTGCTTTGGAAAAAAGGCCCGGGGTTTGCTTGTGAGCTGTCAGTTTTATGGATGTAAATTCTTTTTGTGTCTTTTTATTGAATGCATCAAACATGATTTGTCTGCCCGTTTCAAAATCTGACAGGGTAATGATGCCTTTTCCCGGCAGCTTAAAAGCCCCTTTATCATATATCCTTACCCCGATAACCTCATGCTTTTGTCGAATTCTTCTCAGGCTTTTCAGATAACCTTCATCCAGAAAATCAGACAGGATAAAAACAAAAGATCTTTTTTTGGATATTTTGGAAAGATAGTCCAAAGCTTCTGATATATTAGTGCCTTTGCCCTGGGGTGAAAAGGTGAAAATCTCTTTTATAACCCGCCAGATATGGCTTGCGCCTTTTTTAGGCCGTATATATTTTTCAACCCGGTCCGTGAAAAAAACCACACCCACTTTATCATTATTTTTAATGGCATTAAAGGCAAGAACAGATGCCACTTCAGCAGCTTTTTCAAGTTTCGGGCCTGAAAATGTACCGAATTTTAAAGATGAACTCATATCAATCAACAGCATGACAATACTTTCACGCTCTTCCTTGTAAAGCTTGACAAAGGGCTTGCCAAGTCTTGCTGAAACCTTCCAGTCCAGAGTTTTGACATCATCTCCCGGAGCATATTCCCTGACTTCTTCAAACTCGATCCCAGAGCCTTTGAACACGGATTTATACTGGCCTGCCATGATATTGTTTACAGAACGGCTGGATTTAATATGAATTCGTTTAATTTTTTTAATAATATGCGCAGGAATCATGTAAACTGCTCCCTTTAAGGCACCTCAACCGAGTCAAAAAGGGTCTGGATTATATCATCCGGACAGATATCTTCCGCCTCTGCTTCAAAGCTTAAAATGATTCTGTGGCGCAGCACATCCGGGCCCACAAGCTTGATATCCTGGGGCGTGATATAGGCTCTGCCTGACAAAAATGCATTCACCCGGGCAGCTTTTGCAAGAAAGATGCTGGCCCTGGGAGATGCACCATACTCAATATACTCGGCCACATCCATACCATATTTCTCAGGATTCCGCGTGGCAAATATCAGGTCTACAATATACTCTTTGAGTTTTTCATCCACATAGATCTGATCGATCACTTCGCCCATGGCGGCAATCTGGTCACAATTGATGACAGGGTTAATGGCCTCGGGTTTTTGAAAGCTGTTCTTTTTAAGGATCTCAAGTTCCTGGGCTCTGTCCGGGTAGTCAACCCGCACTTTGAGCATAAACCGATCCACCTGGGCTTCAGGCAGAGGATAGGTCCCTTCCTGTTCAATGGGATTCTGAGTGGCTAAAACAAGAAAAGGGGTAGGCAGCAGATATGTCTGATCGCCTATGGTCACCTGCTTTTCCTCCATGGCTTCAAGCAGGGCCGACTGTACCTTGGAAGGTGCCCTGTTAATCTCATCTGCCAGGATAATATTATTAAACAACGGCCCTTTTCTCGTTATAAAATCAGATGTTTTGGGACGGTAAATTTCAGTGCCCGTCAAATCAGCAGGGAGAAGATCCGGGGTAAACTGGATTCGCTTGAACCGGGCCTGCACAGCCGCGGCAAGAGCTTTTACCGCACTTGTCTTTGCAAGCCCTGGAACCCCTTCGATAAGGATGTGGCCCCCTGTTAAAAGCCCGGTCAAAAGGCTATCCACCAGTTTTTCCTGGCCCACAAGGGCCTTTGCGATCTCATTTCTGATACTGCTGATTAAAAGGTGATTTTCCTCAATTGATTCTTTGATCTGCTCCATTGATTCTTTGATCTGCTCCATAATTCTTTATACCCTTATCCTTCAGATTTAATCGTGGTAATTTTAATCGTGGCAAAATATCGTTCTTAAAAATAAATTTCAACAAATATAATATTTCAAAATAAAGTGTCAAGGAAGGAAATAAGGAAGGAACAAACCACTATTACACCTTGTTTATCAGCTGATCAGTATAAAGAAGGGACGTTATCTTTATTACTTTTATAATGTGATCTCTAACAGCTTTTTTATCCTTTAACGAATAATTGCGAAAGGTCATTAAAATTCCTGTTATGGATGCAATAAATGCGTGGGAATGCAATCGTAAATTCTCATTTTTTACGCCATGCCTTTTCAGAAGCTGTTCAAAAAGATCGAAAAAAATCTTGGTGAGCGAATCAAACTTGCCCATAACAGGATTTGCCAGATTGTTTTTCAACATCAGATAGGTCATCATCTGGAATGTTGATTCATTTTCAATCAAATGGTCGACAAATTTTATGCCGAACTCTTCAATACTTGCCGGGGTATCCTTTTGAACCATTGCTTTAAACTCTTTGCTGGCAAAAGAAATATCCTGGAGAAACGCTTCATGAAATAATTCTTCCTGGCTTGGAAAATATCTATAAATGGTTGCAGGAGAAATGCCTGCCTCTTCGGCAACTTCCCGCATGCCCACCTCAAAAAACGGCTTTCTGGCAAAAAGTGTCAAAGCAGATTCAATGACAATCTGTTTTCTTGCTTGTTTTTCTTTTTCTTTCAGCTCTGCAAATTTTGACTCAGTCACTGATATCCGACCCTTTCTGATTGCATATGATTGATTAAATAATCTTTTTGACTTATCATTTGTTCATTCTTCTGACAAGGACAAAATATCTGTGTCAACTATAATCAAAGGGCAGAATCTTGATGACTACAATTATGATCTCCAAAAATACAATGTTATTGTAACTTATAATGGGAAAATCTTTCCTTTTATTGAGAACCATTTCAGGACAAATCTGAACCATGCCACAGGTTCCAAAGATACCATTCAGAGCTGATCCTGTAACGATTGATCGAATTAAACAGCAAGCTTTTTATTCACCTGACACGTATCCATACAGGCGATAGAAAAAATGATTGAAATTGAGATTATCAAGATGATTTTTTACTCCAGATATTGATAGCTACACCTGATGATGAAGAAAAACAGGGCACTATATTATTGTGGTTGGTCATTATTGAATAAAAATGCAGACGAACTGAGGATAGCCAGGGGTCCTTATTGAACCTCGAAAAACTTGGACTATCTCCAATAGTCCACCCTTTAGATCCAGCATTTTTTTTGGGGCGGGGGCGTTATAGTCAAGGCCATTTCAGGATAATTGTCGGTTTATTTTAACTCCAATAAATCACATTTCGACAAAGTCTTTCTGATTAAATTATATTTTCAGCAAAGTTGAATTGTTGAAATGCCTTTACAGATATTTGAAATATTGATAGAAAATTCTTAATCCAAATTTTTAATTTTTTTTGATCGGATATCATTACAAATTATACAAGATAAAGGGCACAACACAATTGCTTGTTAATACTGTGGTGGAGACATTGTAGATGATGAAACATAAAAATATGAATTTTTTACATATTTTTATTGACAGTATCGTTAATTATGACGATAATAAGCCTAATCTAAATATGGATAATACTCAATTACCCCGTCCCGAACGGATAATATCGAAAGAGGTAATTGAGTTTTTTTATTTTTGATATGATATATACGAAACCCTCATTATCAATTCAAGATCAATTAGCTTTATTAAAAGCCCGCAACCTTATAATTCCGGATACACAAAGAGCTGAACGATATCTGAACTTTATTGGTTACTACCGTCTATCAGTATATTTTCTTCCCTTCCAAAAAGATAAAGACAAGTTTGATAATGATACAAAATTTGATGACATTCTTAATCTTTATATTTTTGATCGAAAATTAAAACTATTGGTTTTAGATGCAATTGAACGTATTGAAATTGCGACAAAAGCTGTTATTTCGAACTACATGAGTCAAAAATTTGATATCCATTGGTTTTTATTGAAGACTCTGTTTCAAAACAAATCTGAGTGGGAATTTTTCATAGAAACAACCGACAAAGCAATACAGAGAAACAGGAAAAAAGACCACATAAAACATTACCTTAAAAAATACGGCTCAAAATCACCTTATCCACCATCATGGAATATTATGGAGATATTAACATTTGGGAATATTTCTCATTTATTTTCAAATCTCCGAGGTAAGCATAAAAAGGGGATAAGCAAAAATTTTAAGCTTACATCGAAATCCATGGATGACGTATTGAGATCAATAGTTGATTGCAGGAATTTATGCGCCCATCACGAACGATTTTGGAATTCAAGATCGAAACATTCAATTTCTAACGATTCAACGCAATTAATTGCAAAAGGGTTTAATGGAAATAATCGGTCTGCATATTTTCAACTATATATTATTGATTTCATGATGCAAAAAATCACAACAAACTCCACTTGGCGTGCAAGAGTTTCTGAACTATTACAGTTACTGCCAGAAGTATTTCACAAAAAACATATGGGATTTCCAAAACGTTCCATTTTTTAATAACAGCATCCCAACAAAAAAATGAACCCGGTGTGATTGGTTATTTTTCAAGTTAAACTATATTTCCTGACAATTTGAATCAAAGACCTTTTCCACCAGTGTTCTTAATAATATATCAAAAATATTTTGGCAGATATTGAAAATTATTTTTATGACGGGTTTGGACAAAATCAAGTTGGTCTCCAATTATGTGGCCATTTCATTTTTATTTTCCTCATAAAGTTTAATTTTTGACCAGTGACTAAAAAATTCGTCTATACAGTATCTTGTATCATGGCAAACCTTAAAAACCCGGGCAGGCGAAAGAAGTGTTTGGCAAATTATAAAATTTGACTCCTGACAAATAATACAATAAATTGTCAGGAGGAAAGTTGATAGAAACATTAAAATTTTTACAATATCCAGATTTTTGATGTAACGTTATTTGTAGATGTTAATAAGGTGATCACAATGAATGATATAAATTGTTGCCCGATGGAAATAGATGACAATATGTTCATTTTTTCAATTGGACTTTTTAACCGATCAATTTTGATACCTGTTTTTTTTATACTGATTGCATTTTTTTGTGTAAGCCTGCCTTCGGTCGTGCATGGGACGTCACCTCCCCTGACTGTTGAGGAAAGAACCTGGTTAGACCAGCACGATGGTAAAATTGTGGTCAACAATGAATCCGGCTGGCCACCGATCATTGACACTGATAAAGACGGCAATCCTTTTGGAATCGTCATGGATTACCAGAGACTATTAGAGAGAAAGCTTAATTTCAAGTTTAAAATGGACCAGCCAGACAGTTGGGCAAACTTTATGGAAAGGTTCAAAAAAGGAGAAATTGATGTCAACAATAATCTTCAAAAAACGCAAGAGCGAAGTGATTATGCACTTTTCACAAAACCATATATCGAAATTCCAAATGTCATCATTGTAAGAAAAGAGATCAAAAAATCGTTGACCTTAGAAAAGATGCGTGAAATGAAAATCGCTGTTACCAAAGACTTTGCCATTCATAATTACATCAAAACCAATTTCGATTATTTACAGCTCATTCCATTTGAGAATGAGCTGACCTGTCTGCTTGAAACCGCTACAAAAAATGTAGATGCAGCAGTTGTGAATCTTGCTGTTGCATCATTTGTCATTGAAAAAAATGGAATAACCAATCTTAAGATTGCAGGTAACATCGATTATACAAATTCGCTTTGTTTTGCATCAAGAAAGGATTTACCTATCCTGAACCAGGTATTAGAAAAGGGCCTGGAGCTCATCACTCAGTCTGAAAGAGATGCCATTTACAAAAAGTGGATCTCTCTGGAATACATGCCTTTCTATAAAAACCGAAATTTCTGGATCGTTTCCGGTAGTGCCGCTGGCGGGGTGTTTATATTTATAATATTGGTCATCGTATGGAATCGAAGTCTGAAAAAGCAGATTCAATTAAGAACGGAAAAACTCGAAGAGATCAATATCCAGTTGAAAGATGAGATAGCTGAGCGCAATCAGGTTGAGACAAATTTACGATCGAGCGAAGCGCTGCTGTCAAAGTCACAGTCCGTTGGACATGTTGGAAGCTGGCAATACGATCTTGACACAAACCAGTTGACTTGGTCAGATGAAGTGTACCGCATTTTTGGATTACATCCCCAGGAAGTTACACCCTCTTATGAAGCTTTCCTGGGTTTTGCTCACCCGGACGACCGGATATCAGTGGATAACGCATATCAAGGGTCGATTAAGGAAGGAAATGACGGATATCAAATAGAACACAGAATTATCCGCCACGACAATAGCGAGATCCGCATTGTCCACGAGAAATGCGAGCACCTGAAAGATGCCTCGGGCCGGATCATTCGTTCAATCGGCACTGTTCAGGACATCACCGATCGAAAGCAGACCGAAATATCATTAATGAAAAGTGAAATGCAATTTCGGCAGGTTTTTGAGCAAATAGGAATCGGAATTGCCATTTACCAACCTAATGCGGACGGAAATGATTTCATATTTGTAGATATTAACCCGGCGGGTTCCAGGATGGGTCTAAAGTCACGGGCAGAGCATATTGGTAGAAGTGTTCTTGATGTATATCCAGGAGTAAAAGAACTGGGTTTGTTTGCCGTGTTCCAGGAAGTATGGGGGTCAGGAATTTCAAAACATCATCCCGCAAATCAATATAAAGATGATAAGGTAGCCTTTTGGACCGACAATTATATCTCAAAGCTCCCCTCGGGAGAGATTATGGCGGTTTATGAAGATGTGACCCTTAAAAAACAGGCTGAAGAAACATTGAAAAACATCAACCTCGTTTTGGAGACACGGGTGGCACAACGAACAGCCGAGCTCAAAACTGTCAACAATGAACTTGAAGATTTTGTCTATTCCATTTCCCACGATCTGCGCGCTCCCTTACGTTCCATCAGCGGGTTTGCCCAGATTATCGAACGCAGGCATAAATCATCTCTAAATGAAGAGGGTCAGCACTATTTTGATAATATTATTCAGGCAGGCAGGCAGATGGGGGAGTTGATCGATGATTTGCTTAAATTTTCCCGTCTGGGACGGTTAAGTATAAAATCTGAAAACGTGTCACTGAATCATGTCTTTAAAACTGCAATGGAAACACTTTCCGATCAAATAGAAAAAACAGGTGCCCGAATCCATATTCCTGAAGAGATACCTGCTGTCCAGGGGGACTTAACACTGACAACCAATATTTTTATCAACCTTTTAGACAATGCCCTTAAATATCATAAGGCAGATGAGTCACCCATAATAGATATGGGCTTTGAAGTTCAAGACCAATATCTGCTGGTATGGGTCAAGGATAATGGGATCGGTATTGAGTCTGAATATCACGAAAAAATATTCAAGATATTTCAAAGACTTCACAGCCAGGCAGAGTATCCAGGAACGGGCATTGGTCTGGCTGCCGTGAAAAAGGCCGTTCAAATGATGGGCGGGCAGATCCAAGTTGACTCGGAACCGGGCAAGGGAAGTATTTTTAAAACAAAACTTTTATTGGCAGCAACAGCATAATCTGAAAGGATACAAAATGATGAGACCCGCTTCAATACTCCTGGTTGAAGACAATCCAATGGATGTAGAACTGATTATCGATGCATTTAAAGAGGCACGCCTGGGAAATAAAATCCAGGTGGCCAAAAATGGGAAAGAGGCCCTTGACTTTCTGTTTGGCAAAGGAGACTATACGGACCGAAGCCAACACCCCTTGCCCGATATTGTCCTGTTGGATCTTAAAATGCCGGGCATTGACGGCCATGAAGTGCTCAGACAGATTAAATCCACGGAAAAACTCAAACGTCTGCCGGTCATCATTTTGACCTCTTCAAGGGACGAGGGTGACAGAGCCATGAGCTATGACAATGGTGCCAACAGTTATCTGGTAAAACCGGTTTCTTTTGATGATTTTCTGAAAGTTGTCAAAACTGTCTCTGACTACTGGCTTACCTTAAATATCGAACCGCCGATGGATTGATTAAAAATGAGTAACAAAATCAGAATACTTTATATTGATGATTACGAACTTGACCGGGAGCTGGTCAAGGATGCTCTGGAAAAAGAGCACATGGGTTTTAAAGTCACGGAAGCGTCCAATAGACAGGAGTTTGAGGCACTTTTGAAAACCAGTGAATTTGATGCTGTTTTAAGTGATTTTAATATTGCCGGGTTTGAGGGGCTTCAGGTGCTTGAGGCTGTCCGTGCCCATAATCCAAAAATACCGGTCATCATCGTTACCGGAACAGGATCTGAGGAAATTGCCGTAAAGGCAATGCAGCAGGGAGCATCGGATTATGTTATTAAACGGCCCAAACATATCCTGAAACTTCCGCAAACCATTCTTGCCGCCATCGAAAAAAAAACATTAAGAGAACAGCGCAAACTTGCCAAAGAGATGCTGCAATATAGTGAGAAACAATACCGATCTCTTTTTAACAGCATCCGGGATGCCATATTGGTGGTTGATACCAATAGGCAAATAATCGACTGCAATCCTGCTTTTATAGATCTTTTCGGCTATTCAAAAAAAAAAATACTGGGGAAACAAACGATTATTATTTATGAAAACAAAGAAGAATTCAGACGAATGGGATCTGCGATCAAGGACCACATGGGCGATCCAGGATTTTTATACCCCGTTCGTTATCAAAAAGAAAACGGCTCGGTTTTCCTTGGGGAAACCAATGTATTTTATATGCGGGATGACGAGGACACAATCGTTGGATTCATTGGCCTCATTAGGGATATCACCGAGCGTAAACGTGTCGAGAAAGAACATGAGAAGTTGCAGGAAAAGCTTCAGCAAGCCCAAAAAATGGAATCAGTAGGGCGACTGGCAGGCGGGGTGGCCCATGATTACAACAATGCCCTCACCACTATTATGGGTTATACTGAACTTGCTTTGATGGATGCAGATCCCAAAGGTCCGTTGCATGATGATCTCAATCAGATTCTCAAGGCTGGCAGACGTGCTACTGATATTACCCGGCAACTTTTAGCCTTTGCCAGGAAGCAGACCATTGCCCCGGTTGTGCTTGATCTGAACGAAACGGTGGAAAGTATGCTCAAAATGCTCCGTCGTCTCATTGGTGAGGACATTGACCTTGTCTGGATGCCTGGCAAGGACTTGGGGAATGTCAAGATGGACCCCTCCCAGATCGACC
>JACKQG010006572.1_pt1 | contig 12166 bp, 18 predicted proteins | sample 8237621 | NCBI WGS metagenome assembly JACKQG01 (sample SAMN15677084, study PRJNA649215) | marine metagenome | biome: marine; feature: Black Sea; material: saline water; isolation source: suspended particulate matter (SPM) from the Black Sea western gyre | collected 2013-06-09/2013-06-10 | depth...
CGGTAGCGGATGTGGGTCATCTGGCTCTCTTTCGTCGTTTTGGTTTCCCGGAAGGTGGTGGGCCAAACGATTCGTACATGATCCCCGTGGCGTGTGCACGAATCTCCTTAGTCAACTCGCCGGGGCACCCGCCACGCGGAAACCCCTCCTCAAAGTGCTCGTCTAGCGTTTCCTCAACAGCGGCTTGTACGTGCTCGTGAACAAGTGGGACAGGATGGCCGAATGGGCTCTTGGACATTCCAGGGACATCGGCACCTTCGGCCTCCGCCTCTTTCAGCGTCATTCCGTAGTCCCAGTACTGGTAGACTTGGGATAGAATGAATGTCTCTAGCCGTTCGCGGACTTGGTGCCAGTCGAGGTCCAGTCCTATTTTCATCACGCTGGTTCTATCTTGATCTGCCATTCGCTGCCGTCCTCCAGTTCGATATCAAGGTAGTCGTCCTCGCCCTCGGGCTCAAACGACGTGATGCTACAGTACCCTTCGTGTTCGCGAATGACCTTGTGTAACTCGCGAACTATCTTTTGCCTGGGGTTCATCGCTTGTTCTCCGTGGTCAGTGTGTTGCCGTGTTCGTCTACGCCGTCGAATGCACCAGCAAGAATACTCAGCTCGGAAGCGTTTAGCTTTTGCGCAGCGCTGCATAGCGCAGCGTAAATTTTGGCACCAGACGAGTTATTGTGCGGCTCTCCGGTGGCTGGGACGTCGGCCCCCATGAAGCTGAAGTACCCGGCCTCTATGAACATGCGTTGTCTTTCGTTCATTTCAGGTTCCCGTGTGTTAGCTCTCCCACCCGTAAATCAAAGGATACTTGGCTTTCTGTGCCTTGGTTGCCTTCCCGTTCATCGCTCGAATCTTGCCGCGACGACCGACAAAGAAGTGTCCGCGGTCCCGACAGTACAGAGCCGCCATCGTGCCTCGGTCGTTGGGCATGCCAACCGTGATGGCAACTGAGACAAACGATCCGTGGTTCTCGATTCGCAATGACTTGATTTCGCGATTCTCATCGTCCCGTATCTTGTACTGCTGGATCGCGGTGATCGCGTACAACTGGGATGAGGTCAGTGGGCTGTGTTCGGTCGGTCGCTCTTGGATTCGCCGCTTCAGCCGCATGCCACAGTTGGTGCATTCCCAGCAGGGCTGCGGTTCGTCAACGGGGATGTCTTGCAACTTGGTGTATTCGCGACCGTCGTAGTCCGAAACGAAGTCCAAAATGATTTCAGTCGGGCTACTGTCAACCGCCTCGAAGTCAGACTTTCCATCCGGGCAGCAGTTCGGGCAGGCGGCGGTCTTTTTGTATCGTGCCATCAAAACTCCCCTTTGTAGCTATCGGCCAACTCATGATCCGATCGGATCATCCACTCGTGGCACGCATCAATCAGACCGCCGAGTCCGTCCCATTCAGTCGTAGCAAACAAGTAAGCTACTTCGGCATCCTTCTTGCGAACGAAAAAGTACGGGCCGTCAGCGTTCCCGTTCGGAGACCCCGTCACCACGACGCACCACTTCATCGCCGGTGACTTGTACCGATTGTACGTCCCACTACCCCAATTGAATCCACCCGGTGCCCTGTCTCGAATCAACTCGGCCTTCATCCCGTTTCTCCCGCTTCCTTACCCGGTCATTTCCCTCACACAATAAACAATACCTCTCGTCAGTCGAAAGGTAAAACGGAAAGCGGGGAATTCCTGGAAAGTTTTCCCCTACAGTCCGTGCCGCTTGTTCGTGTCTGCGGCGCTCTCGTTGATATCGCCATCTCGCGCTGCCGCCCGCGTAGCGTAGCCATGTCGCCGTTGGACATTCGTGACGCACCCGCTGCCCCCGCCTTGCGGTTCCCGCTTCACTCCTGACACAATAGAATATACCTCTCGGCTGACGAAAGGGAAAAAGGAATCGCGAAGCGGGTGGTCATGCGGGTTCGTAGTCAGCGGGCCAAGCGAACTCCTTAGCCGCTTCGATTCCCGCCTCCGCCATCGTGGCCTTGAACGTCGCCTCGGCAATTTGGTGCATGTTGCACTCGATCGCCGCTTTCGCATCGGCTAGTGCCTGGGGCAGCTTGATCTTGCACCAAGTTTTCAGGCAGGCCGTGGCGGCTTCGTAGTCGAGCACCTTCAGGTCGTTTACCCGGACGTACTCGGCGGCGGCTCGCATGGCCACTTTGGCAGCAATCGTTCCAAGCTGGTCAACGTTCATCGCGTGGTTCCTTTCGTTATCAAACACCCAGCCAAGGGTGTTCGGCGGGTATTGGTGAGTCATGCTTTACCCCAGCGCCAACCGTATGTCAGCATTGATCGCCTTCCGGTTCCGCCAAATCAGGCCAATCAGATCCGCTTCGCTGATTGCTCGTTTTTCCGCCGCTGTCGCCAACGTCAGGTTGTCGCCGTAGCGGGTAATCTCCCAACCGAGGCAGGTGATTCTCTGGCGAACAACAACCATGCTGGGGCGAGGGATCAATTCGCGGCAATCACTTTTGCTTCTAATCATTGTCGTTTCTCCGTTCGAGCCAAACCAGACACACCCAACAATTACATCATACCTATCGTCAGTCGAAAGGGAAAATAGAATCCGGGAGAATTGTCCAGGAAGTTTGAGAGCTGGAATAGGCAGCAAGCGACTACAGATTGATGCCGACAACGGTCGCTGCCAGCTTGCGCACAGTCGCCGGGCAATCGTCGGTCAACTCCAGAAATCCGCTTGCACCCGTAGCGGTGTGCTGCGCCGGATCGTAGCCAGCTTCGTACAACCGGACAGTACGCTCCAGATACCGGCGTTGGACAAATGGCCCGTGCCACAGGTGCGTTAGCTCGGCCTCTATCCAGCCGACGTTACCTTGCACAGCGCCATACGCCGCTGTGGCCCACTTGAACCAGTGATCTCGGAACGCGCCGGAGTATCGCATCAGGTACGAGTTTTCGAAGTCGCCGTAGAGCGCCAGCGACATGAGCACATCGTTCGGGCCGGACAGATCGTGCTCGTACAACCCGCCAATTTCCTCCAGAACGTCGCGGCGCGCCGCCCAGGCGAAACCCGGCCAAGCTTCCGCCGGCAATCCTCGGTCGCAAGGCGGTACGTCTACGGTCGCGTGAGTGTACGGCACCGAGGCGACGGTATCGAAACCCAGTGGCCCGGTTGTCGGCTGTCCATTCGAATCGAGAAACCGAGCGGTTGACCACGGCTGGATGATCGGCCATTTGTCAAGCGCGGCCGAGATGGCTTCGCCCCACTTCGGTGATTCTGGCACCAACAGATCATTGTCAATCCAGATGATTTTCGACACGGAAGGCGGCCATGCCTGGATTGCCATGTTCAGCAATCGTTCCTTCTGCCAAATCGCAGAACGATTCAGATTGACAGAGTAAAGAGGAATCCCAGTCGCCTCAAAGTGCCTCAGAAATGTCTGGTAGCATTGACTTCGTGGCGAGCCATTGCCTACATTGAAGGACGCCGTTACGGCCGCGATATCTCGCAACATCACCAATCCTCTCAGTTGCCGCAATTTTCCGTATTTTCTCAGAAGCGTCAACCTGTAGCCTAGTCTCTATTCCATCGGCTTGCCATACCCATCACGATGGCGGTATGGCCAGTTTCAAAAAAGCCGTCCTCCGCATCGGCAAGTACTTTTCGCCAGATGGCGAAGTGCCGGTTACGCGTGAACGCCTCCATCATTGGCGTGATGAATTCCACCGCATGAAGGCGGCCAGGCAAGTTGTCCCGATCGACTGGGACCATGCCGAACAAACCAACCGCGACGGTTTGACGCCCCTGTCTCTTGGCGACTTCCGCAAACGCCGCTCGGCGCGTAACACCGTGGGGCACCTGGTCGATTTCGATGTGACCAGCGATGGTGCAATCCTGACGCTTGACGTTCCCGATGATGACGCCGCGAAGAAAGCTGACAAGAATCTGATCTTCGTTTCGCCGGTCGTCTCTCCCGTGTGGCGGGACGGAGCCGCGAACGAATACGCCGATTGCATTACGCACGTCGATTTTGTGAATCATCCGGTAGATCACTCCCAGGGACCATTTGAGCGAGTCCCGGTAGAGACAGTGAATCAACAGCCTGCGATTGCCTGCGCCTTGAGAATGGGGCTTGGCACGCAGTTCTACGTTCCCACAAACAAAGGAACCAACGCTATGGCAACAAAAGACAAGATCATTGTCCGCATGGGAAGCGACGATCCGGCTGATGGATTCTTCACGAAAGGCGGAGAAACGTTCCCGATTACGGTTGGCGGGGAAGACGGGCTGAACAAAGGCCACGAGAAGGCGGGGAAGTACGCCAAGAAACGCGGAGGCGGATCACGTGGGAAACGCAAGAAGGGCAGGAAAGCTGCGTCCATGTTGTCCCTGATTCGCATGGCCGAAGGCGAGACCGATCAAGTTGCCGAAGTGATTCCTGAGGACGACTACGATTCCATCGACGAAATCCTCGACATGCTGGAGGAATTCAACATCCGGCTGCCGGACGATACGGATGACGAAAATTTGATCGAGCGGCTACGCACTGCCCTGCACACAGCAATGGCACACAGAGAAGACGGCGAAGTCGAGGAAGAGGGCGAAATGCTGGAACTGCCCGAAGCGGAAGAGGCCCCGCCGGTCGAGGAGACAGCGCAGGCATTGTCGCTAGCTACTGCGAGAGCGGTTGCTGGCCAATACCGCAAGTCGCTTGGAACTCGGTTGAAAAAACTGACTGATACCGGCCGTTGTACGCCCGAGGAAGCGACCGCCAAACGAAGCGAGCTTTCTACGGTCAAGCTGTCGTTGGCGGCATCCGGGCGACCGTGCAAGGTGGAAGTGGATCGCTGGATTACTTCCCGCGAAGCGATTCCAGAGGGAACGTTTTGGACGGAATCACAGCGGCTGTCGTTAGCCAATCACGCGACTGCCGAGGACCCCGAGAAGCTTCAGGCGTTACAGAAGATGATCTTCCGCGGACGTTAAGGCCGGCTCGGAATCCTAAAAACAACGAACAACGAGACAGGTGAATCATGCCCGACGATGACACGCGAGCCGCAATCGACGCACTCGCCGGCGATTACGAAGACGATGAATTTGACGGTGATGACGTAGGCGACCAGAACGAAGCCGCCATCATCAAGGACTTGATCGAAGAACTCGCTAAGTTCGATATCATCCTTCCGGAAGACACGGACGACGAAAACTTCTTCGAGCGGCTGCAGGTCGGGCTCAAGACCGCCGCTGCTCACCAAGGGCTTGACGAAGACGAAGGTGATGGCATGCAAGCCTGGGACAACGATACCACTGTCGCCGATGCTGGCGGCGTAGCGATGATGAGCCTGCAGGTCAAAGGCGTAATGGGGTACGCAGAACGGCAGCATCGCGACGCCGTAGCGGCAACTCTGACATCGTTGTTGAAGTCTGGGCGTTGCACGCCGGCCGAGTACCACGATCGCAAGCAGGGGGTCGAGTCGCTCCGGTTGTCGCTTGACGAGCAGGGCAATGCTGCTCCCACGGACCTGGAGAAGTGGATTGCGAGTCGTCAACCATTACCGCGCGGCACGTTTTGGGACGAGGAAGAGAAATCGAAACGCATGTCCGTAGAAGTGGAAGAGCCGCCGGAGGAACTGACCGGCACGGAATCGGACGCAAAAGTCAACGCCGTGATGGCCGCCGTGTTTGGCCCGCGGAAATAAACACCTAACCGTCTCGCTTGGTGCGGGACATTCCTTAATCAGGAGACGAAAACATGGCAACGCAACTCGGCGGATTCGGTATCCCCGGCCAAGGTACTCTGGAATTGTCCACGCCGCGGGAATTGCTCTGGGGCGGAGACAACCGTTCCATTCAGGCACTGTGGATCAACGCGCAGATTTCGGGTGCAGCCCGTGACGATGGCAACGACCCGACAACGGTTCTGCGTGGCGGGCTCGTGCTCGGCAAGATCACGGCCAGCGGAAAAATGATCGAATGGATTCCGACCGCAACAGACGGAAGTCAAAACATTGCGGGCGTTTTGGACGTGTCGAACCTGAAGGCGCAGGACTACAACGCGGCCAACGCCGATCGCTGGTTGCGTGTGCTCGTTCGCGGCCCGGTATTGGCCAGTCAACTGCTGCTGGACGGGACCGCGTTTACGTCGAGCGCTTACGAATTCCTTGCTCGCCGACAGATGGTCCAGTCGGGCTTCATTTTCGATGACGACCCGTTTGGCATGAAAGCCGGCAAGGGTCGCGCGCCGTCCTACAAGACAACGGACTTCAGCGTCACCGAAGACGAAAACGGAACGACGTACTACATCGGCGGGTTAGCTACCGGTACGTTGCCGACGATCAAGGCTGGGCTGGAGTACATCTTCGTTGGCGTGGCGAACAGCGCATGGACAATCACGTCCGCAGAAGGCGACAACATGGTCGTGCTGAATGACGCATCGGCCGACTCGATCAACATCACGACCGCAACCGAACTGATCGGCGCGGTCGTCAAGGTCCGCTCGGACTACGTGAACGGCACGCTGAAGTGGATCAGCGAAGAGAACATCGGTACTCAGACGCTGTACACCTAAATCGCAAGGACATTTACCGCCGGGTGGCGAATCAACCCCCAGCAGACATCCCTAATCAGGAGCACGAACAATGCCTAACGTCAGCATGCAGGACCTCCTGCAACCTATTGCCCTTACGAAAGTCATTTCTCAGATGGCGGCGGTTCAGCCTTCGCTCCTGAACATTTTCGGAATGGAGCCGGGCGGCCGATCGGAACTCGACATGGGGCTTGGCCGCCAAGGGTACTACCACGTCTACAACAACGTGCGTAAAGTTGCGATGGGACGTGCTCCCGGAACAGCACACGCACGGTCGCCGGCCAACCCGATGGGCAAGGTGCCTTTCGTGTTTCCGCGCATGGCGGATTCGCTCGTTCTGCCGATGGAAGAGTTGAACAACATCGCCAAGATCGGCGATCCGGCGCTTCGCGACAAGGCGGGCATCGACTACGTTTCGCGGCAGAGCAAAACACTGGCGCAGAAGGCAGCGAACTGGCGATTGGCATTGCTGGTTGGGATGCTTCGCGATTCACTGTACATGGCGTTTGACGGTGAAAGCACCTACCTCAACTATGCCGGCACCGGCATGCAGTTGAGCTTCGGGCGTCCCGCCGGCAATACGCTCAAGCTCGACATGCTGGGCGATGGAGACATCCTCGACGTGTCTTGGGACACAACGCCATCCGTCGTAGCGACGTGCGCCAACATCCCAACTCAGCTTGGCAAGATCAACGCCGCATTCCAGAACCTCAACGGTGGATCTCTGACCGACATCATCTGCCCTATGCAGACGTGGGTCTACGCAATTGAAAACGCCTGGGTGGCCAAGATGCACGGTACGTCGCACGCACCGTTCCGCCGATTCGAAAAGCAGATCGGCACAACGCCGGACGGGCGTCCGATCAACGAACATGCGGGCGAATTGTCGGTGTTGCCGGGCGTCACCTGGCACATTACCGATGCGGGGCTCGAACTCGGAGCACCTGGTTCCGAGACGTTCCAAAAGCACGTACCCGAGAACTACGCCATTTTCCTTTGTGGGCCTGAACACTTCGACGACCTGTACACCATACACGTCGGCGGCGAGCCGGTGGCAGAGCGAGATGGGGCTCCGATCACAGAGAAGCGCGGCTTTTCGGCGTGGTCAAATCAGACATCGAACCCGACCGCCACAAACCTGTTTGTCCTTGACAATGTTTTGCCGGTGTGCTCGGTGCCTAGCGCGATCGCCTACGGTACAGTCGTCTACTAATTCGAGACGAATGGACTATGGCAACCCTAATTACAGCAGTCGAACTAACGGAAGCAGACGCCATGGAGCGTTTGTTTTCGGCGGCGGGCGTTACTGCGTTTTCGGATCACGAAGAGACAGGCGAAACGGACGACGATGTAGTGCAGGAAGCGATTTGGGATGCCTCCGAAGAGATCCTTGGAGCCGTCTTCAATCGCTACGAACCGGACGCGGTTGCCACCAGCCGCCAAGTGCATCAGTGGGCGACATTTCTGGCGTGCTACTACTTGTGTCTGCGGCGCGGCAACGACTATCCGGCTTCGTGGACGGTGGAAATCGAACGGATTCGGATGGAATTGGAACTGATTCGGCACGGCAAGGGCTTGCGGGGCATTCCCTTGCGGGCTGACTTGCGACCGGTGTGGAGCAACCTGCAGGTCGACCGTCGCTGGCCGCGTAGCAAGGTTCGCGTGGTTCGCCAGACGGGTCCGGGAGTCACGAGTACGCAGCCGGTCAAACCAGCCGATCAAGTGGTGATTTACGATGCCTAGCACAGTGTATGCGAGAATGGGCCGGACGCAGGCTCGCGAAGTAGCGCGAAGTCTGGCGGGCATCCTCACCGGCAAGCAGCCGGATACGCTAGGCATTGCCCGCGGCGTGTTCCTGTCGATCGGATTTGCGGCGCTGGGCGATATCCAGCGGGATTTTGTTGTGAAATCACGAGGCGGGACCGGAGAGGACGGGGTCAAGTGGGAGCCGTTGAAACCGGCGACGATTGCGGCAAGGCGGGTAGGTCCGAAAGATAAAAAGCTGTCACATATCGCGGAGAGGTTGGCTGCAGAGAAAGAAGCAACGAAGGAATCGAGGAAGCGATTTGACGAGCGGGCGAAAGAGCGACTGAAGAAACTTGACGAAGAGTTGCGTCCGCTGATCAACCGATTCAAGCTGTCGATGGCAGATGATGCGGCAGTAGATCGAGCGAAACAAGTGATGGCCGCCAGGAAAGCGGTCCTGCGAGAACAGATTGCCGCCGAACGCAAGACTGCGAATTTTGGGTTGCGTGGCAAACTGGCCGTCACGCGGGAAACGGGCGAAACGAGGGTCAGTGTATTCTCGCAGCGAGACGTTGAAATCCTACGAGACACGGGAGTTGGGTTTGCGAGTCTGTCGCAGGGACGGCTTTCACACAAGGGACCGGGTGCGGTCTACGAAAAGCCGACTTCCGTGGCAAAATCAAAAGCGGGCGAGACAAGGCGTGAAGGCGGGACACAGCAGATTTTCGAACCCTTGGAAAACGGAATTATCATTGGGACGAACGTGCCGTACATGGCAAAACACCAAGAAGGCGACCCGTCAACCAATTTGCCGGCGAGACCGTTTCTTCCCGAGCGAGTACCGGAAGCATGGGCGCAGCGGTGGGCAAAGGCTGGATTGGAAGCATTGCAGGTCGGCGTACAGTCGCTGTTTCAGGGGGCGTAGCATGCGTGGCTCTGAGAAACACTTGCTGTTGGCCGTGAGAAATCGACTCCGCAGTGAGTGCGGATACAAGGAAAAGGAATGCGAAGTAGAGCTAGACGAGATGGCGCCGGCCACAGTCGGCAACATCTACGTCGCAGTGATGCCGGGCGGATGCCAGCCTGGAAGGAACCAAATGACATCGGGAGGTGTCCACGATTTGGTCTGGAGTGTGAGTGCGCTGCTGGTGAAGCGGATTCGCAACGTACCACGGGACCGGTTGCGAAGCGTGTTTATTGAGAATCTGGACGCATTGGACGAGGAAATCGACAAGATTGTAGAAGCGATTGATTGGCAATATCCGGTCATCAACTTGGCAAACGCCAGTATGGTGGCCGAAGAGATTGCAGGATCGTCCGAGGGGTTCACGGAACCATTGAAGTTTACAGGATTGGACAATCGCCCGCGGCTGGCAAATCCGGATTTGTTTGCCGGGGCGCAAGGGCAAGGCGGATCGTCAGCGTGCGGAATGGCGAGAACGATCCACTTTGGCGGTGCTCGACGAATCACTTACGTTGTGAGGACTTGACGAATGACAGTTTCTATCACGCGAACACAATATGTCACCGGCAACGGGATTTCCCTTTCCGCCTCACTGGCTTACGCCTATGGCGGTAATCCGCACGTCAGCGAATCGGTTCCCGATGGGACGACGGATGTGAATTGTTCCATCCCGTATGCGGATATGCGGTTTCTCGCAATTTTCGCCGATGGTGCCCTGTCATTGCAGGGGAAGAATTCGGCGGATGCCAGCGTTGGAAGCGCGATCAGTATCAGTGCCACCAAGTCGTATATCTGGGCGTGTGACGACGGCAGCGCTAACCCGTTTGACGACGACATTGCGTACTTTGAAGTCGTGAACGCTACCGGGGCCGCTGTGGCGTTGAACATTGAGCCCCTGACAGACCCGACGCCGTAGTGAAAGGCGAGCAGTCGATGGCTGGAATCATAATTCCACAAGACAGAACAAGCCAGCAGCCCATGCGGGGCTACTGCTTGAATCCAGCTTGCCTGGAAGACAGCGAAGATCAGCGATTTGAATTCGACGTTGAGAACGATCGTTTTGCTTGTCCGAAATGTGGATGCCAAGATTCACCGATGGTCGGCTTGCTGGTTCTTACCCATCTGTTGATTCGCGATCCCAAAGGACCGTTCAAGGGACAGATGGGTCGGTTCCGCATGGCGTGCAACACAAAACGTGCGTATTTGGCGACTATCACAAACATGGAAGCAGCCACTGGCGATCCGTTGATCGCGAACTGTCCGGGGTGCTTAGTAGAGGCAAAGCGGCTGGGAGTCGACCGCCAAAAGCAAGGCAGTCAGGTATTGGCACCAGAAAAGTCAGTAGCGTAAAGGAGAAGACGAATGTCTTTTATTACAGGTCCTTACACGGCAACGTACAACAGTGTTGCCTGTGGTCAATCCGCCGATGGCTACCGTGTTTCTCACAGTTTCTTCAAGCGACTGATCCAGGGAGACGGGTATGCCCAGGCCCCTCAAGACGAGATTTACCAAGGCGCAGAAATGTTCATCCAGTTTCGGATGATCGAATACAACGCTGCCGCCGTGGCTTCAGCGATGTGGCCCTATGGATCGTATCTGACGCATGGCCAAGTCGGCCGTGTATCCGTACAACAGTCTCTCGTGAAATCATTGGTGCTTACGGCAGTTGCTGGGACGCCGGCCGCATCGGAGCCAGCTACGCTTACCCTGCCAAAGTCGATTCTTTCTGAAGGATTCCCCGTCGAGCTACTGTATGCTCCTGATTTGCGTGAAGTGCCGATCCGGATGCGAGTCTTTCCGTCTGGAGATCTGCCGAGTGCGTCTGCTACGTTTGGCGTCGCAACGTAACTGGATCGGAGGCAAGCAATGAGGCAGAGCTGTGCCAGACGCATCACTGAAAATTATCCTGATCGACGAGGGCGGGCCAGGGGTGGCGCAGCCCTCGCCATCCACACCGCCTGAGACTCAGCCTGCGCCTCCATCGTCAAGTCAGTCACAGCAGCCTACGGCCACTTCTCCGTCGCAGACATCTACTCCGCAAGCACCGCAGCCTCAGCAGCCCACCCCTGCGCCTCTATCGCCAGGTCCACAGCCAACGCCTTCCCCGCAAGGCCCAAAGGACACTCGAACAGGCGTCGAAAAGAAGGTTGACGCCACGGTCCAGCGAATTCAAGACGATATTGAAACCGCTGGGATGACATGGGAAGAGAAGAAGGCACGGAAAGAGCAACGGGAACTTTCGCGGCTGAAGAGGGAAGGTGCGAGCGGTGAGCAATTATCGCAAGTCGAGGACCTGTACGCAAAGGCGAGAGAAACGCGAGGCCCAAAAGACGTTCGTTCGGATATCGAAAAGAAGCTTGGCGACACAGTCCAGCGATTGCAAGAGGAAATCGAAACTGCTGGAATGACGAAGGCCGAAAAGGAAGTGTGGAGCCTAAAGAAAGGGGGCGCAAGCGAAGAACAGATATCGCAAGTCCAGACTTTGCAAAAAAAGGCACAAGAGGCGCAACCGGAACCGCAAGAGAAAGAGGCGACGTGGCGAACCGTACTTGATTTTTCCGCCCACTTGGCGGGCATGACGGGCGAGATGGGGAAGTTCGTCACGGTCATTCGCCAGGTGCTGTCGGCAATCGCTTTTTTCGACAAGTTTATGCGGACGTTTTATCCAAAGGAGTCGGGGAAGCGGGAGCCATCGCGAGAGTCGGCACAAGAGCCAGCGCCAACGCAAGAACCAGCGAGAGAGCCATCGTCGATACAGGGACCGGAACAGGGACCAGTACGAGGGCCATTGCCGGCACGAGAGCCGGCACGAGAGCCGGCACGAGAGCCGGAACGGGAGCCAGGGCGAGAGCCAATACAGGGGCCGAGACAAGAGCCGGCGCAAGGTCCAGGGTCGGATACTGCGCGAGAGCCAG
>JACKQG010006573.1_pt1 | contig 12165 bp, 10 predicted proteins | sample 8237621 | NCBI WGS metagenome assembly JACKQG01 (sample SAMN15677084, study PRJNA649215) | marine metagenome | biome: marine; feature: Black Sea; material: saline water; isolation source: suspended particulate matter (SPM) from the Black Sea western gyre | collected 2013-06-09/2013-06-10 | depth...
CTCCCAGGGTTTTTAAAAAGCCTCGTCGGTCTATACGCATAATTAGTGGTTTTAGATAATAATTGAAACTCTGGTTTTTATTGTCTCTATTTGGATGTATCAATAAATTGTGTTTGAAAATCTTCCCATACATGGGGCCCTAGCTCTGCAAGAATGCCATCTTTAAGTTCTCCACCATCCTGCAGTACAATGTGAGCATAGTTAACGTTTTCTCCTTTTACAGAAAGAGCGATAAAATCCTTTAACCTGGAAAATTCATTCTTTAGCCACTCTTTATATTTTTCTCCCATGAGCAAAAACCGAAGTTCTCTTGTCCAATTTGTAGGTTCTATCAGATAGACCCAACCGTTGGAATAGGGGGAAGAATTGATTATGGATGTTTTTTCGGATAATATATGGTTGTAATCTTTAATGGTTCCGGAGATGGGTGCATAAATATCTAGCTGTTTGCCTTTTTGAATGATAGAAAAAAGCTGTTCTCCCTTTTTTACTTTCTCCCCGGGATTTTTCATCTCGATACGTGTAAGAGACCCAGTGGTATGTTGAAGGAAATCATCTATCCCTACTCTGACAGCACCATTTTTTTCCATGAAAGCCCACGTATGTGTTTTGTCAAAATAGAGACCACTTGGCACCTCAACCGTATTTTCATCAAACACAGCAGTAGAGGCTGATGCGGCAACCAGTTCTGCTTCTATTTTCTCGCGTTTATGCCGGGTTACTGCTCTTGTGATCATATAGGCCAATATGAATGGTATTAAAGCAATAATGATCATGGAGAAGATAGATAGCCCATGTAATTTATTGGTAAAGAATCCCGTATTGGCAAGGATGCCTGCCCTATTTACGTTTCCAAATTGGCTGCTCTGCAGTTGCTTGAGTGGATAGAACTCGGGTGTGCCCGGAACGTCTATTGAACTTTCAGTAATAGGGTCGTTTTCGATTACCGGGTTGTTGCTGCTATAACTTGTGTCACTGCAGAAGAGAATGAATAACCCGATAAATAATAAGATCATTGTTTTCATAGCTTGATGATTTTAAAATGAAGTGATGCCATCGCAGTAATTACTATTCAATTATTGTGCCAAACCAAAAAACACTGACGTATAATGATGAATATCAAGATGTTACAAGGGTATGTGTTGAAAAAATATACGACATGAAGCGTTGAATATTTAAACACCGACTCATGAAATGTTATGCAAAATCCTGGTAATCAATCTGTATAAGAGGATTGTTGAATATATATACACCTGTTGAAAAACACAACAGCAAAAAAAAATGAAGATGTGCCGTCCCGTGGGAAAGGGCCTGCCGTTAAAGTTGTTTTAAAAAATGATGTAATAGAGAAAGATCAGTGAAAAGAGTACTAAAAATCCGATTCCTGCCCAGCTAAGTAGTTTGAGCCATGGTTTCGGTTGAGCCTCCCGGGGCATAAACGAACTGGTAACCACTTTGTAATTAATTATGGCAAAGACAGGAGCCGCCACGAAAGAGAGGGTGGTTGCAATTTTCAGTAAGGACCCCATGTTTTTTGTAAAGAAAACGATGATCACAACGGCTGTTACCGATAAAACAACGATCCAGAAAAGATAGAGCCCCCTTCCGAGCCTCTTCAGTGAAGGAAATAACTGTAGCATTGAGCCTTCCAGTGAACGTGGATAGCCATCAATCACCGTCACTGCCGTGCTGAACATCGTGATGAATACAATGACTGCAATGAAGATAGTACTCCAGCTGCCAATGGATCCGGAATAGAGTGAGACAAGCTGTTTGGAAAACACCACTCCGTTGGCTGAAAATGCCTCTCCTGTCCCATACATCACCAGGGCGCCTAAACCAAGAAAGAATAGAGCCAGCACAGCTGAACCGATATACCCGACATGAAAATCGACATGAAACTCTCGAAAAGATGGCTGGTAATGAGTTTGTTTCTCTCTTTCAATAGCCCAGAGAGAAGGCCATACAGAGGCCTCAATCGGGGTGGGCATCCATCCCATCAGGGCAATGACAAACGTAACTGTTGCGGCGTCCCACAAGGGAACAGGAACAAAACCGGGCCCGATAGGTGAGCCCTTGGAAAGGGCAAAAAAGAAAGCGACAATAGTAAAAAGAGAAAGGATTCCGATCATAACTTTCATCAGGGTGTCCAGGAATGCGTATCGGCCGAAAAAGAGCATGAGCAGGATGATACCAAGTAATCCGGTGCTGGATGCAAATGAGTTTAAATGGATGTTAAAAAGGTAAGCTGCCAGATCGGAAGTAACCTTGGTCACTGCTGCAAAATTTACGATTGCTGTACAGGCAGATAGTAAAAAAAATGTGATCAGAGCCCACTTACCCAGCTTCCGGTATCCCTCAAGCACACTTTTTCCTGTGGCAGCGGTATATCGGTAGCTGAATTCAAAAAAAGGATATTTGAACAGGTTGATCAGGATGATGGCCCCGATAAGTTTGTAACTATAGCTGGCACCTGCCTGTGTGGAGAGAACCAGGTGTGAAGCCCCAACAGCCGCTCCGGCATAGAGTATTCCCGGGCCTAATGCTTTCCAGACTCCGCGTAAGGTCAAGCTTTTTTTTGCTGGATTATTCATGAAACAGGATCTCTCTCTCAACAAATTTATTGACACAAAAATAGCAGGAAATAAGCAAGAAAAAAATCTATTTATCATCTCTAGTACTTCCCTTAAGTATTATCTTTGGCATCTTATTGTCAGATAGCAGAAGGCAAGAACCAAATATTTATTCAATGGATAGAAGAAATGCACTCAAAACCCTGTTTGCTTTTATCCCCCTGGGGGTAGGCTTTGCAGGCATCACTGCGATGGGGATTCGATTTATCACACCAAATAAGAAGGACGTTTGCTACACCCGACATGCCCGTATCGCACGAAGTGGGGAATCGCATCAGTTGGACGCTCCGGCCAAAGGTGTCTGAGAAGATCGATGTACAGGAACTGGCTAAATACAAGGCAAAAGGCATGGAGGTCCCGGCCGACTTCCAGACCTGGGAGATGCGCAGAAAAAACATGCAGAATGTTTGTTTGCAATGCCATACAAAGAATTATGTCACAAGCTTTTACACCCAGTATGACAACGAAGTGAACCTGTATAATGATAAATTTGGCAAACCTGCCCTGAAATTGATAAACCTGTTGCGGGCCAATAACCTGATCACACCGGTACAATTTGACGAGCAGATCGAATGGACCTATTTCTATCTCTGGCATCACGAAGGCAGGCGAGCCAGAATGGGAGCTTCCATGATGGGACCTGATTACACACAGTGGCACGGGAACTTCGAAGTGGCTGACAATTTCTACATGGAGTTTATACCTGATGTAAAAGAAATCATTCACGAAGCGAAGATCCACGGGAAAGCCAGCCAGGCCCGAGTTGTTGAAAAGGAGCTAAACAAGATACTGAACAGTGAAATGCACAAATGGTTCCTGGGAAAACTGGATCCTGAGGAGTTGAAAAAACGGAAAGAGGCAGCCAAAGCATTCAGGGAGCGTTATAGTGAGTCGAAATAATCCTCACCCGGGTAAAACCTGAAATCCCTTATCGCTTTTTCGCATAAGAAAGGTGCTATAATCCGTTTGGATCATTTCATCACCCAGGGGGCTCCGGTATCGATCAGCGTCTTTTCCAGACCGGGAATCTGTTGAATGGCAATCTTTTTCAGCTTGCTTTGCAGCTCGTCAAACTCCTCCTGTGCGATCTCCAGACTGCGGATTTGCGTGGCCGTGGGTCCGTATGAACTTCTGGTGCCTGACGTGGCAACTCCTAACCGGTTGTAAATAGTGGGAAGGGATCCTTCACCAACTTCACGCTTTGACCGGTTACCATAGAGTTTCTCTTCCAGATCCAGCAATGCCGTCTTTACCTGATGCAGGTCCGTTTCCAGGGTACCGGGAGCAGCTTTAGACCGGGCCAGGGCTGTTTGCATGCCTTTCACCTTTTTCATGGTATTACTCAGAACCAACGACGTGGCACTGATCGCTTTCTGCATCTCTCGTACTTCGTCAGTGAAAGCCAGAATCTCTTCAATGGTCGAACCTTTCAGGGTACCCTGGTAGAGTTGTTTGACTGTAAACGGGATGGGGCCTGACAGTTCCGTTACCACTCCGTTAACCTGTTTTACCAGGCTGATAGTGTAGTTGCCCGGAGGCGCTAGTAAACCAGATGATCCTCTGCTCGTTTTTGTTGAATGAATATTAATTGTATAAGCAGAGGGATACCGTAGGTCCCATGCCACGCGATGAAAACCTTTTGTGACCGGCCCTTCAATACGCCTGATTACCTGCCCATCCGTATCTTTCACAATCAGCAGGATCTTTGGCTTTTCTTCCCGGCGCTCCTCCTCAACCTGATCCCACCCAGGAAAATCAACCGGTTCCTCCTTCTTGAGTTGCTCTTTTTCTTTTTTCGTCCTGGCCTCCTTTTTTGTCTTATATCCATCGGCAAGATAATAGGTGAACGTAGCACCAAACGGCGGATTTGGAGCTACGAAATGCGTGGCACCCTGTGATCTCACGCTTAGTCGCGGGATATACCACCAGGTATCACGGACCGGAAACAGTGTGGCTTCCCGGAGGAGTTGTTCTTCCGAAACATCACGCAATACACTGTAGTCATCAAGCACATAAAAGCTACGTCCGAAAGAGGCGCCAACAAGGTCATCCTCCCTGCGCTGAATGGCCAAATCCCTGAATGAGATGGTCGGAACTTTGCCGGTTAGTTTTATCCATTTCTCCCCGGAGTCGATGGTGAAGTAAATGCCAAACTCGGTAGCCAGAAAGAACAGATCAGGATTTACATGATCCTGAACGATGCGCCACACAAGTGTTTTGTCGGGAATATTGCCCCGTATAGAGTTCCAGGACTTACCACGGTCTGTACTTTTAAGCAAATAGGGGGTGAGATCTCCGAATTTGTGGTTATCCAAAACGACATAAACGGTATTCGCATCAAACAAATCAGTTTTGATGTCATTGACGAAAGCGGTTTCAGGCACATCCGGCAAAGAGCCTACCTTGATCTTTTGCCAGTTTTCACCTCCATCCTCTGTAACCTGGATGAGTCCGTCGTCGGTGCCGGCATAGATCAATCCCTCCACAAGAGGGGATTCGGTCAGAGATGTGATGGTGTTGTATTTTGACATAGCATCCAGATCCCAGGGTGAATCCCAGCTCCAGGTCCGGCCCCCAATCGGCAATGTTAGCCGCTCCTGGTTTTTGGTAAGGTCACCTGAGATGGTTTTCCAGCTATCTCCGCGATCATCCGACCGCCATATGCGCTGGGAGGCAAAATAGATCCTGGAAGGAGCATGAGGGCTCACCAGGATGGGAGAATCCCAGTTGAACCGTTCATATGCCTCTCCGGGTTCAGGCTGGGGCTTTATACTCACGATCTCACCTGTTGTTCTGTCGGTACGGGAAAGATACCCCTGCTGTGATTCGGCGTATACAATAGCCGGGTTCCCGGGTTCGGTGGCGGGCTGGTGACCGTCACCGCCATGTATCATAGACCAATCGCCATTCGCGATTCCCTCACGTTTATCGGTACGGGAAGGTCCTCCCTGGGTCCCGTTATCCTGTGTTCCCCCATAGATGTTATAAAACGGTTCTGAGTCATCAACAGCCACTTTATAGTATTGTGTCAAAGGCAGATTATCAATATGACGCCAGTTTTTGGCCCCGTCAAAACTTTCATAGATCCCTCCGTCAGTGCCTACCAGCAGATAATCCGGATCATCTTTTCTGAAGGCGATCAAATGGTTATCAGAATGTTTTTTTTGCTCTTCCATCCGTTTGAACGTCTTCCCTCCATCTTCTGAAAGTTGCACCCTCACATCTACCAGGTAGATCCTGTCGAAATGATGAGGGCTGACATAGAGCTCCTGGTAGTAATGCGGACCGGTAGCTCCCGAAACGGCTTCAGATTGTTTCTTCCAGGAGGCTCCCCGGTTGGCTGACCTGAAAACGCCCCCGCTGCGCCTGTCCAGTACAATGGCTGCATAAATCACATCAGGCTTTTGAGGTGAAATCGCCAGACCAATTTTTCCCTTATTGGATTTCGGCAGCCCTTTGGCAAGCGTGTCCCAGGTTTCCCCTCCGTCGTCAGAACGGAAAATCCCCGAACCCGGTCCACCGCCGACATAAACAGCCACATTCCTGTGTCTTTCCCAGGTGGCAGCATATAACCGGTCAGGATTAGTGGGATCCATCACCAGGTCAGTAACACCTGTCCATTTGTCATCACCCAGCGTTTTCTTCCAGGTTTTTCCTCCGTCAACAGATTTGTAGAGCCCCCGTTCCCCGCCTTCTGACCAGAGTGGCCCCTGAGCTGCAACCCAGATGATGTCAGAGTTCTCGGGATGTACTATGATCTTTGAAATATGCTGGGACTCTTTCAGTCCCATGTTTTTCCAACTGGAGCCTCCGTCGTTGCTCCGGTAAATCCCGTCTCCATATCCTACATGACGACCGCCAATGTTTTCACCGGTACCAACCCAGATGATATGAGGATTGTTGGGATCGACGGTGACACACCCGATTGAATAGACTTTTTGTTTGTCAAACAGGGGTTTCCATGTAATCCCTGCATTCACGGTTTTCCATACCCCGCCTGAACCGACTGCGACATACCATATGTTATTGTTTTCCGGATGAATGGCAATGTCGGCGATCCGGCCCGACATAAATGCAGGACCGATACTCCGGAAATCCAATCCCGCAAACGTTTTGTCGTTAAGACGCGATGTGTCGCTCTTCTTTTGCGAGAATGAATGGAAGGAAAAAGCGGTGAAAATTAAGACGAAAAGTGTACTGATGGTAAATGTTTTCATTGTTTGGCTCCTCTAAATTTTGCCCTAAACTAAGGAAAATATCAATAAACTCATGTTTTTCTTTATTCATGACACGTGAGTAAGTTTCGTACCTTTGCAAAAATTTTCTCCTCTGAAAAAGCTGTCAATTGGTAATTTTAGTATTCCTGTTCCCATCATACAGGGTGGGATGGGAGTTGGTGTTTCGCTTTCCGGTCTCGCCTCTGCTGTGGCAAATGAGGGGGGTATTGGCGTCATTTCAAGCGCTGGTCTTGGCTTGCTGTATAAAAAATTCTCTTCCAATTTTCTTGAAGCAAGCATTTATGGGTTGAAGGAGGAGATCCGCCTGGCCAGGGAAAACTCAAAAGGGATCATCGGTGTTAATATCATGGTGGCCATGTCGAATTTTGTTGATATGGTTAAAGCATCCATTGCAGAAAAGATCGATGTCATCTTTGCCGGGGCGGGAATGCCTCTGGAATTGCCATCTTACCTGACAAAAGAGAGTACAACAAAACTGGTTCCCATCGTATCTTCGGCTCGTGCAACCAAACTGATCTGCGAGAAATGGCTGACCAAATACAACTACCTCCCGGATGCTGTCGTAGTGGAAGGTCCCAAAGCAGGCGGGCATCTTGGTTTTAAGCCTGAGCAAATTGAGGATAAAAAGTTTTCACTGGAGAATCTGATCCCGGAAGTCATCCGGGAGATAAAACTGTTTGAGGAAAAATGCAGGAAGAAGATCCCGGTCATTGCTGCCGGGGGGATCTATACCGGGGCTGATATATTTAATATTATGAAGCTGGGTGCAGCCGGCGTGCAGATGGGAACAATTTTTGTTACAACCAACGAATGCGATGCTTCCGATGGTTTTAAGCAAGCCTATCTCGGGGCCAGACAGGAAGATATCGGGATCATTAAAAGTCCGGTTGGAATGCCTGGACGGGCAATCTTTAATGAGTTTCTCGACAAGGTAAAACTGGGAAAGAAGCAACCAATCCGTTGCCCTTTCCAATGCATAAAGACATGCGACGTGTCATCCAGCCCATACTGCATCATCATTGCACTGATCAATGCAGTGAAAGGTAATTTTAAAGGTGGGTACGCATTTGCAGGAACAAATGCCTTCAAGGCCACATCCATCATCTCCGTAAAAGAGACAATATCTACCTTGCTCAAAGAGTTCAAGGAAAAAACAAACTCTTTGAAATAATATTACGGAATCCTGAAAGAATAGCTTCCCACACGTTTTCAGTCATCCTGATTCAACGCTAATTTAATCGAACCGTGTACCTGATTCACAACCTCTTCTATGGGTCGCTCTTTAGGCTCCACCGGATCAAGTATAGTGTATGAAATATTTTGTCCGAATTTCAGCGGGAAAAAACCTTTCGCCATCAGTTGACTATGGCCATCAATCACAAAAGGCACAATCACGGCTGAAGGGGCTGCCCGAAGTAACGTATGAATTCCTGCCGGCAGAAAATTTTTAATCCGTCCTGTTTTGCTGCGTGTCCCTTCTGGGAAAATGCAGGCAGCATGATTGTTTTCCTGGATCAACCGGCCAAGCTTAAATATCTCCTTCACCGATTGAGTTGCGTTTGCCCGATCAATCAGGGCCGATTTTCCATGTTTTAAGTTGTGTGAGATACTTGGCAAATTTTTGGAGAGTTCAATTTTTGAGATAAATCTGGGATAGTACTTCTTGAATCCCCAGACAACGGCCGGGATATCATACATGCTTTGATGGTTAGAGACGATGATGATCGGTCTGTTATCGGGAATTTTTTCAAACCCCGAGAACCTTATCTTGCACCCTAAAATGTACAACCCTTTTATCAGGAACAGGTTAAGTAGATCAACACTCTTTTTTCGTGCCGGATCACCAAAGAAATATAGAGCTGTCACCTGAATGGGATGGAACAATCCCAACATCAGAAAGTAATAGAGATGAAATACAGGAGTTAGAAGATAGCTTAAGATCTTTTTCATGGGTTTAATTGCCATTAAAAGTACTATTTCCTGGTCATGAAATCAAAAGAATGAAATAGAATGCACGATTGATCAGAATAAATATTTTCCTAAATTTGATCTGTATGAAGAAAAAGAACATTTACCGCTCTATCATTGTCATGTGATATGGATGAGTGCGCTTCAGGGTATCATGCTAAACGCATACCATGTCACTTCGCTGGATGAGCTAAAAAGCGAAATACGGAAATACGCAAACGAAAATCCGGATGATCCGTTCATTATGGCAATTGGTTGGAATTATGATCATATTCGGGGGTACATTCCCGACACGGCACTTGCAGATCAAATACTCGACGACAGGCCCTTGTTCCTATGGTCGTATGATGGGCATTCAGGATGGGTGAACTCTAAGGCGCTTAAACTCATGCAGGAAAAAAATCTTGAGGCATTTGAAGAACTTACACCTGAAAGAGATAAAAAAACAGGTCAGCCAACAGGTATCCTGCTGCATTTCTACGCGTTCAATCCATTTGATTATTTTCAACTGGAGACCTTTAGTTTTGCTCCAAAGTTTCCTTGCGATTTAAATATGGCTAGTTTTGGTAATTAACCAAGACAAACCGAAAAGAGAATGAGTGAACTAAAACTGGAATAAAACACAAGGTTTATCAAGCGTATCAGACTCATTCTCTTCATGTTGAAAGGGCCAATTAGAATTTAAAGAACGGGACATCAGCAAAGACATTCGTGTACGTGGTTCATACTATATCAGTCATTACGCGCGTGATGATGAAAATTTAAGCTCAGAACTTGAAGAGTGGATCAGAACCGGAAAACAGCTCTCGGATGAGAACCTGTTTCTGGGTAATTCCGTGAAAATGTATGTTGACGGTGTACCCGCTAGTCAAACATCATATCTGCTTGACTCTTATAGCAACCGGACAGATTACAAAGGACACGTGTTATGGACACAGGAAGAACTTAATCGCGATGTCGATTGGGGATGAGCGACTTCGAAGACTCATGCCATGGAGGAGCCTTGAAAAAGCGGGGGTTAACGTATCATTCGGGAGCGACTGGCTCGCGGGGCCGTTAAATCCGGTCTACGGGCTTCTCATAGCCGGAACACGATATAATTATACGGGTACCGATGAATGGGGAACCGATGAGAAGATACAGTTGGATGACGCGTTACGGCATTACACGATCGACTGCGCAAAATCGCTCATGCTTGAGGACCGTATAGGCTCAATCGAGACCGGTAAATACGCGGATTTCGCGATCTACAAGGTTGATCTCACGAAGATAACCAACTGGTGGTTTTTGCTTACCCATGATTTAGATATCGGAGCTCTCGATGATTTCGTCTATTTGACATCGGTTGGGGGCAGGACCGTTTATGAAAAAGAATGAGTAAATAACTCTGCTCATTCATCTATTGATCATCATGATCATTTAATAAATTTCCTTCTCATTATTCTAGTCCCATATATTACTTCTATTATATACAGCCCTTGCCGGAGCATGGAAACATCAATGGGTTGAGTAACTGGTTTACTATGTAATACTTTCTGCCCGACCTGGTTATATATAGTTGCTTCAGTTATTTTTGCTCCTGTACTACTGGAAATAAAAAGCGCTGCGTTTGTGGGATTTGGATAGACCTTAATATCATTAATGTAATTAGGTTCAATGTCTTTCAGTCCGAGCGATATGCCACCACATAAATGGTCAAGCGCCCGGGTACATGCAAAAGGGACAAAATTCTGTACGACTGCAGCATCCACATATTGAGCTATTTTTGCCGGTTCTGTAAGATACTCAACAGAATAAACCTGTTTGTTGTTCGTCAGATATTCCTGAAGAATTGCGATGCGGTAAGTATCCGGATCGTATGGATTATTTTCATCCAAATCACCAGGAAAGAATACATCTTCAACCCCTACAGCATTTATAGCATTGAAGTACGCTGACTTCAACGATGAAGAGACGTTTTCCTGATCCCAACCATCCTCTCCGTTTTGAGGGATAAGGATGAAATTTAAATTTCCGGTAACGGAATTAGCATAGCTACGGATGTTTAGTATGAATTGACACATTAATGAATCGGCGTAAGGTTGTTCTGGATTTTCTACAGACCAGTAATAATAGGCATCAATAATATCCATGTATATTCCGTCAAATCCTTGATTAATAATTGTGTCAATATATCCGAATACAATATTCTGCCATTCCGCTTCCCAGAACCTCACCTTATAATTTCCTGGCCAGTCGGGATTCTCCGGCCCAAGCCACGATGGTGGTGATGTTGCCCATGAGGGCTGCCAGTAATAGCGATAATCTTCTGCCTCTCCGATGGATATATAGGATATTGCATATTTACCGCTGTTTTTCACGGAGTCAATCTGTTGCGTTGTCCATTTTTGAGCGTCCAGACCATCCGATGAATAGTCTATGACAATTAATTCAAATGATGTGTCATTCACAATGGTTTGAATGTCGATTGATTGTAACCAATAAGCCCAGGGTTTGACATCCATCAAGTTGGTCTGTGAATACCCCTGAACGACCATAAAAACCATAAAAATCAAAACATGTAATCTTTTCATCTTTTATCGTATTTAAGTTAAATTCAATCACATCAAATATACGATAATATTTACCATTTGTCAATGTTTTGTTTACCTCAGTATCACAGATGCATAGAATTCTTTTCCAGTGTGGAGTTATTAATGGTCAACCAATCCAGAAAGTTATTGATTGTAATTGAAATGAGTGTTATTTGAGCGATTAGGTTGTGTATTCAACTTGTTCAATGAAAAGGCGGGATACACTAGCCAAACAGAACGAGCAGCATTTTGCTGCTCGCTTAATTAGTCGGGGTGAGAAGACTCGAACTTCCGACCCCTTGCACCCCATGCAAGTACGCTAGCCAACTGCGCCACACCCCGAAAAGAGGTGCAAAAATAAGAAAAAATTGGTAGATTTGACGCCAAATCTAATCCAAGATGCAATACAATATCCTGCCATTAACAGCGGAACGAATCCCCCATTGGCTCGATTTTTTCGATAACCGGGCGTTTACCGACAACCGCTTCTGGGAAAGTTGTTATTGTACCTATTATCAGCTCAATCTTTAATACACCTCACCGAAAACGCATTGATCCTCGAAGAGGGATAGTAGGAAATGCTGGGGGTATATTCGGGATCGGCCAGAAGCATGATCATGCTGTGAGCCCATGCTTTTTCAGGGCCGTGGCGTGTAGATGACCAGATGAAGGTGGAGTTGATGATCGGCTCTTCTGCACCAAATCGCCACTGCTTATTGTTAAACCTGACTCCCTCCAGCAGGGCATTGAGGC
>JACKQG010006574.1_pt1 | contig 12164 bp, 9 predicted proteins | sample 8237621 | NCBI WGS metagenome assembly JACKQG01 (sample SAMN15677084, study PRJNA649215) | marine metagenome | biome: marine; feature: Black Sea; material: saline water; isolation source: suspended particulate matter (SPM) from the Black Sea western gyre | collected 2013-06-09/2013-06-10 | depth...
CGGAAACATCCACCGCAAACGCGAGGGAAAGATACCCCTTTTTTAACAACCAAGGGCTGGTTTATCGTAACCATGTGTTCCGAGGGCGTTGCCCTCGGCTACGCAGAAATCGCCTTTCAGGCGACAACTTGGCCAAGCGCTTGGCCGTGATGTTCGTCCTCGCACCTCCCTCCCGCATCAGGCCATTGAGACCGCTTTGGCGCGCTTGGTGGCCTTGCGGCGGTCGTTGGCGTCGAGGATGCGCTTGCGGAAGCGGAGGTGATTCGGCGTGACCTCGACCAACTCGTCGTTGGCGATGTACTCGATCGCGCGCTCGATGGAAAAGTTGATCGGCGGCGTGAGCAGGATTGCCTTGTCCGCGCCGGAGGAACGCATGTTGTCGAGGTGCTTGGCCTTGGCCGGGTTTACCGGCAGATCGTCGCGACGCGGGTTTTCACCGACCACCTGTCCGGCATAAACCTTGTCGCCGGGTGAGATGAACAGGTTTCCGCGCGCCTGCAACATGTCCAGCGCGTAGGCCATCGCGCTGCCGTTTTCCATGCTGACGAGCGTACCGGTTGGGCGGGTGACGAGGTCGCCGCTGTATGGCCGGTACTCCAAAAACAGGTGGCTCATCACGCCATTGCCGCTGGTGAGGGTGACGAGGTCGCTCTCGAAGCCGATCAGCCCGCGGGTCGGAATCTCGGCCGAGACGGTCACGCCGGCGGTGTGATGCTCGATGTTGGAAATTTTGCCCAAGCGTTTGCTGAGCGTCTCCATGACCGTGCCGAGGTGTTCCTCCGGCACCTCGACCCAGATTTGTTCGTACGGCTCGCAGCGTTTGCCCTCGATCTCGCGATACAACACGGTCGGCCGGGAGACGAGCACCTCGTAGCCTTCGCGCCGCATCGTCTCGAGCAACACGGCGATCTGCATGCTGCCGCGGGCATCGACGAGAAAGCGGGTGCTCTCCGCGGTGTCGTGCACGCTGATGGAAATGTTCGACTGCGTTTCGCGCTCGAGCCGCGCGCGGATCTCGCGGGAGGTGACTTTTTTGCCGTCGCGCCCAGCCAGCGGGCCGTCGTTCACGGAGAACTCCATCTGCACCGTCGCGGGATCGATCTCCACGAACGGCAACGGCTCCGCGTCGTCGGACTCGGCCAGCGTGTCGCCGATGTCCACCCCCTCAAACCCAGCCAACCCGGCGATATCCCCCGCAGTCGCCGAGGTGACGTCGTTGGTCTGCAGCCCGGAAAACTGCTTGAGCTTGATGATCTTGGCTTTCTGCCGGGAACCGTCCTTGCGCAGGACGTTGACCGAGTCGCCCTGCTTGACGTCGCCGGACAAAATTCGGCCGATCGCCATCCGCCCGACGTACTCGTCCCAGTCGATGTTGCTGACCAGCATGCGAAACGGAGCCTCCTCGATGACCGGTGGCGGCACGCGTTCGATGACGGTCTCGAACAGGCTGTTCATATCCTTGCGCGGCCCATCGAGTGTGCGGTCGGCGAAGCCCATCTTTGCGCTGCCGTAAAGAAACGGTGCGTTGAACTGGTCGTCGTCCGCACCCAACTCGAGGAACAACTCCAGCACCTTGTCGTGCACCCACTGCGGGCGGGCGGTGTCACGGTCGATTTTGTTGACCACGCAGATCGTCTTGAGCCCGTGGCCAAGCGCCTTGCGCAACACCCAGCGCGTCTGTGCCTGCGGCCCGCTGACGGCGTCCGTCAAAAGCAGCACGCCGTCGACCATCTTCATCACGCGCTCCACCTCGGCGCCGAAGTCGGCATGGCCGGGCGTGTCCACGATGTTGATCGTGTAACCGTTCCAATTGATGGCCGCGTTTTTGGCCTTGATGGTGATGCCTTTTTCGCGCTCGAGGTCCATCGAGTCCATGACCCGCTCGGCAACAACTTGGTTGTCCCGGAACGTGCCGCTTTGCTGCAACAACTCATCCACGAGCGTGGTCTTGCCATGGTCCACATGCGCGATAATCGCGATATTTCGAATCTTGTCTGCGTTCACTGATAAATGACGGGGAAGGAAAAACGTGTTGTCCGAAGAAAAACGCCCAAGCGGGTCACCCGAAGTGGCGATGGCTAATGAACGTTGATGGTAAATCCGGTGTGGGTTGGCCCAGAACTCCCCGTGCGCGCAGACAGATACAGAAACCGCCCCAACGGTTCAAGCATTGGTTTTGCCCCGTTCGCTTGGCCAAGCGCGGTGAAACACCCAATTGGGGGAGGGGCGAGTTCCACCTCGCTCCCTTAATTTGGGACGGGATGGAACCGGTCCCTCCCATCAGCCAAGCGCTTGGCCAAGGTCAGACCTTGAACTCGCCGCGGTAATCGCGGGTCAACCAGGCGGGGTCGCCGCCCTTGGCGAAGGTGTTCTTCTTTGGATTCCACTGGATCGCCGTGTGGTTGTAGTAGGTCTGGTTGAGCAGATGGCAGGCGATCGACGTGCGCGCCCCGATGATCTCGTGCGTGCACGGCTTCTTGCGCGTGCGCATGGAGTTGAGGAAATCCGGAATGTGGCTGCTGCTGCGATACAGTTTCACCTTGGCGTCCTTGAGGAACTCGGACTCGATCTTGTCGAGTTCCTTGCCGAGGTTGACGTTGCGGTCTCCGCCTGTACGGCCGGCGATGAACTTCTCCCCCAGCCAAAGGCCGATCCGGCCGCGGTGACACTCCACGCGGCCCTCGGTGCCGTAAAAGCTCGAACCCATGCCGGCACCGTGCATCAGCGGCACGCCGCCCGCGTAAACCAGTTGCGCGCCCTTCAACGCCTTGGGGTTCTCGGCCGGGATGGTGGCCACCGGGCCGCTGTCATCCACGCCCAATCCCCAGTGCACGATGTCGATCATGTGCGCGCCCCAGTCGCAGACCATGCCGCCGCCGTACTCCTTGTAGTTGCGCCAGTGCGGGAAGTGGCCATGCACGCCGCGCGGGCTGAGCACGGAACTGTAGCCGCGCATCGGGCCGGGGCCGATCCACTGGTCCCAGTCGAGGCCCGGCTCCAATGTCTCCGTCTCCAGATCGCACGGGATGCCGGCGTTGCCGATGTTGACGGCGGTTCGCTCGACCTTGCCGATGACCCCGTTTCGCACCAGCTCGGCGGCCACGCGAAACTCGCGGGAGGAGCGCTGCATCGAGCCGGTCTGCAGGACAGCCTTGTTCTTTTTCACCGCCTTCATCACCTCGACCGACTCGTGAACGTTGTGGGTCAGCGGTTTTTCGCAGTAGACATCCTTGCCGGAGTTCACCGCAGCAACGGTCTGGATGGCGTGCCAATGATCCGGCGTGGCGATGCTCACCGCGTCGATATCGTTGCGGGCGATGATTTCGCGGTAATCGTTGTACGCCTTGCAGTCGTTGTTTTGGTTATGCTTGTTGGCGGCATCACGGGCGGCGTTGCGACGGGTGGTGTCGCAGTCCGAAACAGCCACGCAGACGACGTTTTTGTCTCCCATGAAGCGTCGTTGCAACCCCCGGTTCTGGATGCCCATGCCAATGAAACCGACGGAAATCTTGTCGTTCGGCTTGATCTTGGCCGACAATATGCCGGACGGCAGGATGAACGGCGCGCTGGCAACCGCAGTGGACTGGAGAAAACGACGACGGGATACAGGATGGAACGTCATGCGGGAAAACTACCCGACCCGCCCCCGTTGAAAAGCCTTTTTTGAAACGGACTTTCTCAGGGCCGGAGCTTCGCTCAATTCCGCTGCCGTCGGCCTTTGCCCTCCCTTGCTTAGTTGTATGGATCCCTTTCACAGCCTGAGGATCTGCATCGACCTGCCTGATTCTCACAAACAATCTGCGGCATCTGCGGATTTGTGACGACGGGTGCCGCTTGGCCGAGTGGGAAAGCGGCACACAGCGCGCGCACTCCATGACGCTGGCGCGACAATTTGCCTCCTCCGCGTTTACTCCCCCAATTATTCGCGTCGATTTGCGTCCATTCGCGGTTGTTCAACCTCTCCCTGTTGGCTCTCCCGACGCATTCGTTGAGTTCGTGCCTTTTCCTGTTTCGTGGTACTTCCGACGAGAACGATTTTTCAGTTCTCTCTGTAGTTTCGGGTGCATTTAAAACGCGGCTTGCCCTGCCCTTGGCCAAGCGGGCTTAATGGCGGCGTGATCTTTCGGCACCCAAGGCCATCGCTGCTGTCCGCCGCCCTCGCCGGGCTGGGCGGTCTTGCGCTTGGCCAAGCAGCCGAGACGGTGGACTTGGCCAAGGCGGAGACACTCGCCCGGCAGCATTGCATCGGATGCCATCTGTTCCCGGAGCCGGAATTGCTCGACAAGAAAACGTGGGCCGAGCAGGTGATGCCGCGGATGGCCATCCGGCTGGGACTCTCGCCCGAGAGTGTCAACCGGCACCCGGAAGCGGACGCGCTGTGGAAGAGCGGCCGGTTCACGAGGGAACCCCTCATCACCAAGCCGGACTACTACGCCATCCTTGAGTATTACAAGACCAAGGCCCCGGAGAAGGCGCTGCCCCAAAAACCGGTCGCGCCGATCGGGCTGGAGCTGAAACAGTTCACCTCCCGACCCAGCCGATTCCGGCGCACGGTGGGCGCGGTGAACATGGTGCGCATCGACGAGGCGCGCCAACGAATCTACCACTCGGACGGCTTGGGTAAATTCCTCGACGTGATCGATGCGAACGGCGAATGGGTCGAGTCGCTGCAGGTCGGCAACGTGCCGGTGGCGTTCGCGGAAAACGGCGGCGACTTTTTCCTGACGATGATCGGCACCTTCACGCCGTCCGACATCCCGCGCGGCGAGCTTGCCCTGCTCCGGCGCGAGAACGGCGCGTTCGTCCGGAAGAAAACGGTGCTGCCAAACATCCCGCGCCCGACGCACACCAACTTTGCCGACCTGAACGGTGACGGCCGCACCGACCTGATCGTCTCGATGTACGGCAACAACATTGGCCGCCTGTCGTGGTACGAGCGCGGGGAGGACGGCGGCTACGCCGAACGCATCCTGCTGCCGCGCTCTGGCACGCTCAGCACGGCCGTGCACGACTTTAACGGCGACGGCCACCCGGACATCGCCGCGCTGGTCGCGCAGGAGGTGGAGGCGATGCACCTGTTCCTCAACGACGGAAAAGGCGTCTTCACCCCGCAGATCGTGTTTCAGGGGCATCCGCTTTTCGGGCACTCATCGTTTGAGTTGACCGACTTCGACGGCGACGGCCGGCCGGACTTCGTCGTCACCACCGGCGACAACGGCGAATACCCGTCGCCGCCCAAGCCGTACCACGGCGTCCGTGTCTACCTGAACCGCGGCGGCACGAGGTTTGAGGAGTCGCTCTTCCTGCCGCTCAACGGCGCCTTCCGCGCGCTGGCCCGCGACTACGACGAGGACGGCGACACCGACATCGCCGCCGTCTCCTACTTCCCCGACTACGCCCAGTCGCCGCGGGAGAGCTTTGTTTATTTCGAGAACAAAAACGGCTCGTACACGGCGAACACGTTCCGCACCTGCATCAGCGGCCGTTGGCTCACGATGGATGCCGGCGACGTAGACGGCGACGGCGACATCGACCTCGCGCTGGGCAACTACATGTACGGCCCGGACAAGGCCATCTTCGTGCCGGAATTCCTCATGAAAACATGGGAGCGCAGCGGCCCGCCGGTGATGCTCCTGCTCAACACGCTCCGCTCAAAACCGGCCGGGCGCTGAGCCGTTTTTTTTTTCTCGCCGCCGCGCTTGGCCAAGGGCACGGTTTCCGGATGCCAGCCGACAAAGAGGAGATTCACTACAAGGTCTGGGCCAGCGACAACGTCGTCTACGGGCCGGTGGCGTTGGAGACGCTGCTCGAGTGGGTGGCCGACGGCCGCGTGCTGGCGGACACCTGGGTGTTCAGCCAGGAGGTCAACAGCTGGAAGCCGGCCAAGTCGCTGCCGCCGCTGGGCGACGCGCTGGCTGCGTACCACGCCAGCCACGCCCCGCTGCCCATGCCGACCGAACTGGGCCAGGCGAGCGACTCGATCACGGTCGATTATCTCCGCCAATTCGACGCGCTTTCCGGCCTTGGCCAAGCGGAGCTGGAGCAGTTCATCAGCCATTGCACCGTGATGGAGATCGAGGAAGGCGGCTTGATCATGAAAAAAGACAGCCCCGGCGACGGGTTGTACATGGTTCTCTCCGGCGACACCCGCGTCCGGCTCGTGATCGCCGGGCAGGACACCACCTTGGCCAACGTCAAGGCCGGCAGCTTTATCGGCGAAGTGGCCATGTTCAGCCAAACCCCGCGCACCGCCGATGTCCTGGCGCTGACCCCGTGCAATTTGCTGTTCATGTCGGCCGAGGCGTTCCGGAACATGATGGAAACCGAGCCGAAACTGGCCTCGGCGGTGCTGTTCGCGCTGGGCCACATCATGGCCGACCGCATGGTGGCCGGGAATCAGCGGCTGCAGAGCAAGGCCAGCTCCGAATTCCTCTGGCTGTAGCCGGATGCCGGGCAAAAATAAACCGGCTTTGGGGCAAAGAGACCGTTGACACCAGCCCGCCGGATGGATAGGTTTCCCGGCCTTTTAAGGAGCAAATCATATGGTTCGCATACTACTATTTGTCACAGTCTTGGCCTTGGGCGGGGCTTTCTACGTCGCCTTCAGTACGGTTCAGGGTAAGATCGACACGATTACCGAGGAGCGGGACACAGCCGACAACAACCTCGCCCGGACCCGGGGGGAGTTGGCCACCGCCAAGAAAAACCAGGAAGAAGCCGAGAACGAGCGGGACGCCGCCCAAGCCCAGGCCGAAAGCGCCGTGGCCAATCTGCGCAACACACAGCAAGAGCTTATCAAGCAAAGGCAGCGTGCCGACCAGCACGAGACCGCCGCGAAAAAGTTCGAGGCCGATTTGGTCCAGGCTAGCAATTTCGTTGAGTCTTGGCGGCTCTTCCAGCAGGCCAACGGTACTCAGGATCAGATCAGGCAAAAGTTGGCCGCCTACGGCGAGGTCAACAACCAACGCGCCCAGTTCCTTTCCGAGAACGGCATCCTGCTCGGCCAAATAGAGAAACTGGGGGTTGAACTGGCCCGCTACACCGGGGCTCCCGTGAAGGTCGCCCTTCCCCGGACGCTCCAAGGCAAGGTCACCGCCGTGGATGCGCAGTTCGATTTCGTGGTGCTCGACATCGGCGAAACCCAGGGGGCCCGCGAACACGGCGAACTGCTCGTGAGCCGCGGCGAAAAGCTCATCGGCAAACTCCGCATTCTCGACGTCAAGGAAGATCACAGCATCGCCAACATCCTCCCGGATTGGAAACAGGGGGAAGTCCAGACCGGCGACCTCGTCATTGTCGGGAACTGACACGGCACACTTTATGCGTTCACTCAGCAAGGCCATTCTCTCCTTCTTCGCGATTCTCTTCGTGGGCTTGGCCTTGGGCATGACCGCGGGATGCCTCGGGCCGGATCCTGAAAACAACTCGGCCCGGCCGTGGAATACCCCCCGCCCCTGGGAGCACGGTGTCCCGGGCAGCATCTCCGAGCGCCGCTGATTCCGAGAAAAAAACCTTCCCAAGCCGGGCGTTTGCCCGGTTTTTTTGTGTTCCCCAACCGGCTAAATTGTGGTATAAACCGAACCTGATTAAGTCAGCGAACCGCGTTCGGGTCGCACCAAAAAACATTATGAGACTGGATAAACTGACCACAAAATCACAGGAAGCGCTGCAGGCGGCGCAGGAACTGGCGCATCAGCATTCGCAGCAACAGGTCGATGGCGAGCACCTTGCCCTGGCACTCACGCAGCAGCAAAACGGCATCATCCCCGCCCTGCTCCGGAGCAGTGGCGTGGACTTGGCCAAGCTACAGGCCGACCTCGAGGCCGGGATCGGCCGCTTGGCCAAGGTGCAGGGCGCCAGCACCGCCGACCTGTATCTCAGCCCGGAACTGAAGCAGGCGCTCGACGCCGCCCAAGCCAAGGCGACGCAGCTTGGCGACGACTACATCAGCACCGAGCATTTGCTGCTGAGCCTGTTGGCCAAGGGCGGCACGGCGCTTGGCCGCGTGTTCGAGAATCACAACCTACAGCGCGACGCCCTGCTCGAGGCGCTTGGCCAACTGCGCGGCAACCAGCGTGTCACCGACCCCAATCCGGAGGACAAGTTTCAAGCACTGGAAAAATACGGGCGCGACCTCACCGCCTTGGCCAAGCAGGGCAAGATCGATCCGATCATCGGGCGCGACGACGAAATCCGCCGCGTGATGCAGGTGCTCAGCCGCCGCACGAAGAACAACCCGGTGCTCATCGGCGAGCCGGGCGTCGGCAAAACCGCGATCGCCGAGGGGCTGGCTCGGCGCATCGTCAGCGGCGACGTGCCGGAGTCGCTCAACAACAAGACGCTCGTCGCGATGGATCTCAGCGCGATGATCGCCGGCGCGAAATACCGGGGCGAATTTGAGGATCGCCTCAAGGCGTTCATCAAGGAAATCACCTCCAGCGACGGACAGATTATTTTGTTCATCGACGAGTTGCACACGCTCGTCGGTGCCGGTGCCGCCGAAGGCGCGACCGACGCGGCCAACATGCTCAAGCCACAGCTTGCCCGGGGCGAACTGCGCTGCGTCGGCGCCACCACACTCGACGAGTACCGCAAACACATCGAGAAAGACCCCGCCCTCGAGCGCCGTTTCCAGCCGGTCAAAGTGAACGAGCCGACCGTCGAGGACTCCATCGCCATCCTGCGCGGCCTCAAGGAGCGATACGAGGTGCACCACGGGATCCGCATCCAGGACACCGCGCTCGTCACCGCCGCGACCCTGTCCGACCGCTACATCACCGACCGGTTTTTACCGGACAAAGCGATCGACCTCATCGACGAGGCGGCGTCGCGGCTGCGAATGGAACTCGACTCGATGCCGACCGAGATCGATCAGCTCGATCGGCAAATCATGCAGCTCGAGATCGAGCGCACGGCGTTGAAAAAAGAAAAAGACGCCGCCAGCAAAGAGCGCTTGGCCAAGCTGGAAGAAACCTTGGCCGGCTCGAAAGCGGAAGCCGACGCGCTCAAGGCGCGGTGGCAGGACGAGAAGGCCTCGATCAACGCCGTCAGCATCGTCAACAGCCAACTCGAGGAGGCTCATCGCGAACAGGAGCAGGCCGAACGCGACGGCAACCTCAATTTAGCGGCACAAATCCGCTACGAAACCATCCCCGGCCTCGAGAAAAAGTTGGCCGAAATGCAGGAAGCGCTGAAGGAGTCCGGCGAGGCCAAGCGGCTGTTGCAGGAGGAAGTCACCGATGAAAACATCGCCGAGGTTGTCGCCGCGTGGACCGGCATCCCGGTGGCCAAGATGCTCGAGGGCGAGCGGCAAAAACTCGTCCAGATGGAGGCGCGCATCGGCGAGCGGGTCATCGGCCAAACCGAGGCTGTCCACGCCGTCGCCGATGCGGTACGCCGCGCGCGCAGCGGGCTGCAGGATCCGGATCGGCCGATCGGCTCGTTCATTTTCATGGGGCCGACTGGCGTCGGCAAGACCGAGTTGGCGCGTGCGCTGGCCGAATTTTTGTTCGATGCCGAGTCGGCGATGGTGCGCATCGACATGAGCGAGTACATGGAGAAACACACCGTCGCCCGGCTCATCGGCGCGCCGCCGGGCTACGTCGGCCACGAGGAAGGCGGGCAGCTCAGCGAAGCCGTCCGCCGCAAGCCGTACAGCGTCGTGCTGTTCGACGAAATCGAGAAGGCGCACCCGGATGTCTTCAACGTTTTTTTGCAACTGCTCGACGACGGGCGACTCACCGACGGCCAGGGCCGCACGGTCGATTTCCGCAACGCCATCGTCATCATGACCAGCAACATCGGCTCGCACATCATCCAGGAATATTTCCTCGATGGAAAAACGAGCGACGCCGACCGGCTGGGCATGGAGCAGAAAGTCGAGGCCGAGTTGAAGGCGCACTTCCGGCCGGAATTCCTCAACCGCATCGACGACACGATCGTGTTCCACAGCCTCGACGAGGAGCAGTTGGCAGTGATCATCGACCTCCAGTTGCGCAACGTGGCCAAGCGACTTGAGGCGCAGCAACTCACGCTCGAGGTCAGCGACGAAGCCAGGCAGCACTTGGCCAAGGAGGGCTACGACCCGCAATTCGGCGCCCGGCCTCTTAAGCGCACCGTGCAGGAACAGTTGCTCAACCCATTGGCCAAGCGACTGCTCGACGGCGGCTTCAAGCCGGGCGACCACATCCGCGTGCACTTGGCCAACGGCGAACTAACCTTCGAGGCGTAAGCCGGTCTTAGAGTTTTCGGGAGGGGCGAGTTCCACCTCGCCCCGTTTCATGTCCTGGTTTGGGACGAGGTGGAACTCGTCCCTCCCGACTTGATCGTCCCAACGTGGTTGCGAATGAATGGGTCGAGGAAACCGGCCAGGCGGCGGAGCTGCGCCGCGCTCGGCCGCAGCTTGGCCAAGTCGGCCCAATCGGCAGTAGCCATCTTTTCGGCGACGGCGCGCGTGCCGGGGTCGAGCTTGGCCTTGGCCCAGTCCGGCGACTGCCCCTGGCTTGCGAGAAACTTGACCTCGAACACGCTGAGCCAAAACTCCCCCTCCCCGCCGCCGTCAAGCCGGCGCACCAACTCCAGCATCAGGCCGAACTCGGCCCGGAGCGGCGTCTGCTCCTCAGTCGCTCGGTTCAGCAGCTTGGCCGCGCGGGCGAGGCAGTCGAGCAACTCCACGTCGGTGCGCAGATGGGGGAAAGTTTCCAGCAACGCAACTTCGCAGAGCGTGTGCAGGTCGGAGCGGCGGCTGCGCCGGAAGCTGAGTTGCGCGAGGTGAAACAGGTCGAGCTTGCCCCGAAACGGCGACTTGGCCCGTCGCGCGCCTTTGGCCACGGTGCCAATGCGGCCGGCCCCGGGGCTGAGCCAATGAACGACGAGGCTTGTTTCCGTCAGCGGAAAAACACGCAGGACCAGTCCGGTGGCGCGCTCATCCATCGGAGAGCATCCTCGCCGCCTCCGCCTTGAACGCCTCCTGCACGCCTTCCGCGTTTTCCGGCGACACCGCGCCGAGGCTGACGATGTATTTGATGCCGTCGGCGACCGACATGTCGAGCTTGACCACCTTGCTCTCCGGCAGCACGAGCAGAAAGCCGGTAGTCGGGTTCGGCGTGGTGGGCACGAAAATGCTGATGATGCTCTCGCCGTCGTCGGTCTTGACCTGTTCGGCCGTGACAAAGCCGACCGAGTGCAGCCCCTTTCGCGGGAACTCGACCATCACCACCTGCTTGAAGTTGGACTTGTTCTCGGAGGTGAACGCCTGGTTGACCTGCTTGACGGTGCCGTAGATTTTGCCGAGCAGCGGCACGTTCAACAGCACATAATCCATCAGCTGCACCAGTTTTTTGCCGACGTAATAGCGCGTCAAAAAACCGAGCAGGCCGGTGAGGATGATGGCCTCGAGGATCGCCACCACCTTCCAGCCGAAATACAGTTCCGATCCGGGCTGGCCGTCCTTCCAGATGTCGGTCAACTCCAGGCCGGGGACAAACCGGAACGGGTACAGCAGGATGTCGGAAACGGCGACCGCCTGGTTGAACAGCCAGAGTGCCACGCCGATCGAGATGATCACCGGCAGCACCACGGCCAAGCCGGTGAAAAAATTCCGGCGCGACCGCCCCAGCAACGTGACCCGTTTACTCATCTGCCAATCACCCTACCCCGCTTGGCCAAGCGGCTCAAGGGAAAGCGCTCCACCGCCAAGCGCATCAGCCGCTCCTCCTCCCGCTTCATCACCCGCCGCGGCATCGGCGCCGAGTCGTCGTACCCGCGCAAATGCAGGATGCCGTGGATCAAATACCGCGCCACCTCCTCCGGCCATGTGATGCCATGCTCCCGCGCGAACGCCTCCGCGACACCGGGGCAGATGAAAATGTCACCCAACAGCGGCCCCGGCCGGGGCACAACGCCCGCTTGGCCGCCGTAGTCGAGCGTGATCACGTCCGTCGGCCCCTCATGCCGGAGATGCTCCCGGTTGATTCGGGCCATCTCCGCCTTGGCGACGAGGAACACCCCGAGTTCGTGCGCTTCCGGCTCGACCGGGCGGCCGGACTCGGTCCCGGCCAACGCCCACTTGGCCAAGCGACGCAGCCGCCACGCATCAACCGGGTGGCTCGTTTGGTCGCGCGCTGGCCAGAGCGGCGTTTTTCGTTGTCTGGCCTTCCATGTTT